>Ga0209515_10001589_pt1 | contig 37331 bp, 37 predicted proteins | sample Subgroupgradi54m_FD_187454 | JGI IMG/M metagenome (GOLD analysis project Ga0209515, IMG submission 187454) | Subsurface groundwater microbial communities from S. Glens Falls, New York, USA - GMW60B uncontaminated upgradient, 5.4 m (SPAdes)... ... | reverse complement strand
CGGGCCGATCCGCATCGGCGGGCGGCGTGGCTCGTCGCTCACGTACTCGTCTTTCGAGTACGCCACGCTCCTCGCGCCTGGCCCGCCTTGCGTCTCGGCCAGTCGCGGCCGCGGGGATTGATGAAACCGGTTCTAGAAACTGGCTTAACGGGCCTCACGGGCATAACCGCCACAACGGAGTAACTTGACGAAATTGGTAGGATATACTACACTTCATATGAGGCCACAACTTACGGAGCGAAGCGAACGTAAGTCTGAGGTCGAATGTGACCCAGCACTAATTTTCTGGGCGCTGATGCGTCAGCAAAGACCGGAGTAGGTGCAAGAGGTATCGATGAGTAGGGCGGAGACGTGAAGAAAATTAGTGCTGGGTTCAATTCGCACAGCAACTTACGTTCATTGCCATTCCGTAAGTTGCGTGCTCATGGAAAATGAGACTCTCGACCCGTTCAACCTATGGGATGCGGGCAATGGTGGAGTTGGGTTTGGCGTCCAGGCGCGGTCCATTGTCGGTGGCGCGGATCGCTAAATACCAGGACCTCTCCGTCGCCTATCTGGAGCAGCTGCTGCATCGGTTGAAGAAACGCGGACTCGTCACCAGCGTCCGCGGCCCGAAGGGCGGCTACCTGCTCGCGAAGGATCCGGTACACATCACGATTGCGGAGATCGTCTGGATCCTGGACGGCGATGGCATGCGGGCCAACGGCGGCCCGAACGGCAAGGGCAAGGACAACCGCCTGCCGGGGACGTCGGCCAAGGCTCAGGCGGGTCGCCACGCCCAACGGATTGCGCATGCCGTGTTTCGCTGCGTGCATGAGCGCCTCGCCAACGCCCTCGACCAGGTGACCCTACAGGATCTCTGCGACGAGGTGCACGAGGACGCGGAGGAGCCGCTGGAGCACCGGTATGTGTTCCACATCTAGGCATGGGTCGAACGCGTCGAAGCGGGCCGGGAGAACCCGGCGGTCGTCGGGCCATTCTGTCGAGTGTGCAGGCTAAACAGTCTCTACGGATGCAGTTGTTGCGCCGGTTAAAAACGCAGAAGAAGGAGGATCGACGTCGGAAGAGTGAAGCGATTGCGCGGAAGCTTTCTCGTCTGGCGGTCTTTCGGATGGCGAAGACGGTGATGTCGTTCGTCTCGCTGCCGTATGAGGTCGATACGTGGCCGTTGATGCAGCAGATGCTGGAAGAGGGCAAGCGAGTGGTGGTCCCACGGGTGCAGAAGAACGAGCTCCTGGTCTCAGAGGTGCGCGATCCGGAACGGGAGCTCGCGCCCGGAGCCTTTCGAGTCTGGGAACCCACGCCGCAAGCCGTACGTCCCATCGGACTTGAGCACGTGGATGTCGTGCTGGTGCCGGGGCTGGCCTTTGACCGTCGCGGCCATCGGCTGGGACATGGACGGGGCTACTTTGACCGTTTCCTGTCCCGTTTGCCGGCAACCACCCGGACCGTGGGGCTCTGCTTCGATTTCCAGCTGCTCGATCGCCTGCCAACGTCGCCGCACGACCAGACCGTCCAGACAGTGCTTGCCGCCTAACCTCGCCTCCGCTGGCTTGTCAGGCGGAGGGGAGCCTCGAGCTCAAGCTACAGGTGCACGGCCCTTGCGGGTCCTGACTCGCGCCTGCTCAGCTGAGCGAACCAAGCGAGGGGAGTCATCATGAAGGCACTGTTGCTCAGTCTCATCGTCGGGGTGGTGACATTCGGCGCGGGTTTCTGGCTGCGCATGCTGCTAGGGCGCAACCAGCTGAGCAGCGCCGAGGCGAAGGCCAAGCAGGCGGTCGAGGAGGCCACCAAGCAGGCCGAGGCGATTCACAAGCAGTCTCAGATCGACTCGAAAGACCTGCAGTTAGCCCTCCGGCAGGAATTCGAGGAGAAGACCAAGGAGCGCCGGAACGAGCTGAGCCAGCTGGAGAAGCGCCTCCACCAGCGCGAGGAGCTCATTGACCGCAAGCTGGAGTTGCTGGATCGGAAAGAAAAGGACATGAACGAGCGGCTCCGGCAGGTCGGCAACCGCGAGCAGGTCTTCAAGACGAAGGAGGAACACCTCACCCAGCTGGTCGCCGAGGAGAGTGAGAAGCTCAAGACGGTCTCCGGCCTGTCGACGGAGCAGGCCAAGCAGATGCTGCTGGTTCGGATTGAGCAGGACTGCCGCTCGGAAGCCGGCATGGTCATCAAGCGGATGGAGGAAGAAACCCGGAAAGAAGCCCAGCAGCTCTCCAAGAAGATCCTCGTGGAGGCGATGCAGCGCTGCGCGGCAGAGTTCTCGGTGGAGTCCACGACGGCCGCGGTCCAGCTGCCGAACGAGGACATGAAGGGGCGCATCATCGGCCGCGAGGGCCGCAACATCCGAGCCTTCGAGATGGCGACCGGCGTCGATCTCATCGTCGACGACACGCCCGATGTCGTGACGCTGTCCTCCTTTGACATGATGCGCCGCGAGGTGGCGAAGGTCGCCCTCCAGCGGCTCATGTCCGACGGGCGCATCCATCCGGCCCGCATCGAGGAAGTGGTGGACAAGGTCAAGAAGGAGTTCGACCAGCTGATTCTGCAGGAAGGCGAAAAGGCCTTGGCCGAGCTTAACCTCACCGGGATCCACCAGGAGCTGACCAAGCTCCTGGGGCGGCTGCGCTTTCGGACCAGCTACGGCCAGAACTGTCTGCTCCACCTCAAGGAATCCGCGCATCTGGCCGGCATGATCGCCGCCGAGCTGGGCGCGGACCAGCGTCTGGCCAAGCGCTGCGCGCTGTTCCATGACATCGGTAAGGCGGTCAGTCACGAAGTCGAGGGACCGCATGCGTTGATCGGCGCCGAGCTGGCCAAGCGCTACGGGGAGCCGCCCGAGGTCGTCCATTCCATCGAAGCCCACCATGAGGACGTTGCGCCCTCCAACATTTACGCCGTCCTGACGATTATCGCCGATTCCATCAGCGGCTCGCGCCCGGGCGCTCGCGGCGACACCTTGGAGGCCTATGTGAAACGGCTCCATGCCCTGGAGACCATCTGCGATTCGTTCAAGGGCGTCGAGAAAGCCTACGCGATTCAGGCCGGCCGCGAGGTGCGGGTAATCGTGAAGCCCGACAAGGTGACCGACCTGGAGGCCATCGCCGTGGCCCGCGAGATCAAGAAGAAGATCGAAGGCTCCATCGAGTTTCCCGGCCAGATCAAGGTCACCGTGGTCCGCGAGACCCGCGCCGTCGAATACGCGCGATGAAGAACGGAGAAGCAATCAGCAATCAGCAATCAGCAATCAGCAAAAGATATTTCCTTTATGCTGGCTGCTGGCTGCTGGCTGCTGGCTGCTTCTGGTCATGAAGGCCCTGCTCATTGGCGATGTGATCGGGCGGCCGGGCCGCGCGGCGGTCGAGCGCTTCGTCGTACCTCTGCGCGAGGAACTGGGCATTGACTTGGTCGTCGCAAACTGTGAAAATGCTGCTGGAGGATTCGGGGTGACGCCTGCCGTGGCGCAGGAGCTGTTTAGCGCCGGGGTGGACGTCCTGACCTCCGGCAATCACGTCTGGAAAAAGCGCGAAGCCCTTGAGCTGCTGCGGCTGGACCATCGGGTCATGCGCCCAGCCAATTATCCGGATACCGCCCCCGGCTCAGGCTCCACGATTATCGAGACGCTCTCCGGCCAGAAAGTCGGGATTCTCAACATCCAGGGGCGGGTGTTTATGGAGCCGGTCGTGGACTGTCCGTTCCGGATCGCCACGCGGGAGCTCGAGCGGCTGCGGCTGGTGACTCCCATGATCATTGTGGACATGCATGCCGAAGCCACCAGCGAGAAGGTCGCGATGGGCTGGTTCTTGGACGGGAAGGTCTCCTGCCTCTTCGGCACGCACACGCATATTCCGACGGCGGACGAACGCATCCTGCCCAACGGCACCGCCTACCTCACGGATGTGGGGATGACCGGGCCGTATGATTCCGTCATCGGCCGGAAGACCGAGCAGATTCTCGAGCGGTTTGTCTCAGGGCTGCCCACGAAGTCGGAGGTGGCGGAGGGCAACGTCCAATTGCGCGGCCTCCTCGTGGACATTAACGTGAAGACCGGCAAAGCCACGCAGGTGGAACGCCTGACCCGCATGCTCGATGGACAGGTTCCTCATGCTGCCAGCGACTGACGTCCTTCCGCAGGTAACGCCGAAAGCCCTCACCGTCGGGGAAGTGGTCTCGCGCATCCGCGCGCTCATCGAGGGCCAGTTTCCCGCCGCCCTGTGGGTGGAAGGGGAGCTGTCCAACTGCAGCTATCCCGCATCGGGGCATATCTATTTCAGTTTGGTGGACGAGCGGCAGACCGACCGTTTCGGCCAACGGCTGGTGCTGCCCTGCGCGTTCTTCCGCAACGCTAACCAGCATCTCAAGTTCAAGCTCACCGACGGGCTCAAGGTGCTGTGCTACGGCGAGATCACAACCTTTGAGTCCCGCGGCCAGTATCAGCTGCGCGTCCTGCGCGTGGAACCCAAGGGGATGGGGGCGCTGCAGCTGGCCTTCGAGCAGCTCAAGAAGCGCCTGGCCGCCGAAGGGTTGTTTGATGAGGCGCGCAAGCAGCCGATCCCCCCGTTGCCGGAGCGCGTTGGAGTGATCACCTCCCGGTCGGGCTCGGCGATTCATGACATCGTGAGCAAGCTGCGCGGTCACTTCGACGTCATCATCGTGCCCGTCAAGGTCCAGGGCGACGGTGCCGCGCAGGAGGTGGCTGAGGCCATCGACTGGACCAACGCCCGGCGCTTGGCGGATGTGCTGATCGTCGGGCGGGGCGGCGGCAGCGTCGAGGACCTGTGGGCGTTCAACGAAGAATCGGTGGCGCGTGCGATCGCCCGCTCCAGGATTCCCGTCATCTCGGCGGTCGGTCACCAGGATGACTGGACGATCGCCGACTACGTGGCGGACCTGCGGGCCTCCACCCCGACGGATGCCGCCAAGCTCCTCGTCACCACGCAAGACCTCATCCGCGAGCAGACCCGGGACCTCGTGCAGCGCCTGCTGGATTCGGTCACGGGCTTTCTCGACGAGCAGGAAGGGGGACTAGACGGCTTGCGCAACCGCCTGCGCCTCCTCCATCCCGTGAACCAGCTGAACGAGTACACCCGCGGCGCGCTGGAGTTCCAGACACGGCTGTTGCGCGCGATGCATCATCTGTGGGACCGGGAAGACCGCACCCTTCAGGCCGTCGCCGGACGTCTGCAGGCGCTCAGCCCCCTGGCAGTCCTGTCGCGCGGCTACAGCATTACGTTCGCGCTCCCGCAGCGCCGCGTCGTGACGGATGCGGCAACGGTCCGTCCCGGCGAGGCGCTGGAGACGCGGGTGGCTCGCGGCGTGATCGTCAGCACCGTGACTGCCGCGCACCCCGAATCCTGACCCATGGCCCCGACCCCCGACCTCAAATACGAAGACGCGCTCAAGCGGCTGGAGAAACTCGTGGCTGAGTTGGAACGCGCGGAACTCGACCTGGAGACCCGCCTCAAGAAGTTCGAAGAAGGCACCAAGCTGGCGCGCCTGCTGCTCAAGAAGCTGGACCAGGCGAAGAAAAAGGTGCAGGTGTTGGTGAAGACGCACGCCGGCGGCGAGGCCCTCGAAGCCTTCCATGACGACAAGTCTGACGACGACAGCCTCCCGGACGCACCCGCCGCGGATTGACGCATTGGTCCGCGCGGTGGACCGGCGGCTGGCACAGTTGTTGCAGCCGCGCGAGGGGACGCCGCGCGTCCTCCACGAGGCGATGCGGTATTGCGTGCTCAACGGGGGCAAGCGCTTCCGCCCGCTGGTGTGTCTAGGCGGATGCGAGGCCGTCGGCGGACAGGTGCGGCAGGCGCTGCCGGTCGCCTGCGCGGTGGAGCTCATCCACAGTTATTCGCTGGTCCACGATGATCTGCCGGCGATGGACGACGCCGACCAGCGGCGGGGCCAGCCGTCCTGCCACCGCCGGTTTGGCGAGGGCGCGGCGATTCTCGTCGGGGATGCCTTGCTGACGCGCGCCTTTGAGGTCTTGAGCGCCAATGGAACGCCGAACACGCTGGCGATTCTCCGCACGATCGGGCAGGCCAGCGGCACGACCGGCCTGATCGGGGGACAAGTGCTGGATCTTCGTCTGGAACCCCGGCGCAGGAAATCTGAAACTCGCCATCTTGAGGACATCGCGAGGCGCAAGACCGCGGCGCTCATCACGGCCAGCGTCGTCGCCGGCGGATTGGCCGGCGGAGGACGCCAGCGCGCGCTGAACGCCCTGCGGCGGTTCGGCGAACGGCTCGGGTTGGCCTTCCAACTGAAGGATGACCTGCACGACGGGGACGGACTCGTGAGGGCCGTCGGCCGTGAGGCCGTGGAGGCCAGGGCGCGCCGATTGATTGACCAAGCGACACAAGAATTGAATCCCTTCGGCCAGCGGGCGGACGTCCTGCGTGCGCTGGCACAGTGGTTGGCAAGGACCTGAGGCGCGATGCGACTCCTTGACACGATTGACAGTCCCCGCGATTTGCAGCAGCTGGCCGTGCGCCAATTGCCAGAGGTCGCGGGTGAAATCCGCGAGGAGCTCCTGAAGGTCATCGCCACGCTGGGCGGGCATCTAGCCTCGAGCCTCGGAGCCGTGGAGCTGTGTCTGGCGCTGCACTACGTGTTCGACGCTCCCGCCGATAAGCTGGTGTGGGACATGGGCTACCAGGCCTACGCCCACAAGATGCTCACCGGCCGCCGCGACCGCATCCACACGCTCAAGCAGTTCCGGGGCCTGACTGGCTTTAACAATAAAGATGAAAGCCCCTACGATCTGTTCACGACAGGCCATGGCGGCACCTGCCTCTCGACGGCGCTGGGGCTGGCGTTGGCGCGCGACCAGACGCAGGAGCGGCATCAGGTGGTGGCGATCATCGGCGACGCCAGCCTCGGCGAGGGCATGGCGCTGGAGGCGCTCAACCACATCGGCCATGTGAACCCCAATCTGCTGGTCATCCTCAACGACAACAAGATGTCCATCGCCCCGCCTGTTGGGGGCCTGAGCCGCTATCTGAACCGCATCATCACCAACCCGCTCTACAATCGGCTCCGAGCCGACCTCAAGGAGTTTGTCGGGCGCCTGCCCAAAGGCGGCAAGCTCGTGCGGCTCGGCGACAAGCTGCAGGAATCGGTCAAGGGGCTGCTGGTCCCTGGCCTGATCTTCGAGGAGCTGGGGTTCCGCTACGTCGGGCCCATCGACGGCCACAATTTGAACGAGCTGATTGCGACCCTCCGGAACGTCAAGCGTCTCAAAGGCCCCATCATCATGCACGTCCTGACCACGAAGGGCAAAGGCTACCCGCCGGCGGAACAGGACCCGGAACGGTTCCACAAGTTGGAGCCGTTTGACATCGCCACGGGCCACGCCAAGTCCTCAGGGGGAAACGGCAAAGGCGCCAGGCGCAGCCGCACCGGTGCCCAGATGACCTTCACGGAGGCCTTCAGCGCCTGTCTCCTGGAGCTGGCGGAGGAAGACCCTCGTATCAACGCCATCACGGCGGCCATGCCTGAGGGGACCGGCGTTGCGGAATTTTGCCGGCGGTTTCCTGCGCGGTATTTCGATGTCGGGATGGCGGAACAGCATGGGGTGGGACTCGCGGCGGGCCTGGCGCGGGCGGGCCAGCGGCCGGTCGTGGCGGTGTACTCGACGTTTCTCCAGCGCGCCTACGACCAGATCATGCATGAAGTCTGTCTCCAGGGATTGCCGGTGGTGCTGGCCATTGACCGCGGGGGGCTGGTGGGTGAAGACGGCCCTACCCATCATGGCGTGTTCGATGTAGCCTACCTGCGTCCGTTTCCAAACTTGGTGGTCCTGTCTCCGAAGGATCCCGACGAGCTGAAAGCCATGCTGCGCTGGGCGGTTGAGTCGAAGCGGCCGGTCGCCATCCGCTACGTCCGCGGCGGCATCGTGTGCGGGGAGCCGCTGGGCCGGTGCGCGCGGATTGCCCTGGGCAAGGGCGAGCTCCTGCAAGACGGCCGGGATGTGGGGATTCTTGCGTTGGGCAGCATGGTGTATCCGGCGCTGGAGGCCGCGGCGCGACTGAAGGAGCAGGGGATCGAGGCGGCGGTCGTCAACGCCCGCTTTGTGAAGCCGCTGGACCGGATGCTCATCCGCCGGCTGGCGACGCAGACCAACGCCCTCGTCACCGTCGAAGAAGCCCAGGTGGCCGGTGGCTTCGGCAGCGCGGTCTCCGAGGCCTTGGAGGAGTTGGGGTTGCAGGGGGTGGCCCTGCATCGCATCGCTCTGCCGGACCAGTTCGTGGAGCAGGGCACGCGCGCCCAGCTCCTGAAGCTCTGCCAGCTGGACCCCGACAGTCTCACCAAACGCATCGCCGCCTGGCTGAGCGCCCTCAAGGTTCCCACCGACGAGATCCGATTGCTCGCCGATCCGTCCTGATTGATGAGCGTTCGAGTGCGGTTCGCTCCAAGCCCGACCGGCACATTGCATGTGGGGTCTGCCCGCACCGCGCTCTTCAACTGGCTGTACGCCAAGCACCACGGCGGCACCTTCATCCTGCGGATTGAGGACACCGACCAGAAGCGCTCGGACCCCGCCTTCGTCGACGACATTCTCAAGAGCCTGGCGTATCTGGGCATCGTGGCGGATGAAGGCCCCTATTTCCAGAGCCGGCGCCTGGACCTCTATCGGCAGTACGCCCAACAGCTCCTCGCAGAGGGCAAGGCGGTCCAGGAGGACAGCGCCGTCGTGTTTCCCGTTAGCCCGCGCCAGGTGCGCTTCACCGACCTCATCCACGGCGACATCACCGTGGACACCACGCTCTTTGAACGCCTGGTGCTGATGAAATCCGACGGCCTGCCGACCTACAACTTCGCCTGTGTCGTGGATGACGCGGCGATGCGGATCACCCACATCATCCGCGGCGATGACCACATCGCCAACACGCCCAAGCAGCTCGTGCTCTACGAGGCGCTGGGCTTTCAGCCGCCCGCCTTCACCCACATCCCGCTCATCGTGAGCGCCGACCGCGCGCGGCTGTCCAAACGGCAGGGGGCCACCTCGGTCAACGAATACCGCACCGTCGGGTATCTGCCGGAGGCGTTCGTGAACTATCTTGCGCTCTTGGGCTGGTCGCCGGGCGGCAACAAGGAAGTCGCCAGCCCCGAGGAGCTCGTGCAGCTCTTCGATGTGGGGCGCATCCGCAAGGCCGCCGCGCAGTTTGACCAGCAGAAGCTGGACTGGCTCAACGGCCAGCACATCAAGCGCGCCTCCGTCGAGCGCCTGACGGAGCTCTTCGCCCAGCGGCTCATTGCCAAGGGGTGGCTCTCACAGGACTACGACCGGGCATGGCTGTCGCGGATCGCCCACCTGCTGCAGGACCGCCTTCACGTCCTCCAAGACCTTGAGGACGAACACCGCTATTTCTTCGTGGAGCCGCTGGAGTACGAGCCGGAAGCCGTCGCCCAATATGTGCGGCCCGACGGCGTGGCGGACCACCTCCAGGCGCTCAAGGCGCGGCTGGCGCAGTTGCCGTCCTTTGAGACGGAGGCGGTCGAACGGGCGACGCGCGAGCTCATCGCCGCGCGCAACCTCCAGGCCAAGGACCTCATTCATCCGGCGCGCGTGGCGGTGACGGGCCGCGCCGTCAGCCCGCCCCTGTTCGGGGTGATGTCCATCCTCGGCAAGGACAAGGTGCTCAGCCGCCTGGAATATGCGGCCACGCAGTTGTTGAGTCGCTAGAGGCTGTTTCAACACCTCGGATGACACCACAGAACCACAGAAGGTCCACAGAGCCACAGAGTTCGGTTGCGAGTTGCGGGTTGCGAGTTTCGAGTTCAACCCGAAACCCGTCACTCGGAACTCGAAACTGAATACGTTCTGTGCCTCTGTGGCGATTCTGCCTGCCTGTGCCGTGCCCGACACGGCAGACAGGTGTCATCGGTGGTGTGGCCTGACGTTTTGAAATGAACGCTAGAGTCCGCGCTGGCATCATGAGGAGCGCCGCACTGCAGGCTGACCGGCTCAGGGATGCGGTGGTCTTCATCGGCCTCTACGCCCTGGCGGTGGTCTACTATTTTGGGGGCATCGTTCCCATCGCGTCAGGTCTGACGTTTCTCATCTGGATCGGGCCTCTGGTGGTGACCTACGCGGCCGCGTATTGGCTCGTCGGGTGCGACAAGGCCCGGCGCGCATCTCGCCCGTGGTCGACCCTGTCTCGACTGCTGACGGCCCACGGTCTGGCGGTCGGGCTGTTGGCGAGCGCGGATGTCCTCCTGCAACCCGGCCTCACGCGGCTGATTCCCTTGACGGTGATCGGGATCGGTGGAGCGCTCAGCCTCGCGGTCAGCGCGTTGCTGGACGTTCCGGCCTGGCGCCGGCAACTGACGCTGGCCGTGGTCTCAACGCTGCTGGCGCTGGCGGCGGTGGAGGCGTTCCTTCGCGCGGTCCACGATCCCCTCGAGGTGCCGGGCGCGGGATCCTTCGTCGTGCCGTCCGAGAAGTACCGGCAGCTCTTCATCCCTGATCCCCGCCTCCACTACCGCTTGCGGCCGAACGCGCATGTCGTCTTCGAGCATCCCGACGTGGACTCATCGCGGATGGACGTGCGGATTAACTCCGTCGGGATGCGGGATGCCGAGTACTCGATCGCCAAGCCACCGCGGACGGTCCGCATCGTCCTGGTTGGCGACTCGCTCGTCTTTGGAGACGGAGTGGAGTTCTTGGAAACCATGGGCCAACGCCTCGAGGAACGTCTTCGCGCGCTGGCGGTTGATGGCACGCGGTACCAAGTGATGAACTGGGGGGTCGTGGGATATAGTTTACGCCAGGAGCTGGAATTCCTCAGGCAAGCCGGGGCGGCCCGCTATCAACCGGACCTGCTGTTAGTCGGCCTGGGCTCCACGGACTTCGGCCAGTCACTCAATCCTCTCACCTACGAAGGCCACACGGGCCTGCTGGTGCCCACCGATCTCCAGCGCCGGCTCTTCATCACCTCTGCGGGAGGCTTCCCCCGGTTGCACCGGCTGGTGCGATATGGGATGCGCAGGCTCATGCCCCCCGTGCTCGCCGCCTTGGGGCCGCCCCACGGCGCCTCTTCTCAGGAAGCGGTCTCTACCCGAGCTGACCTGGCCGCGTTTCGGGCCTATGCGGATGACGTGAGAATTCCGATCGGCTTCATCTTGTTCCCCGACGAGGACCTGGTGCGCGCGGGCCCTCCCCGCAACCGCGAGGGCAGCCCGCTGCACGCACTCCTCCGACGGCTGCTGGCTGACACCGGGGCGGCGTGGCTCGACCTGCTGCCCCTGATTCAGCGCACCACCAGCGAGAGGGGCCGGCGTCTCTACGTGGCCTGGGACAGCCTCCACTTTAATGCGGAAGGCCATGAGGTCATTGCCCAGGAACTCGCTGGATGGCTTCGAGCCCATTGGTCCCGCGAACTCCAACTTCCCACACCTTCATCATGAGCAGGCGCGCGAGGGGCTGCCGTGTCACCTGCCGTCTCCGCGCATGTTGGCCGTCGAGGTGTGATACAATAATAGAGTGAAGAGTGATGAGTGATCAGTGACGAGTGGCACTCATCACTCGACACTCTGCACTCGTCACTGGTCCGTTGCCCTGTGGTGTAATGGTAGCACACCAGACTCTGGATCTGGGTATCCTGGTTCGAATCCAGGCGGGGCAGTTTTTTCGGTCATGAAGCCTGGATTCGAACCATAAGGGGGTGTTTGAGGGGGAGATCGTCCCCCTCAAAGCCTCTCGTTTGACTGGAAGGAAAGGAGACCAGGGAGCGAAGCGACCGAGAGGAGGAAAACCTTGGTTTTCCTCCTATGGAGTTACGCCTCTGGCGGGACGACGGTTCGAATCCAAGTGGGACAGCCAACTTTTCGGCAGAGCCGAAAAGTTGGCTGAGCATTCGAGATTGGAGATGAGAAATTTGACAAAAGCCATCTCGAATGCGGTCTCCGCTCTCATGTCTCATCTCATCTGAAGAGCGACCGACGGTTCGTATCCAGGCGGGGCAGAGCATTCAAGATGCGCGATGATCCATATAACGGAACCACCCCTCTCGCCTCCTTCCCCGGCTGCATCAGTGACGCTATGAGGAACGCCTCCGACTTTTCACGTGCGGGGTCGCCGGGTTGCCGAACCAGGAGCAACACGCCGAGCGGCAGATGCCAGTCGCTCGGCGTGTTTGTTGGCAAGTGCCGTCCGAAAAACCGATGAGAAAAACCCCATCCCCTTTTTCCCGGAAACTGGCCTTGTTCGCTGCCTGTTGCCTGTCAGTGACGGTGGGATCATTTCCTGCCAACGTCACGAGTGGTGAAGGGGAGGAGCCAGGGATGGAAGGTGTGGTGACCGACCGGTTTGGACATCCGCACCGGGACTTCACAGTCTGGGACCTCCAGGACGCGGAGGCTCTCATCCGAGAATGCCAACGCTCTGGCCACATAGCAGAACTGGAGTGGTTTCGTGATGCATGTCCAGCCTACCTGCAACGGGACTGTGAAGGCACCCTTGATCCAAATTTTGGATATGGAGAGGGGTCATTCGCTTGGTGCTTAGAGGGTTTTCGGGGCTTGGTCGAAAGGATTGCAGGGGAATTGTTGGAGGCCCGATATTATGCGAGGCTCCTTGATCTCCCGCCAGAACCACATTGGAACCCTGGGATCGTGTCCCCTGAGAAATGGACATCGTCTGTTCGAGAGAAGTTACAGCAGCTCATCCACAAACGGGAGCAGCTCCTTGAGACGGCTAGTCGGCTCCTTGAGGAAATAGAACGAGAGGGGAAGCGGCGATGCCCACCGGAGCGCCTGACGCGACGCCGTCCAGAACCAACGCCATCCCCGACAGGTCCTACGGTTAAGCTGTGGGGCGGGTCGCATGACTCTGGTGGCACTCAAACCATCCACATTCCTCCGCAAGATACCGGGGTGACCATCCCGTTGACACCGTCGGACCCATCGGCTCCACCTCCGACTATCGGGCAACCTCCGACTACAGGCCAACCTCCCACGACAGGCGAACCCTCGACCACTACCGCACCTCCGCAGCGGGCTACCACCGGAGCCAGGACGCCACCGGCGCAGACTCAGTTCTGCTGCGAGAGCTGTCCTGGGACGGACCAGGATCGGTTCTACTTCCCGATTCTACCGGACACGGACTGCCAACCCGGCGATGTCCGCCGCGAGGATCTGACGATCGGCGAGCACGGCACCTGCGCCAACCCGCTCCTGGAAAAGCCCGGGCCCCTCACCTACGGCCCGGCCTGCTGCGCGGGCAAGAAAGACCAGGTGCTCTATGACTCGACGCAATCCGGCGGCGTGACCTCCGACGTCGGCAGCGTCCTGCGGACCGCCTGCGAGGATGATCCGTGCGCCTCCAAGAAGGGCCACGAACCGAAACCCGGCGAGCCTCCCCCCACGCGCCTTGAGACCTCCATCCTCAGCAGCGGCCCCGACGTCCACGGCCGCAACTGGGTGCCCGAGAATCCGCAGCTGGTCGTGGGCAAGCAGCGCCTGCGGGCCTGCGCGCAGTCGAAGTTCTACGTGCCCAAGGAGACGGCCGCCAAGCAGTCCGCCGTGGCGGTCTTCGTCGCCATCGGCAGCCAGTACGAGGATGATGCGGAGACGGCCCAGGAATCCAAGGGGACGGCGTGTTCCTCCGGCCAATCGCATGAGGGCAAGAAGACGTCCAAGGGCCCCACCGCCCAGGAGCGCGCCGCCACCGCCGCGGCGGTCAGCCTGCTCGCCTCCCAGGCCAAGGGCGAAATTACCGGTCTGCGCGCCACCTTCGATGTGACGGGGATGGAAGGCAAGCTCAAGGGCGCCAAGCTCCAGGCCGACGTCGTCAACGAGGTCACGCAGCAGAAGGCCCGCCTGGACCTTCCGGTCTCCTTCGAGTCCCAGTAGCGCCCGCGCGACCGAGCGTACACTCGCACGCGATGCGTTGAGGCGGCAATCCTTGCGCATCTAAACGACCCCCGGATCTCCTCCTCACCGATGTGCTCGCGCATCGCGCAGGGTCTTCAATGGTGGCTGGTCGCTTGCAGTGTTGGGACGGTGCTCGCGACCCCGCTGTTCGCACAGGACACCGAACAGGAGGTGCGCATGAGTTTGACCGTGACGAGTTCCGCATTTCAACCCGGCGGAACGATCCCCTCGCTCTACACCTGCGACGACAAAAACATCTCTCCTCCCTTGAGTTGGACCGATCCGCCGGAGGGGACGAAGAGCTTCGCCCTCATCAGCGACGACCCGGACGCGCCGATGGGCACGTGGGTACATTGGGTCCTCTACAATCTGCCCGCGTCCGCCCGAAAGCTGGCAGAGGCGCTTCCCGCAGACGCCCAGCTGCCCGACGGCACGCGGCAAGGCACGACCGATTTCGGGCGCACCGGCTACGGCGGTCCCTGCCCGCCCAGCGGCACCCATCGCTACTTCTTCAGGCTCTCTGCGCTGGACAGCGTCCTGGCGCTTGAGCCCGGAGCGACCACGCGAGAACTGGAAGCCGCCATGCCGGGCCATATCCTCGCGCAGGCCGAGCTGATGGGCACCTACAAGCGGAGAGGACGCTGACGCGCCGAGTATTCCTCCTGCGCTCGGACTCATCTGCCCCTCCGCACGGGGTTTTACAGGGCTGTTGACAGGTGCGGTGAATAGTGGCAGTCTCATGAGCAGGACGGCTTGAGACGTGAAGGGAGCGTCAGAGACAAGTGAACGTCGTGCAGGGATCGTGAACCGCAAGGAGGCCTGATGGATCAAGCTGAGCAGGGCACGCAGGGGGAGACGAAAGAGCAGAAATTCGCGCGGCTGGCCACCAAGCGCACGCAGGCGGCGCTGGTGAAGATTCGGCTCCTCGGCAACCTCGCCGCCCCCAGCTATCACTACACGCCGGAGCAGGCGAGCAAGATTATCGGGGGACTGCGGCAAGCGGTGGATACGCTGGAGAGCAAGTTCAATAAGGTGAGAGGAACCGGCCGGGTCGAAGACTCCTTCTCGCTGTAAGGAGCCGTGAGCGCGGCCGCGGGGGTTTACAGAAACCGGTTCTATGGATGCGATATGGTGAGGATGAGGCAGGCCGTCGGCCCTTCGACTCGAGCCCCGGCCTCGGCCGGGGACTCTCGCTCAGGATTCCGCCCCCAGGGCATCCGCGCGGGAGTCCCGGGTCCTTCTGCGCGGCTCAGGACTCGTCCCGAGCGCAGTCGAGGAACGGGTTTGCTTGGGGGGCTTCACCTCCTGGTGGCGGTCGCGGTGATGAGCCAGGGGCAACTCGGAGGAGCGGAGGAACGCGGCGGCAAGGATGAGGCGACGATGAGCCACGCAGAGCAGGCGACGTTTGCCGGGGGGTGCTTTTGGTGTATGGAGGCTCCGTTCGAGCAGTTGCCCGGAGTGCGCTCGGTGGTGTCCGGGTACACCGGCGGGGCGAAACCCAACCCCACGTATGAAGAAGTCTCCTCAGGGACGACCGGCCATGCCGAAGCGGTCCAGGTGACGTATGAGCCCTCGACGATCACCTATGCCAAGCTGCTGGAGGTGTTCTGGCGGAATGTCGATCCGACCACGCTCAATCGGCAGTTCGCGGATGTCGGCACCCAGTACCGCACCGCGATCTTCTATCACACCGACGAGCAGCAGCGGCAGGCCGTGGATTCCAAGCGCCAGCTGGAGCAGTCTGGCACATTCACCAAGCCCATCGTCACCGAGATCGTTCCCGCCACCACGTTCTATCCCGCCGAGGACTACCACCAGGACTACTACAAGAAACACCCGTTTCAGTTCAAGCTCTACGAAGCCGGCTCCGGCCGCGAGGCCTATCGCAAGAAAACATGGGACCGCTAACCCGCGGTCCCGCCCGCCGTTGGAGGTGGCCGGCGGCGAGGGGCGGCGGCCTGGTGGGCCAATTGACAAACACGGCGCGGGTCGGGTAAGGTTTAACCGTGCGTAGTTCGTTGATGGAATCGCTGAAACCTCCCGCGATGGAGCGGGGTGACGAGGGTCAGTGTGTGGCAGGAGCCCATCGCGTGAGATGGGCTTTTTTATTGCTGAACGAGTCTCCACGCAGGACGACCGCACAGGCATGGACGCTAGACAGGTGAGCACGTCAACGACGAACGCCGTTGCATCGGACAAAGAGTTCGGTCAGCTTCGCAAACGCCTGGAGCGGCTGGAGCTGGCCCTCAACGTCATCGTCGACGCGATCGTGTGGCTCGATGAGCAGGGCGGCATTCAATGGTGCAGCCCGCCGTTCCGCCGTCTCATCGGCAAGCCGGACGCCGACATCGTCGGGACCAACCTCATGGAGCTCCTCCCGTTGTGGCAGCGCGGTCGCAAGCTCCGCCCCACCGCCCACCCGGTGCGCCTGGCGCTGGACGGCCAGCCGAACGCCGTCGGCAGCTACGAGTTCCGGGCGGGTGAGCGGACGATGGTCTTGGAGGTGATGGTGGCGCTCGTGCAGGTGAGCAAACAGGAGCGCAACGCCGTGGTGGCGATCCGGGACATCACCGAGAGCAAGCGCGCGGAGGAGCAGATCAAGCAGCTCGCGGAGGCCGCCACCACGGCGGCCGAGAAGGAGCGCAAGCGCGCGGCGGAGCTGCACAAGGCCTACCAGGAATTGAAGGGCACCCAGGCGCTCTTGGTGCAGGCGGAGAAGATGGCCGCCATCGGGCAGCTCGCCAGCGGCGTGGCCCATGAAGTGAAGAACCCGCTTGGCATCATCCTGCAGGGGGTCAATTACCTGGAGGCGCAAATCAGCCCGGACCACGCGCAGCAGGTTGAGGTCCTCAAGATGCTCAAGGAGGCGGTGGAGCGGGCGGATCGCATCATCCGTGACCTGCTGAATTTCTCGCGGTTGTCCCCCTTGGACTTTCAAGCCTGCCGCATGGAGGCCGTGCTGGAAACGTCGCTCGGGCTGGTCGAGAAGCAGCTGACCCTGAAGGACATCACGATGACGAGAGTCTTCGCGCCGGACCTGCCGCGCGTCCTCCTCGATGAGAATCAGATGAAGCACGTGCTGATCAATATCATCCTGAACGCCGTCCAGGCGATGCCGGAGGGCGGGGAGATGACCTTCCGCATTTCCACCAAGCCGCTGACGCCGAATGCGCGCGGCACCAAGCGGAAGGCGGGCGACGTCTTCCGATTTGGACAGCAGGCGCTCGTCTGTGAAATCGCGGATACGGGGACGGGGATTCCTCAAGAGGTGCTGACCAAGGTCTTCGAGCCGTTTTTTACGACGAAGCCGGCGGGAGTGGGCACCGGATTAGGCTTGGCGATCTGCCGGGCCATTGTCGAGCGGCACCGGGGCGTGATCGAGATCGCCAGCGAACAGGGTCGGGGGACCACCGTGACCATCACGCTGCCGGTTCCTGACGGGGCGGTGCTGAGCTAGCGGGCCCCGTAGCCCGCGGGACGGAACGCGGGGGGTTGCCTGTTGGCCCGCCGTGTGCTAGAACTACTGTAGGAGGACGTGGAGGCCTGATCGATGGAGAAGAAAAAGATCCTCATCATTGATGATGAGAAACGCTTCGGGGAGCTGTTGAAGCTCAACTTCGAGCTCACCAAGAACTACGTGGGCCTCCTCGCCACCAACGGCGCCGAGGGCGTCGAGATGGTGAAAGCCCACAAGCCGGACCTGGTGCTGTTGGATATCCTCATGCCGGGACAGAACGGTCTGGAGACCCTCAAGCAGATCAAGGCGATCGCCCCGAACCTGCCCGTCGCCATGGTGACCGCCGTGTGGCGCGAGGAGGAAGCGAAGCAGTGTTTTGAGGCGGGGGCGTACGACTACATCACCAAGCCCGTCGATTTCGACTACCTCAAGCAAGCCGTCCTGGTCAAGTTGTTATAATTCCGCCGTGCCGCCCTGCTCGCGAAGTCCCATGCCCACTCGGAGGCTGGTGCTGGTCTGCGCGCTCGCCATGGCGGATGCCGTGTGCGGACGGCCGGCGCTGGGTTCGGAGCCGGAATTCCAGACGTTGCCCCTAACGGCGTTCCTCGGTCCGAAGGTCAAGTGGGCCCGCACCGATGAGGCCACCGCGTTTTCAGTCCGTGTGGAGATCCCAGCGCTCTACGTGCGGACGGACGACCCCTGGAATATCGACGAGAGCCTGTGGGCTGCCGATGCCGACCGCAACAACATCCTGGCGTCCGAGTCGCCCGTGCACCGGTACGGCTTCTTCCGGATCCAGGTCTCGCCCCAGTTTCGCTACGACCGGGCGCGGAGCGTGTTTTCAGATTTCCGCTGGACCGATGAGGGCAATATGGCGGAGGCTTTGCGCGCTCAAGGCATGACGGACGTGACGGTCCGCCGCCATACCATCAGGGGCTTTCCCATCCTGGTCGTGGAAGCCGCCCAGTCTCACGGACAACCCGTCCGGCGCGCGTACATCGCCACGAATGTGTCCTCGACCGTGGTCTTAGTCGAGTACGCGCCGCAGGCTCCGGGCTCCGCTTGGGACCAGACGGTGTGGGCTCGGTTCAAGAACAGCTTGCTCGGCTCGTCAGACTAGAGTGTATTTCAAAACCTTGGAATTTCGGATTGCGGATTTTTGATTGCGGATTTGCTCGTCGTTCAATCCGCAATTCGCAATCGGCAATCCGCAATGCCAAGCGGTTTTGAAAGGACTTCTAGAGGCTCGTGTGGCCGTCCGTTGTGCGTGATGACACGGGGCCGCGTGAGGAGCACTCTCAGGATATCAACGACACGATGATCTCGCGGTGCGAATGGGCGGAACATCAGCCGCTGATGCGGGCGTACCACGATCGGGAGTGGGGGGTCCCCCTCTACGACGACCGGAAGCTGTTTGAATTCCTCGTCCTCGAAGGCATGCAGGCAGGCTTGAGCTGGCTGACGGTGCTGAAGAAACGCGACGCCTTCCACCGCGCCTTCGACGGGTTCGATCCCGTCCGGGTCGCCGGGTACGGCTCGGCCAAGATTCGGCAGCTGTTGCGCGATCCCGGCATCATCCGCAACCGGCTAAAGATTGACGCGGCCGTCTCCAACGCGCAGGCGTTCCTGCGGGTGCAGCAGGCCTGTGGCAGCTTCCGGCGGTTTATGTGGGGGCTGGTCGGAGGGGTCCCCATCCAACACGCCCCGCGGCGTCTTGGCGACCTGCCGGCTCGGACGCCGGAGTCGGATGCCGTGAGCCGGGCCTTGAAGGCCCACGGCTTCCGGTTCGTCGGCTCGACGATTTGCTACGCTCACATGCAGGCCACCGGCATGGTCAACGACCACCTCATCACTTGTTTCCGGTACCGGCATGTCCAGCGGCTCGCCAGGCGCGCAGGTGCCACGACGGCCGCATGGCGATGAAGCAGCGACGGTACGGTGACTGGCGTCTGCTTGGGCTTGCGCTGTCCCTCGCGGCCGCCGGGACCGCGTCCACGAAGGGGTTGGCGTTCGGAGAGGCGGTCGAGGGGCTGCGGCTGAGCCTTGAGCCGACCGCCGTCACGTCGCCGACCGGCACCGTGATGGAGTTTGAGGCCACCCTGACGAATGCGGGACAGACGCCGTTTCTGGCGGACGTGTTCGGGGACCTGAACGAGCTCTACCAGGGCAAGCGCCGTTTTTCGTATGTGCCGAGCTGCTGGACCCTGTCCTGGATCGGGCCGTTCAGCTCTCGGGGGCCCGTGCGGGGACGGTATACGCTCAACCGCGACCAGTTCCATCGCCTGGCGCCCGGCGAATCGTACACGAAACGTTTGTCGGCGACGCTCGCTGACGTGCCGCCGGGAGTCTACCGCGTGAGGCTCGCGTATGTCCCTCGAGCCGCCAGCCCCTCGTTCAGCTTTCCGAATCGGTGGGAAGAGCAACAGGACCTCCATGATCCGATGTGGCTGGGCATGGCGTTTTCCAATGAAGTCCTCCTAACCATTCTGCAGGATCCGCGCAGCTCCAAGACGCCCAAGGCTCTGGAGCAGGGAGCCGAGCCGCGCGGCGTCACCGCCCCCCAGTGACACGCGGGTCGCTGGCGGACCGGACGTTTCTTGGTACAATACCCGCTGAGCATGCCAAGCAGCTTTGTCAGTCCGGAAAAGCAGCGCGCGCTTGAGGCGCGGCTGCGCAGGTTGGGCATCCGCGAGCAGGATCTCGAGGAGCGGTTTGTCCGCTCCAGAGGACCCGGCGGCCAGAACGTGAATAAAGTGGCCACGTGTGTGGTCCTGGTCCACCGGCTCTCGGGGTTGTCGGTGCGCTGCCAAGAGGAGCGCTTTCAAGGGCTGAACCGGTTTCTCGCGAGGCGCCGGCTGGCGGACCTCATGGAAGAGCGGTTGTTGGGCATCGCCAGCCAACGCCGCCAGGCCATCGAGAAACTCCGACGGCAGAAGCGCAAGCGGAGCAAGCGCGCCAAGGAAAAATTGCTCAAGCTGAAACGCCATCGCGCGGCCATCAAAGCCGACCGCGAGCCTGTTGCGCCGGAGGAGTTGTGACGCGCAGGTTCATGACGCCTGTCCGTTCACCTGGGTCGATTCGCCGGTTCGTCCTCTGGGTCCTCCTCGGCGCGTGTGCGCTCCTGCTGACGTCTGGCTGCGCCGGTTCCCGCGCCGTCGGGCCCGTGCCGCAGCTGTTCGTCGGGGCCCCGGGTGGCGTGACGCATCAGGTCCAACCTCAAGAGACCCTCTGGTCCATTGGCCGGCAGTACGGGGTGTCCTATCGGGAGATCATGCGAGCCAATGGCCTGACCGATCCCCGGCAACTCTCAACCGGCCAGGTGTTGACGATTCCGCAACCGTTGCCATCCGCGCTGTCCAAGGTGCCTGTGCCGCTCTATCCGAATCCGCGTTGGACCCACATCGTCATCCATCACAGTGCCACCACCTTCGGCAGCGCCCGGCAGATCGACCGATGGCATCGGCGGAAAGGGTTTACCAAGGGACTCGGGTATCACTTCGTGATCGACAACGGCACCTCCGGACGAGGCGACGGCCAGATTGAGGCGAGTCGGCGCTGGCTCCGGCAGCAGGAGGGAGCGCACTGTAACGCGGCGGGGATGAATGACCATGGCATCGGGATCTGCCTGGTGGGCAATTTCACGTCCCGGCCACCGTCAGCGGCGCAGCTGGAGGCCCTGATCGCGTTGGTGGAATACCTGCGCGCCTACTACCACATTCCGAAGGACCACGTGCTGCGCCATCGCGACGTGCCCGGCAAAGCCACCGAGTGCCCCGGCGACCGGTTTCCATGGGCTGAGGTCCGCGCCCATCTTAAGTAATGTCTACCGGCCCGCTCTGGTGGTTGGGGGGCGGTTTGACGAAGTCCGCGCGTATCAGGCATACTTACCGGTGAGGCAACGTTCCGGTCGTTTCAAACAGCCCGGGAAGTCCTCCTGCTCAATCCGTCAGACGACGGATCCTCATCCATAAGATGAGGAGGCAAACTATCCGGAAGGGTAGGGCGCAAAGCTAGAGGTCCATGACATCGCAGATGTCAAGGATAGCTCGGCTACCAGTGCGTCAAGCACCTGACGCTGAACGTGGCACGCGAAGGCCACGGGTCGCCAAGGCGACTCTCCGTGGCCAGTGGTTGCCACGGGCATGTGCGCCCATCCAAAGCGGATGGGCGTTTTGCATTACGGAGAAGATCAAAGAGGAGTGTCCGACGACGCTGCAACCCGTCCCACAGCCCCAGGCGACCGGTGGTCCGTCACAGGCCTCCGAGGTTCAGGCGGCCAAGGCCGAAGGGCACGCCGGGGATTCATCCCGAGCCCTGGCGCACCTCGGCCACGAGCTGAGCACGCCGCTGGCCTCCATCAAGGAGTCCGCCCGGCTGCTCCGGATGGCGGCCGTGGGACCGCTGACGCCCGAACAACACCACGTCGTCACCTCCATCGAGACCACCTCGGAACAACTCCTGCGACTGGTCCGGAACATTCTGGATCTCTCCCGAAGCCAACTCGGGCACTTGGAGCTGTTTCGACAGCCGGTTGCCCTTGAGGCCCTCGTGATGGACGTCTGCCAGCGATTGACCCCGTTGTTCGGCCATCGCACCATCAGCGTCGATGTCCACGAGGAGCTGCCGGCGGTGTTTGCCGACCGCGACCGGTTGGCGCAGGTGTTCACGAACCTGCTGGGCAACGCGGTGAAGTTTACCGACGATGACGGGCACATCGGCATCCGCGCCGTCAGCTGCAGCAAATTCGCGGAGGTCACCATCACCGACGACGGCTATGGCATGTCCGTTGAGCGGTTGGCGACGCTCTTTGAGCCGTTTCGGCCGATGCATGCTCCAGCGGCGGGCATCGGCACCGGCTTGGGGCTGGTGATCTGCAAGGAGCTGGTGGAGCGCCACGGCGGGACGATCAGCGTCTCCTCCCTCGAGCGGCACGGCACGACGGTGACCTTCTCGCTGCCGCGGTTTACGCCCGAGGGCGCCGTCGAAACGTTTCTCCAGGAGATTCTACGGGAAGGCGCGCCGTCTGATTCGACGATGACGGTGTGCCTGGTGCGCCTGGCGGGGCTGGCGGACACACGCTTTTCCCATCCGGTCATCCACGAGCGCGTGGAGGGCGTCCTGCGCAACCACCTGCGAACGGTCGACCGGTTCTGCTGGGTGGACGCCGAGACCGCGTTGATCGTGGCCGCGACGGATCTCGAGGGGGCGCAGCACATCATGTCGCGGTTCCGGAAGATTCGTCCTGAGTTGGCGCCCGCCGCCGCCGGTCGGCCCGTGGAGCTCTTCTACGGGCTGGCGTGTTCGCGGTATCCGTCAGAACGGACGTCCGAGGCGTTGCTGCAGGAGGCCCGCGCGAATCTGGACCGGATGGCCGCCAGCTGGTAACGCACGGCAGGGATTCGAACACTCACGAGGAACAGGGGAGGTGAGAGCATGGGACGGCTGCAGGGCAAGCGCGTGGTGGTGGTCGAGGACGATGAGGGGGTCGCCCGAGCCATCGAGATGGACCTCAGCCGGGCCGGCTGTCACGTCCAACGGTTTGCCGACGGCAGGGCCGCGCTCAACCATCTCGTCGAGCACGAGCCCGACCTGGTGATCCTCGACCTCAAGCTCCCGTCGCTCCACGGCTATGAGGTGTGCAAGGAGCTGCGTCGGTGCTACGAACGGTGGGCGCTGCCGATCATCATGCTGACTTCAATGGACGAGCCCATCGACAAATTGCGGGGCTACGCCTGCGGCGCCGACGCCTTCCTGGTCAAACCCTACGATCCTACTGAGCTCTTGAGTACGGTCGATCTGACCTGCTGCGGATGGGACGGCCAGCCGTGGCAGCCTTTGCTACCTTCATAACAGTACACGCGTAACGCCCGGGAGGTGTTCCCCGTAGTTTGCCCGGCAGCCAGGGGTTGGTTGATCCTGCTGCCAGGGCCGACGGGGCGCCTACTGGGCGTTTTTGTTTCTCGACCCGCGCACACAGAGGTCAGGGCGCGGGGTTGCCCATTTGACCCATGACGGATTTGGCGCTACACTAACGTCCCAGGGAATCGGGGGACCCCATGGACCACTTCTTAGCATCGGTTGAACCGTTCAAGCGTCTGCCTCCGGCGGAGCGGCAGCGTCTGGTCAAAACCACCCGTGAACAGCGGTATACCAGAGGCGAGACCATCTTCCGGGAGGGGCAGCCCTCCGATTCGGTGTGGGTGGTGAAGACCGGGCGGGTCCATCTCATGAAATTCCTGCCGGACGGCAAGGCGTCCACGACCTGCGTGATGACGGATGGGGAGGCGTTCTGCTGTCTGCCGGCGCTGGACCGGCGGGCCTATCCCGTGGATGCGGTGGCCGCCGCGGACACGACGGTGGTCCGCATTCCCTCCGAGGCCTTCCATCAGGCGATGGGCCGTTCTCAAGCGTTTACCGAGCAGACACTGTGCCTGTTCTGCGATCGCCTTCGGCAGGTCGAGCACCGGAGTTGCATGGCCTATGAGCGGGTGGAACAGCGGCTGGCGAACATCCTCACGACACTCTCCAAGAAATTCGGCCCCACGATTCCACTGACGCGTCAGGAGCTGGCGGAGATGGCCGGGACAACCCATGAAACCGCCATCCGCGCCCTCAGCCGATTTGGGAAACAGGGGCTTATTCGGTCGGCGCGGGGACGCATCACCATTCTTAAACCGGCACAGCTCGCGGAAGTCGTCCAAGGGACCCTAGAACCGGCTTCATAAATCCGCGCTCGTAACGCGGCCATGTCCGCATTTCATTAGGTGCTCTAAGGGACGTCAGAGCGGTCATTTCGTTGTGTGAGCTTCGTCATAGAAGGATCCGTGCGCGTCGGCTATGCTAGAAGTGGAAAAAGGGAGGGCAGGCGTGGCACAGTGATGACATGACTCCCGTCTGGCAAGTAGCTCCCGTATTCCACCAGGGAAGGGGGTGTCTGGATGCCCCTGGGGAAGGCAAAGCGTCCCGGGTCCGTCGGCCGCTCATCGTGAAGCGGGGAAATACCGAGGAACGGATCCGGGACGCCGTTTTTTCTTTCGGCGACAACGCCCTCTCTCTGACGAGCCCGGTGTGGTACAATCCCTCCACTACCATGGACCCACAGCCACGAGAACATCACGGGGTCTCCAGCGCGGTGCGGACACGATTGCGCGAAGCCGTGTTCGGAACCCAGGATGGCTTGATCTCCACCTTGGGCGCGCTGACCGGGATTGCCGAAGGCACCCAGAGCGGGCAGGCGGTGATCATTGCAGGCGTGGTGATCATTGTCGTCGAATCCCTCTCCATGGCCGCTGGTTCCTACCTGTCGTCCAAGTCCCAGCGGGAATATCTCGAGCGGCTGCTGCGCGAAGAGGAAGAAGAGATCAAGACCGAGCCTGAAAAGGAGCGGCAGGAAATTTGGGACATGTACCGCGAGCGCGGCTACACGGATGCGGAAATCGAGATCATCGCCAGGCGGCTGATGGCCAACCCCCACTTGCTGCTGGAGGACATGGCTCATAAAGAGCTGGGGATCTGTCCGGCGGCGCTTGAGGAGCCCCTCGGCAACGCCGTCGTGATGGGCATGGCCTATGTCATCGGGGGCTTGGTGCCCATTGTCCCCTATCTCCTCTTGCCCGTCGGTCCGGCCATGCCGGTCTCCATCGAAATGACGTTGCTGGTCCTCTTCCTCTTCGGGGGCTTAAAAGGCCGAATCGTCAAGCAGGTGTGGTGGCGCAGCGGTGCGGAGATGCTGGTCATCGCCGGCATGGCCGCCCTCGCCGGCTTTGCCATCGGCCGTTTTGCGAAAATCCTCATCCCGCAATAATCCTCCGTTGCTTCCTCCCTCCGTGACAGGGCCCCTGGCCCTCTATGACCCCTGTCATAGAACGTGTTGTCGCATCCGGGTAGTATCGCAGGTAGCAGATGAAAGGATGCGCGATGGCTGAGAGGGTCACCCAATCCTTACTGGAGGCTCTTCCCGCATCTGTCCGCCGGAGTCTGGTTGCCGTGTGCACGTCGCATCGGTTCCACAAGGGTCATCTGCTGTTCGAGGAGGACCAACCGGCAAGGTCCGTCTGGATTGTCGAGCAGGGATGCGTGTATCTCGTGAAGCACACGCCGCAGGGTGGCGTGGCAACCATCTTTGTGATCACCCCCCATGAAGCCCTCTGTGGGATCTCCGCATTAGACCACGGACGATACTCAGCTGGCGCCGTCGCAGCGACGGAGGCTGTGGTGCTGGAGATTCCTTCAGAGATGTTTGTGCGGCTCCTCAGGACCTACCCACAATTTATGGCTCGCGTTCTGCTGATCTGCTGCAATCGGATGCGACATATGGCTGAGGCCATTAGCGTGGGGCAAGCTCCCGTGCCACAGCGCCTGGCCTATGCCCTGTTGCGGTTGCGCTCGACCTTCGGCAACACCATCCCGGTGACGCATCAGGAGCTGGCCCAGATGGCAGGGACGCGGTGGGAGACGTCGATTCGGACGATCGCCTCGTTCAAGCGCAAGCACTGGCTGTCCACCTCACGAGGCAAGATGACCATCCTGCGACCCGACCAGCTCAAGACCTTGTTGGCACCATCGGCCCGCAACCACTTCACACGCCATGAGGACGGCCAAGCGCCAATCGGAGAAGGATGATCTGTGTCATGGAACACAAGAAGCCGAGGGGCTAATGTGGTGTCAACATTCGTTGGGTTTGGCCTTCTGGGGGAACCGATGAGTGTGATAGAAGAATTGTTAAACGATCACGACATCCTCCGGGCCAAGCTTGACCTGCTGGAACAGGGGCTTCCTCACACCCACGCGGCTCCGTTCACCCTCCTCAATCTCATCCGCACGATTGCCCGTCGGCTCCAACAGCACACCGAGCGGGAGCACGCCGCTCTTGAAAGCCTCTCGTCTGCCAGGCACGGACAAGCGTCTCCCCCGGCCGACCACCTGCTCCATGATCATCGAGACCAAGATGAGACGCTGACGATCCTTGAGGAGCTCTTGGCCAAGGGCCACGCGTGCGAGGCGGACCACGTCATCACCTATGCCACGCATCTCATCGACAGCCTGCGCGAGCACATGGCAGACGAGGAGGAGCGGTTCTTTCCGTTCTTCGAGTAGGCCGAGGACTTGTCAACCGATCAGCCCGTTCATCCAGTCAACGCTAAGCTCCTGTGAAGGGCTGAAACAGAGGGGGTGGCCCATGGGCGCGACAGAAAACCTGAGGAGGGAACATCAAATCTTGCGGGCGAAGCTGAAGCTGTTGGAAGCCGCGATGCAGATGGTGCCGGAGGCATCGTTTGTGCTGCGGGAGATGTGCTGGTCGCTGGCCCGGATGCTTGATGAGCACATCCGGCACGAAGTTGAAGCCCTCCAGCCTTACAGCAATCGGATTCAGGCACTCACCCAAGCGCGGATGGCGCAGGATCATGCGGATCAACGCATTGTCTTGCGAGACGTGAATGCCTTGCTGCTGGGTGGGATGAAGGCGCCCATCAGCAGAGTGGTGCCGCCTCTTGCCCATCTCATCGAAGAGCTCAGGGAGCACATGGACGAGGAGGAGTGCGAGCTGTTTCCCATGGTTGACCGAATCGCTGAGGCACGACCGCAAGAGCCAGGGCTGGCCCATGACGCCGCAGGTGGGCAGGACAATTGCGAGGCGGCTAAAGCGATGTGAGGAGATCAAGACCTAGGGCGGAACTATATGACGCGCATCATAGAACCATGCGGCGTGTAACGTTACAGTTCAATCAAGCAGGAGGGGCGCGGTGCGAGCTGTTGATCGGCTGAGACGAGACCATAAGATCTTGCGAACGAAACTTGATGTCCTTGAGGCCACGCTGCGCATGACGCCTCCGACCACATGGTTTATCGTACGCGAATTCTGCTACACCCTCTCGCGCCAACTCCAAGACCACATCCGGCGAGAAGAGGAGCTGGTGACGGCTTGCCAACAGAGCCTAAGCCCTGACGTGCGGTCTCATGTGCGGCTTGAGCATGATGAGGAACCGCAGCTTTTGCGGACGGTCAACCGCTTGTTTATCGAGGAAGGTGGTAAGGCCGTGGAGCAGATTCGTGGCGTGCTGGGCGAGTTGATCCCACGGCTGCGCCGCCACATGGAAGGGGAGGAGGCTGAGCTGTTTCCTGCGATTGAGGAGATTCTGGGTGACCAGGAAGAGTCCTCCGCGAAAGAATCGTTCCCGGCTGTGAAGCTCCATAAGGAGATGACAGTCAATCACATCCTCCACACCTATCCGCAGACCAAGCTGCTCCTTGAGCGGCTCTTCATCAACGTCCCCTATGAGGGCTACGACTGCCTGGATGAGGTCGCTTGGCGCAGGGGGATGGACTGCTGCCAATTCCTCGGGCTGCTTGAGGAGGCGATCGCCGCCGAGTGGAATCGGGAGGGAACCACGGTCGTCTCACCGCAAACCGCTGCAGCGTAAGGGCTCTTTTTTTATGGAAAAGAGTGTGAAAAATTTCACAATCTAGGAGGCGACCGATGGGCGTCAACCGCTGGGCGGTGGGGCCACGGTGGTGGAGTTCGGCGTGGAAGTGCCGGGGACCTACACCTTAGTGGATCATGCGATCTTCCGTGTGGAGCACAAGGCGCGGTGGGATTTTTGCAGGTGGAGGGAGCCCCGCGGCACGATTCCTACGTCTCGCAGGATGACGCGGCGACGTGCAAGGGTTGCCTGTGCATCCGTAATAAAAAATGAGTATGATGCGCATCGTAGACCGCCTGGCGGGGCCTGCGCTAGGCTGACTCCTGAAGTGTGTCAACTATTTCACACGCGGGAGGTGGCCATGACCGCTCTTGCGCACGTAGGCGAAGGCACACACGCGCTTGAGGGCGCGACCTCTTCCATGACCCTGAATCTGCTGGTGAAACGGTTCCCCGAGACGCTGCGCGTCCTGCATGATCTGGGGCTGGATACTCCGTGGGGAGGTTGCACCACGCTGGAGGCGGCGGCGCGCTATCGCGGCGTGCCGATGGAGGAACTGCTGGGTGCGCTCAGTGAGGCCATTGCGCGCCATCGCAGCAGCGTGAGAAGAGTCGGAGCCTACAGAGAAGAGATAGAGGGCTGGACAGGGCGTGAGCGACTACCTATGATAAGTGGTGGGAGTCGCGCGTAACACGCAAACAGGCTGATTACGTGAATCTACTGCTGGTGGGAGTGAGTCACCGCACGACGCCGGTGGAATTGCGCGAGCGCCTCGCCATTCCAGGGCGCGACCTGCCTGAGGCGCTCACCTGCCTGCGCACCGCCTTCGAGTTTGAGGAGGCGGTGATTCTCTCCACCTGCAACCGAGTGGAATGCTACGTCGCGTCCGCTCGCGCGCCGGCGAATCCCACCGATTCACTCATCGATTTTCTGGCCTCACGCAGCCGTCTCCATCCCGAGCAATTTCAGCCGTATGTGTATTGCCTGACCGGCCGCGCCGCCGCGGCGCATCTGTTTCGGGTCGCCGCGGGGCTGGATTCGATGATTTTCGGCGAGTCGGAGATCACCGCGCAGGTCAAGCAGGCCTACCTCACGGCCCACGCCCGCGGCGCGACCGGCCCCTCTCTGAACCGCCTCTTCCAGAACGCGTTGCACGCGACCAAGCTGGTGCGCTCCCGCACCCGCGTGGCCGAGGGCCAGGCGTCGATCGGCTCGGTCGTCGCGACGCTGGCCAAGCAGGTGCTGGGGCCTCGCTTCTCAGAGGCGCAGGTGCTGTTGTGGGGAGCCGGCAAGGCAGCGGAGGCGACTACCAGGCACCTGGTGGCCAGCGGCATCGGAGGATTGTGGATCGTGAATCGCACCCCGGCGAAAGCGCAGGATCTCGCGACGCTGTGCCAGGGGCAATGCCTGTCCTGGGAGCAAGCGATCGGGCATCTGGCCCACGTGGATATTGCCGTCGTCTGCACCCAGGCCCCGCACTATGTCATCGACCGCCACGATCTCGAGCCGATCCTGCTGCAGCGCCAGGGTCGCGTGCTGTGTTTGGTGGACTTGGCGGTGCCGCGCAACATCGATCCCGCCCTCGCCGCCCAGCCCGGGGTGCAGCTCTACAATGTGGATGATCTGCAGACGCTCGCGCAGGGAGCGCTGCAGCGGCGCCGGCAGGAAGCGGCGCGCTGCGAGGCGCTGATCATGCACCAGGTCCAGTATTTCATCAGGCGACAGGCTTCCCGCTTACCACAGGAGGTGCGCTCATGCGTAGCCATCGAGGCGTGATCATCGGCATCGGACTAATGGCCGCGTGTGCCCTTTCCGAGCCCGCCTGGGCGACGATCGACAACCTCAAGAGCTTCAAAGCCGCCTATCCCGGCAAGGACGCCAAGGCCTACTCGTGCAAGGTGTGCCATCAGGGCGCCATGGGCAAGAAGGGCAATCTGAATGCCTATGGGCTGGCACTGCAGAAACTCAAAGGCCCTGGCAAGGCGCTGAAGTTGACGGGGGAGGACTACAAGGCGGTCGAAGCGGACGACGCAGACGGCGACGGTGCAGCCAACGTCCAAGAGCTGCAGGGCGGCACAGATCCTGCTGATCCGAAGTCGGTGCCCAAGAAGGATGGGGGTTCCTCGAGTGCGCTGCCCCGCTCCTCGGAGGTCCTGCAGGCCTATCTGGATCAATTGATCACGCCGCTGGCCTGGGCGGAGGCGAAAGCAAAAGAAGAGGCAACCGAAGGAACGCAGGAGACACAGGAAGCCGAGGAGCCGGAGCAAGCCGAATACGTGGGCATGGAAACCTGTGCGGCCTGCCATGCCAAGCAGTTCAAGGAGTTTCAGCAATCGACCCACGCGCGGATTAGCATTCCAGGGGAGAACGTCAAGGCTCAAGGCTGCGAGATGTGTCATGGACCTGGCAGCCTGCATGTGGCCGCTGGAGGCGGCCGCGGGGTCGGAGGAATTATTAACCCACGCAAAGATCCCAGCACCTGCTTTGCGTGCCACTTGGATAAAAAAGCGGAGTTTCGTCTGCCGTATCACCACCCACTGCTCGAAGGCAAGATGAGTTGCGCGGATTGTCACAGTCCGCACGCCCCGGATGTCCGGCCCTGGTCAGCCACAACGCTGAAAGACATTAATGAGGCGTGTTTCCGATGCCACAAGGAGCAGCGGGGACCGTTTGTCTGGGAGCACGAAGCGCTGCGCGAAGGGTGCACGACCTGCCACAAAGTGCATGGCTCCATCCACGAGAAGATGCTCCTCGTGCGCGACAACAACCTGTGTCTGCGCTGCCATACCCAGGCCAATTTCCCGATTATCGGCAAGTCCAGCCACGCAGGCCGGCTCCCGCAGGGGACGTGCTTCAGCGCCGGCTGCCATACGGCGGTCCATGGGTCGAACTTCGATGATCACCTGCGGTACTAGGGAAGGAGACGTCTGATGCCTGGGACACCCTCACGCGCATTGGTCATCGTAGGACTCAGCCTGTGCGCCGGAGCCGTGGGCGCGGAGGCGAGCAACCCGGAAATTGCTCTTTCCCTCGTTCCGCTCCAGTACACGTTTGTGGACGGCGATTCAGGGAAATTCCGGGCCCATCACTGGAGGGCAGAGGGGTATAGCGGGGGAGTGGAGGAGTTCTCGGGCAAATATACCTTTCCCGATGGCAGTGTCTTTGAAACCGAAGGCCATGCGCTCATTGACCAAAACGACATTGGAACCGAGCTGTCGTTGACCAAGGACGCGGTGGGCTTTGTCAATCTCGACTATCAGGAATTCCGGAAGTATTTCGACGGCAATGGCGGCGTCCACCGTCGGTTCAAGACGTTGCAGGCCCCAGACACGGACCATGACCTGCGGCTCGATATCGGCAAGTTGGGGCTGGAAACCGGTTTGACGCTAGAGGGAATGCCTGAGCTGACGTTTTTCTACGAGCGGGAGTTCAAGGATGGGGCCAAATCTCGGTTGAGCTGGGCGTCGGTCAAAGACGACGGTGAAACGCGGAAGATCGGGCCGTCCTGGCAGGACATTGACGAGATTGTCGATTCGTTCGGCCTCAAGGCCACCCATGAGCTGGCGGGGTTTGCCCTCAGCGGCGAGCAACGCTGGGAGCAGGTGCGCTCAGAAAGTTTTCGCGTCGAGCAAAACCTTTCAACGTCGGGAGTCGCCTCTGACACTAAGATCAGGACTCAAGACCAAGCGCCGGAGTCGAATCTGATGACCACGACCCTGGGCGCGGAACGTTCCTTCCTGGAGGAGAAGGTCTTTGTCGCAAGCGGCTACCATTTCGCCCACATGGACAATCGGGAGTTCGAGACGCTGGCGGAGTATAACGCCGCGGGCGTCCCGACGAACTTCAGCAATCCGGAGCAAAAACCGAACAGCCGCGCGGACAATGACTACGACACGCATACCTGGGTCGGCAATGTGATGATCAGGCCGTGGCAATGGCTGAGCTTCGGGACGAAGCTGAAGTCGGAGGTCGTTAAGAAAGAGAGCAACTCCACCTATCGTGCAGATCTTTCACCGAACTCGGCCACCGGCAGTACGCCAAACGGCGTCATCGATGAAGTCGATCAGAGCCTGACGGATACCAAGGCCGTCCGGTGGGGCGAGGGATTTTCCGTACGGTTCACCGGGCTCCCTCGCACCGCGTTGTACACGGAACTCGAGCTCGAGCAGGTCCGGCTGCTCTTGCGAGAGGATCGGCAGGATGTCATCGGGAACAACGCCAACGAGCTCTTCAGCCGGCGGACCGTCACCGAGGTGCGGCGGGGCGCCTGGACACTGGGCGGCCATGCGGCCCCGTGGGCCTTTCTCGACCTCACCGCGCACGTGCGCCACCGCATCAACAACAACGATTATGATGACCAGCAAGAAACCTCACCGGGAAGCTCAACGGCCAAGTCCGCGTTCTTCGATGGTCAAAGCATCCACACCAATGAGTTTGCCACGCGGGCGACGTTCAAGCCCTGCCGGTGGTTCCGCTCATCGTTCCGCTATCAGTTCCGGGACGACGACTACAGCACGCGGGTCGAGAACGAGCCGATTGTCAAGACCGGCTCCCTGTCGCACATCTACACCTACGACGTCGTGCTCCAGCCGCTCAAGACGTTGCTGACGACGATGTCGTTCTCCCGCCAAAACGCCTGGACAACCACCCCCGCGGCCCTGAACGCCACGGTCAACATCCCCACGTTCAACGCCGATGTGAACACGTGGTTGTTGAGCATGGATTATACGCCGATACCGCAGTTGACCCTGACGAACAGCCTACTGTATTCGCGCGCGGACAACTTCAACGATTTCGCGAATACCGGCCTGCCGCTCGGCGTGGATAACGAACGCGTCGATCTGACAACCGGCCTGCAGTGGGCGTTGGCTGAGAATCTATCGGTCGAGGGGGAGTACGCCTTCTACCATTACCAGGCCAATTCCAACGCGGAATTTGGCGACTACAACGCGCACGTGATTTGGCTTCGTGGCTCAGTGAAGTTCTGAGCCAGGGGTGACGCGACTCGTAGCCAAGATGATGTGCCCGCGCGCGCTCATGAGCCGGAGGAACTTCCTGCGGTTCGTGCTCAAGGGTGGAATACTCGCTCTTGGGGCGGCAACGCTGTACCCGCTGTTGCGGTATCTCTACCCGCCAGAGCGTGCGGAGTCATCGGTGTCCAGCGTCGCGGCGGCCAAAGTGGGCGAGTTGGCGACCAATACCGCCAAGATCTTTCGTTTCGGCAATCGGCCTGGCATCCTGGTCAACACACCCTACGGAGATCTGCGGGCATTTTCGGCCGTGTGCACCCACCTGAACTGCACCGTGCAGTATGACCGGGACGATAGCATCATTTGGTGCGCCTGCCACAACGGCAAATACGACCTCAACGGGCAGGTCATCTCCGGCCCTCCCCCCCGACCTCTGGAGGCCTACCACGTGAACATCCGCGGCGACGAGGTCATCGTGTCCAAGTCTTCCTAGCCCGATGGGATCCCTCGGCCGCCTGCGCGACTTTGTCCAGCAGCGTTATCCGCTCGGTGGCCTGGCGGAATTCGCCGCCCACAAGCAGGTTCCGCTCCACCGCCACACGTTCTGGTATTACTGGGGCGGGATGACCTTGGTGCTCATCGGCGTGCAGATCGCCAGCGGCGTGCTGCTGTTGTTGTACTACCGTCCCTCCGCGCAAGAGGCCTTCGAGTCGATCCGGTTCATCATGACGAAAGTCCAGTTCGGATGGCTGGTCAGGTCCGTGCATGCCTGGGCGGCGAATCTGGCGATCTTCTGCGCGGCGGTCCATCTGGCCAGCGCCTTCTTCTTGAAGGCCTACCGGCCGCCGAGAGAGCTGACCTGGGTGACGGGCGTGATGATGTTGTTTCTGCTGCTGGGGTTCGGGTTTACCGGCTGCCTGCTGCCCTGGAACACGCTGGCGTTTTTTGCGACGAAGGTCGGCACGGAGATCGCCCGGGTCACGCCGCTGATCGGGCCGGTCCTCCAGGTCTTCCTGCGGGGCGGCGCCGAGGTCGGGGACGTCACGCTCACGCGCTTCTTCTGGTTCCATGTCGCGGTGCTGCCGATTGCGCTGGTCCTCCTGCTGATGCTGCATCTGGCCATGGTGCAGCTCCAGGGCATGAGCAAGCCCCCGTCGGTGACGCAGGAGCGCTCCATCCCCTTTTTCCCCAACTTCCTGCTGCGGGACTTGGTGGCCTGGGCCGTCGTCCTCGGCGCGGTGTTGGTGGCGAGCGTCTACTGGCCGGCGTCGCTGGGCGAAAAGGCCGATCCGTTTGCCCCCACCCCAGCCGGCATCCAACCTGAGTGGTACTTCCTGTGGATGTTCCAGACGCTGAAGCTGGTCCCGGGACACGTGTTCGGCCTCGACGGCGAGTTGGTGGCGCTGCTGCTCACGGGGCTGGCGGGGCTGGCGTTGCTGCTGGTGCCGTGGCTGGACCGGCCGGCCAGGCGGAACCAGTCGCACTGGCTGGTCTGGCTGCTGGGCCTTGCGGGGATGGGCTATGTGGTGGGGATGACGGGGTACGCACTCTGGGTCAAGCCGCATTGACGCAGTGGGCAGTGATCAGTGAACAGTGATCAGGGCAAAAGGCCATCAAACAACACATGAGGACGATCCAGAGTATTTGCCTCTTGGTGGGCCTCTTGGCCTGGCCGAATCTCGTGTGGTCGGCTGAGAAACCGAACAGCTGCTTGGAGTGTCACAAGCAAATGGAGGCAGGGAGCCGGGGCCCGGCTACGGTGTTTACGGAGGACGTGCATTTTCAACGAGGACTGTCCTGCGCGGACTGCCATGGAGGGGATCCCACCTCCGCGGATCCAACGGTGGCCATGGACCCTGCGAACGGGTTCCGTGGCCGCCCGGCGCGGACAGACATCCCGCAGTTTTGCGCGCGCTGTCATGCCGATCCCGCCTACATGCGCAAATACAACCCCAACCTCCCGACTGATCAATACGCGAAGTATCTCACCAGCCAGCACGGCAAGCGGAACAGTGTGGGGGATGTGGATGTCGCGGTCTGCACCAGTTGCCATGAAGCCCATGGCATCCGTTCAAAGCAGGACCCCGCCTCGCCGGTCTATCCCACCAACATTCCCGGGACGTGTGCCTCCTGCCACACGGATTCCGCGATCATGGAACGGCATGGGCTGCCGGTGACGCAGCATTGGGAGTATTCGCAAAGCGTCCACGGGCAGGCGCTGTTGTTCCGCGGTGACCGCGCCGCCCCCCACTGCGCTAGTTGCCACGGATCTCATGAAGCCTCCAAACCGGGCGCCATCGCCATCGGAAACGTCTGCGCGCAGTGTCATGCCCTCACGCGCGATCTGTTTGCCAAGAGTCCCCATAAAGCGGCCCATGAAGCGTTGGGTCTTCCGGAATGCGAGGTCTGCCACGGCAACCACCTGATTCGCAAGCCCAGCGACGAGATGCTGGGAACCGGCCCCGGAGCGCTGTGCGTCAACTGCCACGAGCCGGGTTCGGCGGGATTTCTTGCGGCGCAAACCATGCGTGAGGGCCTTGAGCGTCTGAAAGGACAGTTGGCGAGCGCGAAAACCGTTGTGGGGGAGGCCGGCCAACTTGGGATGGATGTCGCCGAGGCCGAGTATGCCCTGCACGAAGCGGAGACATCGTTAACCAAGGCCAGGACCTACGTCCACTCCTTCTCGACCGCGGCCATGCTGCCGGTGGTTGAAGAGGGGCTCAAGGATGTCGAGCAGGCCCACGCGGAGGGTCAGCAGGCCATCCATGAGTTCCACTTCCGGCGCCACGGGTTGTGGGCGACCTTGGCGATTCTCGGCGTGCTGGTGATCGGCCTCCTGTTGCTCATCCGAGATCTCGACCGTCGCCGTCCGCCCGGCGCGCCATAACCCTCGCTTCAGCGCCCCACCTGCTGTTTACCGTCTGGATGTTTCACGCTAAGATGATAGGAGATGGAACCCACCACACCCCGTAAACCACCAAGCTTACTGCGCAATCCGGTCAGCCTCTTTGGGATTGCTGTGGCTGCTGTCTGCACGGCCTTCGGCTTGCCGATGATGTTCGTCGACATGTTCAGTCGGCGCACGCATCCGTATCTGGCGGTCCTCATCTACTTGGTCTTGCCGTTTGTCGCGGCGGGTGGGGTGGTCCTGATCGTGCTCGGGGTTGTGTGGGAGCGTCGTCGACGCAAGCGCAGACCGGGCATGGTGGTGCCTCCGCTGCCTCAGGTTGACCTGAATCGACCCGCGCATCAAATCGTCGTCGCAGGAGTGCTGACCACGGTCATGATCATCGTCGTGCTCCTGTCGGTGACGGGCTATCAGGCCTATCACTTTACGGAGTCAGTCAAGTTTTGCGGATTGGTGTGTCACAAGGTCATGAAGCCGGAGTACACGGCGCACCAATACTCGCCGCACGCCCGTGTCACCTGCACGCAGTGTCACGTGGGGCCAGGGGCGAACTGGTTCGTGCGCTCAAAGATCACCGGGGCGTATCAGGTCTATGCGGTGCTGGCTGACAAGTACCCGCGGCCCATTCCGACTCCGGTCAAGAATCTGCGCCCCGCACAGGATACCTGCGAGCAGTGCCACTGGCCCGCGAAGTTCTTCGGAGCTCAGCAGAAGACATTCAGCCACTACCTCGCCGACGAGCAGAACAGCCCATGGCAGATCCAGATGCTGCTGAAGATCGGCGGGGGCGATCCGGCGGTCGGCGCGCCCACCGGTATCCACTGGCACATGAACATCAAGAACGACATCTACTACGCGGCATCCGATGAGCAACGAGAGGTCATTCCGTTGGTGCGCGTGGTCGATCCGCAGGGACACGTGACGGAGTACCTGTCGACGGAACAGCCGCTCTCACCAGAGCAACTGGCGAAGGCGCCCATGCGCCGGATGGACTGTGTGGACTGCCACAACCGTCCCTCCCATATCTTCCGCCCGCCTGATCGAGCGGTTGAGGAAGCGTTTGAGACGGGCCGGATAGATCGGACGCTGCCCTATCTGAAGCGGGAGGCGATGCGGTTGTTGGCGCAAGACTACCCCTCGGAGGCACAGGCACAGGCGGCCATCCTCAAGGGGCTGGCGGCGTTTTACCAAGCGGAGTACCCCGAGCTGTATCGGGACAGGGCGGTGGCCATTCAACAGGCCACGGCAGAACTGCAACGTCTCTACTCGCGAAATGTCTTTCCAGAAATGCGCGCCGACTGGCGCGTCCACCCAAATCACCTCGGTCACCTCAATGCCGAGGGCTGTTTCCGTTGCCACGACGGATTGCATAAGAGTCGTGATGGCAAGGTCCTCACGAAGGACTGCAACGCCTGCCACACGATTCTCGCACAGGGTCCGCCCGAGGAAGTGGCCCAAGCTCGGCTGGAGGCCCAGCCGTTTCGCCACCCCACGGACGTCGGGATGGATGTGACAGAGTTGAAGTGCAGCGAATGCCACACCGGCACGAGTGGTCTGTAGCCGTCACCCGCATTGCAGGGACGTCCCTGATTGATTAGAAGGAAGCACCACCGATGAAACGCTGGATTCGCGTCTTAGGCTCCCTGCCGATTGCCGTCCCACTCTTGATCGCGATTGCGATCGTACTGGCGTGGGGG
>Ga0209515_10001588_pt1 | contig 37356 bp, 39 predicted proteins | sample Subgroupgradi54m_FD_187454 | JGI IMG/M metagenome (GOLD analysis project Ga0209515, IMG submission 187454) | Subsurface groundwater microbial communities from S. Glens Falls, New York, USA - GMW60B uncontaminated upgradient, 5.4 m (SPAdes)... ... | reverse complement strand
TTCAAAAGGTGGCTCATACTTCGAAAAGCAGTTACCTCACCCACCAAAGCCATCCCCCAAGAAGAGGCTCGAATAAAAGAGGCTGAACGAAAAAGAGTGGAGAAAAGAGGAGAAGCCAAAGACCTCGTCAGAGAAAAGCCCAGCGAGCCTGCTGACATGGCAATGAGAGAACGAAGATCTCCCGCTTGGGCAGAAAAGCCACCTATCAAAGAGTCCATCTGAATTTGGCTGCTGGAAAATGAGCCATTATTTTCGGGAAAGTAAGTGGCAGAGGAGTTTCTATGAAAAGCAATTCTCGTCATCTATCTCATTCTCGGGTGCCCCCCTCGAATGGATCTCGCTCATGACTAAAATAAGATTTAGTTTTCCTATCGGCAAGGAAAGAAAAGGGTTGCTCCTTAATCTTAAGTGAACTTTTTTATCCACGCCAAAGCCGCCTTCATGCCATCCACCGCCGCACTGGTGATGCCACCCGCATAGCCGGGGCCTTCGCCGGAAGGGAAAAGCCCTTCTATTGAAATGCTTTCGTAAGTTTCTGGATTTCGGGTCATGCGCACAGGGGAAGAAGTGCGTGATTCCACGGCGTGTAAGAGGGCATCGGGGTGAGCAAAGCCTTTGCGCTTGGAATCGAATTCCAAAAACCCTTTCTGAAGATATTTGTAAATCGAAGGCGGTAAAAGTTTGGAGAGATCGGAGGCTACAATTCCGGAGGGGCAGCTTGATTTCATTTCGATTTTCCCTTCTTTGCCCGCCAAAAAATCTTCTAAGCGTTGCGCGGGAATTCGTCGTGTTTCTCCTTTTTGGGCACTCGCTGCGTAAACTTTCTTTTCGATTTCACGCTGAAAGTGCATGAGTTTAAACGGATCATCTCCTTTGATCAAATTTTTAGACACGCTGCACACGATTGCTGCATTGGCCCAGGGAGAATTGCGATGGTAGTTGCTCATGCCATTGACCACAATCGTTTCAGGGTTGGTACTGCTAGAGATGACATAACCTCCCGGGCACATGCAAAAACTGTAAACACCTATTTGTTCTTTTTCCCAAAAAGTTTGGAGTTTATATTGAGCGGTTTCTAAATCGGGAAGAGGACAGGCTTTTCCATATTGCCATTTATTAATATAAGTTTGTGGATGCTCGATGCGCAAACCTAAGGCAAAATCTTTTGCCTCAAAATGCAGGCCTTGCTGATGGAGGATTTTGAAAAAATTTCCGGCGCTGTGTCCGCAGGCGAGAATGAGCCCCGTGCCCATTATTTTTTTTGGAAGGTTTTTACCCTCTCCCCCTCCGGGAGAGGAGCCTGCCCTGAGCCTGTCGAAGGGTTGGGGTGAGGGGGCAATATGGACTCCTTGAACCTGGTTATTATAAAGATCGAGAGCTTCCACCCGAGTGGAAAAGCGCAGATCAACCCCTCGAGCTATCAAATCATCACTCATTTTTCGAATCACTTCTCGAATGAGATTGCTCCCCACATGGGGATTGTAAACATAGGTGATTTCAGGCGGAGCGCCGTAAGTTACAAAAGTTTGCATCACCTGTTGAATGAGAGGCGATTTAATGCGGGTGATGAGTTTTCCATCACTAAAAGTGCCGGCCCCCCCTTCGCCGTTACAAACATTGCTATCCTCATCTAAAATTCCACGGCGCCAATAGTTGCTTATCTTTAACATCCTTTCATGGGTTCTTTCGCCTCGTTCGAAAAGAATGGGTTTAATGCCGTGGGCAAGAAAAGTATGAGCGGCAAAAAGGCCTGCAGGCCCCGCCCCCAAAATGAGGGGAGGAGGCCCTTTCCACTTGAGTTGAGGAAAAGAAACACTTTGCTCTTCTATTTTTTCTCCCTCGAAATAGATTTCAAGAGAATAAACCCAAATCAATTTTTTAGGGTTTCGGGCGTCTAGGCTTCTTTTTTTGACCCGAATGTTTTGAATTTTCTGGGCAGAAAGCCCGAGATGCTTTGAAAGAAATGTTTTGAGATCGGGATCTTTTTGATAGGGAAGACGCAGTTCTTGAATGAGTTTCATATTTTCTCCTGGCCGGGATTTAGCCGGCAAAAGAGGCTTTCATCACTTATTCTTCCTGGAAACGAAATGATTATCAATTAAATAAAAGCGATAGTGCAGATCAGCCGCTTTTTGGATGCCAATGCGAGAGCCCTTCCCAATATTTTGGGAAGGAATCTTTTTCGTGCTTTTTGCTAACCAAAGGGGCGCTTTCAATAAAGGGTGATGGTTGTGGCTTTTGAGAATCCCCATGGCGATGACGAGTTTTGCCGGGCCGTTGCAGAGCTCATGAATCTTAAATGGTTGAGCAGTTTTTTTCTTTCGGCGCTTTTGCATGAGCTCAATCCCTTCAATGGGTTCGAGAGCCCGAATTAAAACTGCTTCTCCTACGCCTTGTTGATGGGTGACCACATTAAAGCAATGATACATTCCGTAAATGAAATAGACATAAGCACGGCCAGGAGGGCCAAACATCGGCTGGTTGCGTGGAGTAGGCCCTCCAAAGGCGTGGCAAGCAGGGTCATCAGCCAGATAGGCTTCGGTTTCTACAATTTTACCAATGCTTCTTCCTTCTTTGCTTTCGTGAAGCAAATAAGTGCCTAATAAATTTTGGGCGACTTGAAGCGTTGGTCTTTTGAAAAAAGAAGGAGAGAGCGGCACCCATTTCCTAGAAGAATTTATGATCATTAGAAAAAGATTTTAAACAAGCTCTTCGAACGATTCTACTTAAAAAATAAAAAATAGGGCACTATTCCTAAAAAATTTTAAGGTAAATGGGCCACCTTTTCTAAATATTTTTGATTTTTGACAATGATATGTTTCTTCTCAAGCTCAATGACCTGCTCCTCCTTAAATTCTTTGAGCAAGCGCAAAACGGTACCGATGGCGGTGCCAATCATGTTAGCCAAGTCTTCGCGAGATAAAGTGAGGTTGATAAGAGTGCCTTGCTTGGTGGAAGTTCCATAGGTGCGTCCGAGTAGCACTAAGGCCCGAGCCATTCTTTCTCGAACGGTTCCTTCGGCTAAATTCACTCTTTCTTCCTCGCTGATTCGCACTCTTTTGGCCAAATTATCGGTGAGGTCGAGAGATAACTGGATGTTGTCCCGAATCATCTCAAAGAATTTTTGCTGGTAGATAAAAGCCACTAAGCCATCTTCCAGCATTTCTCCAGAGGAAGAAAAATCTTCTCCGGCTAATACGGATTCTATCCCAAGAAAATCCCCTCGATTCGCAATGAAGAGAATATGGGGCTTTCCGTTGGCACCTATTTTATAGACTTTAATCCTTCCGGAGTAGACGCAATATACGCCTAAAGCAGGATGGCCTTCATAATAAATAGTCTGCTTTTTTTTGTAGGGATGAAGAGTAGCTTTATCTTCGAAGAGAAGGCTTAAGCAATCGGGCTTTTTACTAGGAAAAAAATGAGAATAAGAATTTGAGTTACCAATAAAAGCTAAAGAGGAATTTATACATTCTTGTTGTGCCATATTTCCCCCGTTAATTTGAAGAGCAGTTTATTTTTAGTTTCAGTCTAAAGTGAGAGTTAAAGTAATCGAAAGCGAAGCCAAGAACAATCGGGGAGTCCCTGATTTTTGATTGAGGGAGCGCCCTAGCAAAAAATAAAAAAAATCATTCCATAAAATATTTTTTGAAAATGAAACAAAGTTTTTAAATCTTCTAAAGATCTATCTTCGTTTTTTAGTTTCATGAAGAGGAAGAATACAGTTTTATTGTCTTTGTTGTTTCTTGTATTAAGCATCCCAAGTTTTTCCAGGGAGCAGAGAGGGATTTCTAAAGTTTTAAACACGCGCGAAAATTTTCCTCAAAAATATGTGAGCCCTCGCGAAGCGGTGAAAACCTTTTTTACAGCAATGAAAGATAAAGATTTTGATTTGGCGTGGGAAAGTTTGAGTAGTGTGAGCCAAAATCAATTAGTTCAAGAGTTTGCAAGGAGCCGAAAAATATCGGCAGCCCAAGCGAGAGAACTTTTTGACAAAAACAAAGAGGCGGTTCGAATTGGTTTTTGGGAGCCTTTGAGAGAGCGCTCCAAGATTATTCCTCTTGTTCAAGATGCCGTTTACACACTGACCGACCAAAAAGAAAATGAAGCGATGGTGGAAATGAAGTCAGGGGGCATCACTCATCATCTTAGGGCCGTGAAAGAAGGAAAAGAATGGCGAATGGCCTACGTGGAATCAGCTCTTCAAGATACGCTTTTGCCGCCCCGGCCTGCCAGCGAAAGTAAGCCGTCATAAAAAATATTCAGATATCTTTTTGCGCTCCTAGCGGGATTCGAACCCGCGGTCTTCGCCGTGAGAGGGCGACGTCCTAGGCCGCTAGACGATAGGAGCGGAAAATAAAGCTTTCGAAACCTAAATTTTTGTCGCCCTCGCATTGAGAAGGCTTTTCTTTCAAGCATTAAATTTTAATTTCATCAAGCCCTTAGTAGGGAGAGGCCTTATCTAAAAATAGGAATTGCCCCTATTGTTCATTCTTTTTGAATTGTTTAAAATCTTACTTTGGAGGTAGCCATGAAATACGATTATAAAAATATGAAAGAATATTGGTGGAGTCTGATTTTAATTTTAAATTTTGCTTGGGCAATGCCTATGGCCTGGGCCGATCCGCCTCCTTGGGCCCCCGCTCACGGCTATTGGGCTCACCGGGGAGAGCATGATGATGACCATGACGAAGGCCATCATCGCCATTGGAAAAAGCACACTCGGGTTTATGGCTATACTTATTATCCTTCTTCCCAAGTGTATTATAGCCCTGTCGTGCGTAAATATTATTATCTTAATAATGGAGCTTGGACGGAGAGTGTCAGTGCTCCCCTTTCCATTAAGCTGGGAAAAGGGATATCCATCAATTTAGGCGGGCCTGTTCCTTATGTTTATCATCCCACGGTGATACAGCAATATCCGGTGCTGATTGTTCCTTAGCTAAACTTACTTCATTTTAGCGATATAAGTGCCCAATCTTTTGATTCCCTCCCGGATATTTTCGATCGAGTTGGCGTAAGAGATGCGAATGTAGCCTTCACCACCTTTGCCGAAATCGATGCCGGGGCTGATTCCCACTTTCGCTTTCTTCAAACAATCAAAAGCGAATTGAAAAGAATCATTTGAATACTGTTGAATGTTCACGAAAATATAAAAAGCACCCTCAGGTTCGCTCAAGGGCTTCAACCCAATTTTAGCGAGTGATTCGAGGGTTATTTTCTTGCGTGCCGCAAAAATATTTTTCATCCGCTCCACATCCGGCGCTGCCTTTCGAAGAGCGGCGATTCCTGCCATTTGAACGAAGGGGTTTACTGAGATATAAAAATTCTGCTGAATTTTTTGCATGGGCCGCATGAATTCTGGAGGAGCAATTACGTAGCCTAAGCGAAAGCCCGTCATGGAATAAGCTTTTGAAAATCCGTTAATCACAAAAGCGCGGTCCGTGAATTCGAGGGCGGAACGTTCATGGCCTTGGTAAACAAGCCCATGATAAATTTCATCGGACACCAGATAAGGTTTGAGTTGGGCGAGTTTCGAGAAAGTTTTATCCGGAATTAAATAGCCGGTGGGGTTGGCTGGCGAATTTATAAGGATGGCCTTGGTTTTAGCATCGATTCTTTTTTTCACTTGATGGGGGTCATAATGGAAACGATCTTTTTCCTTCACGCGAATAAGAGTGCATTTGCCATCCAAGAATTCTACGAAACTGGGGTAACAGGCATAATGGGGATCGGGCAAGATGACTTTATCGCCGGGATTCAGAAGGGCTGCGAAGCACAGAAAAAATGCGGGCGAGCTGCCTGCGGTTACCAAAATTTGCTCTGGCGAAATATTTACGCCGTACTTTTTATGATAATGAAGGGCGATTTCTTCGCGGAGCTCTAATAAACCCTGGGAGTGGGTGTATTTGGTATTGTCTTTTTGAAGGGCCTCGATGCAAGCCAGTTTAGCGCAATCGGGGGGCGGAAAATCCGGTTCACCGATGGAAAGGGAAATCACATCCTCTCCTGCATTTCTCATTTTTTCGCTCAGCTCAAGGATATCCATTGCAATGAATGACTTTATTTTTCGGGATTTCTTAGAAATCATGTTTTTTCTGCCTTCAGGGGCCCAGCCACTTGAATAAACAACTTTTTGGAGTATGATGCCGATAATAGCGCATGTTTCCAAAGGAGTCGAATTTGTTAGATGAAGTGAGGTTTTTGATGAAAAGGCTTATTTTGATTTTTACGTTCATGCTGGCTTCTTTGACTATTTCTTTTATTTCGCGAGAGGCCTCTGCCCAATACTACGGTTATTATTTTGCGCCCAATTCTTTTAATTGTTTTTCGGGTTGTGGCACCGAAGCCAAAGTGGCTGCCTGGGCGAGCGTGGGGCTTTCGGCGATTGATGCGGCTTTAGGGGTGCATCAATATTCCAAACAGCTTGAATTGCAAACCAACCAGAATATTTACCAAATAGAACAAGCGAAAGCCCAAGCCAACTATTATCAAACCCTTCAAGATTATCAGAACATATTAAAAGTGGCCCCTTTCTTTGACGATGACCCTACCATTCAAAAGCCTCAAGCCTATCCTAAGGTATCTCCTATTACTCAGAAGAAATCGGAAATGCCTATAAAACAATGAAGAAAATTATTTTTATTTTTGGATGGATTCTTTCTCTCCCTATTTTCCCGGGGGCTTTGCAGGCGGATCCGCCTCTCATTTCTGCGAATGGTTTTTCTTGTGTGAAAAGCCAAAATTTAGTGACTTGCCAGGGGCAATTTCCAGGTGTGCCCGGAGTTTTAAGCGCTAGCGGCACTTTTGGCGTTCAATTGACCTATGAGTCTCAAGGAAATAATCGGAATCGTTTTATTTTTGATAGTACCACCGGTTGCCTCATGCAAATAGGGCTTGATGGCCTCGGCCAGCCCACGCAAGTGAATGTGAAGAATGCCTTGGGCTCTACGCAAACCTTCCTGCTGCCCGCCATGCAAATGCAGGCCTTCCAGTTTTGTAAGTCTTAGAACCTAATCTTCAGCGCCGAGCGATCTTCATTTTGAATGCATTGGGCCAGAGCAAAGAGTTGAGGCAAAAGATTCCAAATGTAGAAGCGAGCCGTTTTTACTTTGCCTTCATAGTAGCGCGCCTCAGAATTATTTTCACAAAGTGCGAATTTTGTTTCTTCTACGGTGGCATTCGCCTCGGCCCAAAGTTTTTCGAGCTTCGGAAGGGCAAGCAAGGCTTGCTCGAGCAGAAGGCCTCCCAAAGTGAAATACCCCATGCAATGCAGGAAAGAGCTGGCATTGAGCATGGCAAAGGGAGCGTCACCTCCCATGGCGATTTCCCCGATTTTCATCGCCGATTTTCCCACGGTGTCCAAGGCTTTCTTCAGGGCAGAAAACTCGGCATGGAGGGTGGAATGGGAAATGTTTTGTGAAATAAACGCGTCGGCCATCGAATAAAAATTGCGAAAAAGCTCTCCGTTGTTTTGAGTCATTTTTCTTCCGATAAGATCTAAAGCCTGTATGCCGTTGGTTCCCTCGTAAATAGAACTGATCTTCACATCTCGCATCATTTGCTCGATGGGATATTCCGAAATGTAACCATAGCCTCCATATACTTGCATGGCGAGCTCGGTCATTTTAAAACCGATATCGGAGCAGAAGGCTTTGCAAATGGGAGTGAGCAAATCGGCCAATCCTTGATAGAAAATCTTTTTTTCTGGCTCGGTTTCGTGGCGGCCTATATCAATAAAGTGGCCGGTTTTATAAAGGAGGGCGCGCATGCCTTCGCTATAAGCTTTCAGGGTGGCGAGCATGCGTTTCACATCGGGATAATGAATGATGGAAGTATTTTGCCCTTGAATTCTTTCTTTGGCGTAGGCCAGAGCGTGGCGGTAAGCATTTCCCCCGATACTCAAACCCTGCATGCCAGTCATTAAGCGGGCTTCGTTCATCAACTGAAACATGTAATTCAAACCTTTTCGAGCTTCACCCACTAAATAGCCTAAGCATTCGTCGTGGTCTCCAAAAGCCAAGGTGCAGGTGGGTGAGCCATGAATCCCCATCTTTTCTTCGATATTCACGGTTCGAACGTCGTTGGGTTTTCCTAAACTTCCATCTGCGTTCGCCCGAATTTTGGGAACAATAAAAAGGCTAATACCCTTGCTTCCTGGAGGATCGCCTTCGATGCGGGCGAGCACTAAATGAATAATGTTGGAGGTAATATCTTGATCCCCGCAAGAAATGAAAATCTTCTGGCCTTTGAGGAGATAGCCTTGCTCCGTTTTTTTGGCAGTGCTTTGAATATCGCCGACGGCGGAACCCGCTTGAGCTTCTGTAAGGCACATTGTGCCAGCCCACTCTCCAGAATAGATGCGGGGGCAATAGAATTCGGCTAAGTCCTTGGAAGCAAAATTCTCAATGAGATGAGCCGCTCCACGTGCGAGGCCGGGGAACATCATAAAGCTAAAACAGCCTCCCATGAAAAGTTCGGCAAAGTGAATCACAATGCTGATGGGCAGCCCTTGTCCGCCATAAGTGGTGGGGACATCGCTGCCAATGAAACCATTCGCGGCATAGGTGTGATAAGCTTCTTTAAAACCGGGAGGACTCATCACCTGGCCTTTCACGAATTGACAGCCGATCCGATCGGATTTTTGATTCAAAGGTGCTAATTCCTTTTGGGTAAATTTGAGAGCTTCTTGAGAAAGCATTTGATAATCAGATTCACTAAATTGCGCATAAGCGGCGTATTGGCTTAGCTTTTGTATTTGTAAGTATTCAAAAAGTGTAAATTGAGTGTCTCGCTCATCGACTAAGTAATTCATGATTTTCCTTTCGAACGGGCTCGTCGAACGAAAATAAAAGTGAGAACGATGCCCCCTAAACCCATGCCCACCCCATAAAGAAGTTTTAGGTGTTTTGAGAAGAAATTCTCGGAAGGAATTTCCACATTTCCCCGCATGACAAACAAATCGCCGCTTTGGTCTGTGAAAGAAAGCGTTACAGCATATTCACCCGCCTCGGTGAAGCTGTGGCTAATTTTGGCGAGGCCGTCTTCTTCATAATCTTCTGAATGGAGGCTTGTTTCTTGAAGGGGAGATTTTTGAGAGAGATTTTCAAAACTTACAGTGATGGAGCCGGGAAAGGCAGTTCCCATCAATTCTTTTTTGGCGCTGATAAAAAAATCGCTGGGCCCCCGAAGGTAAGGCTGGGAAGGGCTCAACATTAATTGAAAACGATAATTTTTCCAAACGGCTTCTTGTAAAATCTTTAAGTCAGAAGGAAGAGAAGGGAGATTCGGGTTTGAGGGTAAAATGCCTTCTGTGAGTGATTGCGCATTTCCCCAAAGGGGGACCCAGCAGATCCATAAAAAAAACCAAAAAAACATTTGTTTTTTAGGCATAAAAAAACCCCTCTGTATTCATAACAGAGGGGTCTTGAAAATCCAAATTGAAAGCAAATTACTTTGCTTTTTTAGCAGGTGCTGTTTCTGCAGCCTTGGATTCGGCTTTCTTGGTTTCAGCTTTAGCGGTCAAGGTGGTGTCCTTGGCAGCAACGGCTGGCTTAGCAGCGTCAGCGGGTTTATCAGCGGCGATACCAGCGGAAGCGGCCGCCATGAAACCTGCCATTACAAGCACAGAGAGTGCTTTCTTCATGTGATTCTCCTTTTTGTGAGAACCCTCGAATAATCTTTTGAAGGTAAATTTTACCTTCATAAAGGAGGGTTCTTAAAACTCGAGTAGCCGGCAAATATCCAATTTTTGGCTGAGTGACAAGCACTTATTCAGTGCTTTCGGCCCATTTTATAAAAAAGTCGATTAATTTCATGTAGTTAAATTTTCTTAAAAGATTGGGAATGAAAATCATTTTTTTGATTTTCGAGAACGGCTTTCTTTTTGTGATTTTAACCAGAGCATTTGTCGGGCAATTCCACGAATCACTCGCACCTCAGTTTCGGTTAAATGGGCTCGATGAAAAATATTTCGAAGGATGCGAGGCATATGCTCCGGATTTTCATTTTTGATGAAGCCAATTTCCATTAAAGCCTCTCTTAAGTGTTCGTACATTCCCTCGAGTTGAGCGATGCTAGGATAAAGGGTTTCTTGAGTGGGGGGAAGTGCGGGGGTCATTCGAAAAATCTCGTAAGCGGTGAGTAATACGGCTTGGCCTAGATTAAAGGAGGCGTTAAGCGGGCTCGCTGGAATTTCGAGAATATGCTGGCATAAAGCCAGTTCTTCGTTATCGAGGCCATTGGCTTCGTGCCCAAATAAGAGTGCAATTTTCCCCCGCTTGGGAAGTTTTTCTAATAAAGTGGGCAAATCAAAAAGGGTGAGTATATTTTTTCGGTAAGCACCTCGCCGGCGCGAAGTGCCAATCACATATTTATAGGAACGCAGCCCTTGTTTAAGGCAATCGTAGAGGGGAGCTCGATCGATGAGCTTTTTGGCCCCTACGGCAAATTTGGTGATATCGACATGTTTTTTGGTGAAAGCGGGGTCTACGAGAGCCATTTTTTTAAAACCGCAATTTTGGAGAGCGCGAGCCGCAGCGCCCGCATTTCCAGCAAATTGGGGTCGCACCAGAAAAAAAGTGATGAGAGAGCTATAATCTTGAGGCATTCTTTCCGATTAGCGGATCAATCCAATGTTTTCCAGAAGAGTTTACAAAAAAAACAATTCCCCTCTTTTCTTTTTTTGTTAAGGTAAGCAGATGAAGCTTGGCCTCGATCAGATTTCCCAACTCAAAAACCTTAAAAGTAAAGCGATTGGCCTCTTGTGTCATGCGGCCAGCGTGAATTCTAAGTATCAGCACATCCTTGAGCTGTTTAGAGCTTTTAACGTGCAAAAACTTTTTGGCCCTGAGCATGGCATTTGGTGCGTGGCCCAAGATATGGAAGCAGTAGAAGAAGCGCGCGAGCCAATTTCAGGCATGGCGCTGCATAGTTTATATGGTTCGAGCGCTGAAAGCTTGCATCCGCGGGCCGAGTGGCTGCAAGGCTTGAATGCGGTGGTCTGCGATCTGCAAGATGTGGGTTCGCGCTATTACACTTTTGCCTATTCAATGGCCTTCATGATGCAGGCTTGCACTCAGGCGGGAATTCCTTTCTATGTGCTAGATCGCCCCAATCCCATTAATGGAATCGATGTAGAAGGAGGAGAGGTTCAGGCGGGTTTCGAATCTTTTGTGGGCCTCTATTCTTTACCCAATCGCCATGGAATGACGATAGGGGAGTTGGCAATTTATTTAAATGAAGTGCACGAAATGGGCACCGATCTACATGTGCTGAAATTACAAGGTTGGAGGAGAAAAAAATATCTGGATGAAACTTCTTTTCCTTGGGTTTTGCCTTCGCCCAATATGCCAAGCTTGGAAACCGCCCTGGTATACCCGGGCCTTTGTTTGCTCGAAGCGACAGAAGTTTCGGAAGGGAGGGGAACCACTCGCCCCTTTGAAATTTTTGGGGCGCCCTATGTTCAGCCAGAAAAATTGGCCAAACACTTAAGGGGGTTTAAATTGCCTGGGGTTTTTTTTCGCCCTCTTTTTTTTAAGCCCACTTTCCAAAAATACGCGGGGCAAATTTGCGGGGGCTTGCAAGTTCATGTCAGCGATAGAAAACGTTTCAAGCCTTATCTCACGGGCCTCGCCATTCTAAAGACCCTTCGAGATCTTTATCCTCGAGATTGGAAGTGGCGTGAAAAACCCTATGAATTTGTCCGAGAAATTCCTGCCATTGATTTACTTACTGGATCGGGCCGATTTCGCAAAAGCCTTGAGCAAGGCCTTTCTTGGAAAGAAATCCGGGAGAACCATGAAGAAGGAAAATCAAGGCTCCTTCGCCAGCGCCGAGAATATCTTTTATACTCCTAATTTTTTGGATTGTTTCTCGAACTCGCCTTTGGTAGACGCCATCCGCTTATGAAAAAATGGCAAATAACTTGTTTCGTCTTTTTTTGGGCAGTGGCGCTCAGCGCTTGTGGCAAGGGCGCAGCCCCGTTTGTGGCAAGCCCGGGGGTGATTATATTGCCTTCCACCGTCACTTTGCACTCCGCGCAAACTCAACAATTCCAGGCGACGGTTTTGAATACGAGCACGAGCGTGATCTGGAGCGTAGATGGGAGCAGCTCTAACGGAAGCATAGATGCCAACGGGCTTTACACCGCTCCTGCCAGTATTTCTGCAACTGCCACGGCTGTGGTGAGAGCAAAGCTTTCCAATAATACGTCTACTGAGGATACAGCCCAGGTAGATTTAACCCCTTAAGTTTTCTTCTTTGATAAATAACTGCAAAATATTTCACACTCGGGGATCGTCCAACGGTAGGACCCTTCGACTCGCTGTGCTCGCTCAGGGCAAGCTCTGAACTCTAGGCGGGAGAAGGTCCTGAGCGACGAACGAAAGTGAGGAGTCGAAGGATCAAGATGGTTGTTACTCAGGCATTAAAAAATTATTTCGTCTATATCCTGCAATGCAAAGACAATTCTTACTATGTAGGTATGAGTGAAGATCTTTCTAGACGTATACAAGAGCATAGTAGTGGATATGGTTCTCCAAGCACATCCATTCGAGGATTTGGAAATTTAGTTTATTATGAAACTTTTGCTTCGAAGTCTAAAGCCTTAAGCCGAGAAAAACAAATTAAAGGATGGAGTCGCCAAAAGAAACAAGCCTTAATGGATAAAAATTTGTCAAAATTAAAAACTTTGGCTATTTCTAGGCAGTCTCCTAGATATCTTAAATAATATTCCTTCGGGGATCGTCCAACGGTAGGACTCTGGACTCTGACTCCAGCTATCCTGGTTCGAATCCAGGTCCCCGAGCATTTTGGCTTATACTTCTATGCAAAGTTCTTACATGACCTCTTTAAATATTTTTTCAAAAATTTTTAATAACCTTTGCCCCCAATGCTTAAAAGGGAAAGTATTCGAGCATTTTCTTCAGATGAATGAAAATTGCCCTCATTGTAGTTATCTTATCCAAAAAGGCTCCGGTTATTTCGTGATTTCGTGGTTTATCAATTACATCTTAAGTAGTCTGGTCATCATGCCTGTATTTCTTGTTTTAATTTTGGTGGGTACTTCTTATTTCCTAATGATTGCCGTTCCGCTTCTGATTTTAATTTTGCTACAGCCTTTTATGATTAGGTTTTCGCGTCTTCTGTGGATTCATTTAGATTACAACTTGGCACAATCGAAAAAAAGCCCATGAAAAAATCCTTCAAGATTCAAAGTCCATGCAACGATAAAATGAGGAAGCGGGAAGATGCTTTGTGATTTCCTTTTCCATGAATTGTTGCATGCCTTCGCGTAAATCATTCGGATAATGGATGAAACTACGGGAAGTGGAAATAAGCTGCGAGTGAATGGCCTCATTTTTTGGAAAGCGCCTTTTCATGATCTTTCCTTGCTTAAAGGGAAAACGCAAGGTTCCCACACTCATCCACGCGATTTTCGCTGGAGAAATTTCTTCGAAAACCCATTCTAAAGCCTGGGAATAGTTTTGCTGCCATTGCTCGTGATAAATCATGGGGTCAAAATGAAAGGCAACCCGATATCCCGCCTCGCTAGCCTTTTTTGCCGCTTGGAGCCGTTCTGCAAAAGTAGCCGTTTTATATTCTTCTCTTTCAATAAGAAAAGGAGGGTTGAGAGACCAAGAAATAACCGTTTGGTTTTTGGGTTCTAGATTTAAAAGCGAATCAATGGCCTCCGATTTTGTTTTCAATTCCAAGGTGACACGTTTTTGTTTGGCAAAAAGGGGTATTAAGCTTTGATGATGTTCTGAAATATTTTCTAAAGCCAAAGAATCAGCAATTTTTCCAGTGCCCACCATAGCGCCTATGGGAATGCGTTGGAGTTGGTCTGCAAGCCGCATGAGAATTTCTTCGAGATTGGTAAAAATAGTGATGAGTGGATTGTTAGAAAGATAGCTCTGCAAGATGCAGTAAGTGCATTCTAGATGGCAGTTGGAGATGAGGTTGAGGGCATAGTAGGGCCTCTGGCTGCTTTGAGTCATGGCCTGAAATTCCTTGAGGGGGTCGGCTTTTTGGCGAGCGAGAAGCAAACTTTTTTTCGCTCCCGTCATTTCAGATGGTTTTTTGAGCTCGTGCGGGTTTGAAGTCAATTCTACCTCCACCCCTTCGAATTTTCGGAGAATTTTAAGGGTGAGAGGCAGTTTCTCTACAGCGCTATCTACATAAATCTTAGCGGGTTTGAATAAAGCGGCCGGCATTTTTACCTAAGAGCAACCATAACTGTGGGGATGAAACTGACAGCGCCGAGAAGGATATTTATGAGGATGAAAAGAGCCACCATGGCAATAGGTATGGTGGTGGTGATGATGACAATGGTGATAGGAAGCGGGGTGAGCCTTTGCGGAAGCAGGCTCCAAGAAAGATATGAGTAATAAAGATAAAACCAGTAAAAATATTTTTTTCATAAGGAAACTCCTGAATTTTTTTGTAATCTTTCGAGCGTTTTTTCTTTTCCAAGTAACTCAATCATATCATAAATGCCAGGACTAATTGTTTTTCCGCAAAGGGCTGCGCGAGCGGGCTGGGCCAGTTCTTTTAATTTAATGCCTAAGCTCGCCAGCACCTTATCAAACAAGCCTTTGAGTGCCTCATGATCAAAAGTTTCTAGAGTAGATAAAGCCTCTTTTAATTTTTGAAGGCGAATTTTACTTTCGGGCTGTTCCAAAATTTTTTGGGAGGCTTCGTCGGGCGTCATTTCATCTCTAAAAGCAAATTGAACGAGATTCGCCATGTCTGCTAAAGTTTTTTCTTTTTCTTGGGAGGCTTTCACTGCCTTCAGTAGTTTAGATTCGTCTTTGATCGTAATGCCGCGTAGCTCAAAAATGCGTTTGAGCTCGGGGGCCAAATCTTCGGGTTTCGATTCACGGATATAAATACCATTGAGCCATAGAAGTTTTTCCGGATTGAAAATGCTGGGGGATTTTCCCACCGCTTCAATATTAAAAAGCTGGATAAGCTCTTTGCGAGGAATAATTTCCTTATCGCCAGAGGCCCAACCTAAACGAGCGAGATAATTGAGAAGTGCTTCTGGCAGATATCCCATATCCCGATAAGCAATCACCGAAGTGGCGCCGTGTCGTTTGGAAAGGCGGCTTTTATCGGCACCCAAGATCATCGGCACATGCGCAAAAACCGGAATTGGATAATTAAACGCTTGATACAAAAGAATCTGGCGAGGCGTATTATTGAGATGATCATCTCCGCGAATAACATGGGTAATGTTCATGGTGACATCATCTACCACGACGCTGAAGTTGTAAGTGGGGGTTCCATCGCTGCGCCAAATAATAAGGTCGTCTAGTTCGGTATTTTGAAACTCAATTTTTCCGCGGATGAGGTCTTCAACGAGCGTAGAGCCTTCTTGGGGAGCCTTAAAGCGAATGCAATAGGAACGCGTTTCTTTTGCCCAATGCTCACAACTAAGTTGGCGACATTTGCCGTTGTATTTGGGTTTGTGCCCTTCTGACATTGCCTTTTTGCGATGGGCTTCTAATTCTTGGGCACTGCAATAACAACGATAGGCCTTTCCCTCGAGGACCATCTTTTCCATGTGCTCCCGGTATATTTCGAGGCGGGCCGTTTGAAAAAAAGGCCCTTCATCCCAATGGAGGCCCAGCCATTCCATGGCTTGCAGAATCGATTGAACATATTCTTCGGTAGAGCGTTCGCGATCGGTGTCTTCGATTCTTAAAACGAAACTCCCCCCCAGTTTACGGGCAACGAGCCAATTGTAGAGAGCGGTTCGGGCCCCTCCAATATGCAGATGGCCGGTAGGAGAGGGAGCGAAGCGGAGCCTGGGTTTTGACATAATCAATCCTTATTTTAATATTATGAAATAACGAAAGAAGCATATCCCACCACCTGTTTGAAATCGCCGGTCACAGAACCGCTGGTGGTATGTTCGATTAATTTGGCCTCCTGGGCGCCTAAGAGTTTGGAGGCGATCAGTGCGATGGTGGCGGGAATAATTCCGCACATGCTTATTTGGTGGCGATGGACTTCTTCGTAAAGAAATGGGGGGTCTAATTTCAAAATGGCCTCGATCGCCCTTTGATCTTTTTGTAGGGTTTTTTCCTGAGATTCATAATGGTTCATATCACTAGAGGCCACTACTAAAACTTCTTCACCGCATTTTTGAATTGTTTGAGCCAAGGCCTTCCCCATTTCTTCGCATTCGCTATAAGATAAATGTTGTAGCGTGAGGGGCACAAATTCAAAATCTTTTTTTAAGTATTGAAGGAAGGGCAGCTGGACTTCGAGAGAATGTTCTTCGAGATGTGCCGCTTCATCTTCCTCTGCTTGAGGGCAATATTTCATGAAAGTTTGAGCTAAATGGGAGTCGATCTTCGCTTCACCTAGTGGGGTGGCCCATTGCCCTTCCGAGTTAATCGAAATAGGAACCCCTTCGCCTGTATGGTTGGGAGATAAAATGAATATTTTTTTTGGAACATGAATTTGTGCATAAACTTTGGCCGCAGTTTGGCCAGAATAAAGGTAGCCCGCATGCGGAGCGATAATTGCCAAGGCCTTTTGCTTAGGCAGGAATTCGAGTTCTGCCTCTTCAAAAAAATCATTTACTTGCTTTAAGAGGGCATTATGCTCTGCGGGATAAAAATAACCTGCCACGGCTGCTTTGCGATGAATTTGCATAAACTTTCCCGCTTCATGGTTTTAGTTATACCACATTCATAAACCATCAAGTTAATTTTTTACCAACTTTCAGAAGCTGCGCCATATTTCATATCTTTTAGGATTTATTTGCACTTTGGCCAAGCTTTAGATCCTGAAGTTTTAATTTCTACCGAACTCCAATGAAAAGGATAGTAATAACCCTTGTCACTTTTTTTGAGATAAAAAGTTCCTGCATCTCCTTCATGCAGGCTTGCTCCCTGATCTCCCACGCATTTCGATAGGCTATAATCATTGTGATAAAAAACCACGGGGATTGTTTTTTCTACCTTTTCGTTTCCCTTCAAAATTTTATTAATTTGAATTTCTGTTTGGTAATTGTAGCGAATATAACACTGATTTTCAGCGCTCTTCCCTTTACATTGAATAGTGCCGCGAACTTGGCCTTCTATAACAAGATCCGCTTCTTGTTGAAGCATTTGAGGCGTGTAAGGAGGTGTTAAACCAAAAACCGGAAAAGTGAAAAGAGCGCTAAATATAATAACAAAAATAAAAAAGGGAGCAGGCATTTTCATCGCAAACCTCTTTTTTTAAAATCATTTCAGGACTTTGTGCGAGAGTCTATCAGAATCTATTGTTGAGCAAGATGGTAGGCAATTAAGCTCGAGTAAAATTGAATGGAAGGATGTTTTCCTTCGATATAATCTTTTTCCCATTCGCTCTTTAATAAAATAAGGGGGTAGCCGCGCACATCGTAGACCACGTGAGTCTGATAGTAGTTAATAAAATTTTCGAGTTCTTTAGGATTTTGGGAGTCCAACCATCGTGAAACCGTGTAAGAAAGAGGAGTAAACACGGCTTGGGCGCCGTATTCATGAAGCAAGCGGAACTTCACCACTTCCAATTGAAGCTGGCCTACCACTCCGATGATCGTTTCAGTATTATGTTTTTTCCGAAAAACTTGTGAACTGCCTTCTTCCGACAATTGTTCAATGCCCTTTTGCAGTTGTTTATTCTTAATGGGGTTTTTCAACTCAACCCGGCAAAATAAATCGGGAGAGAATTGGGGGATTCCTGTGAATTTAAGTTCTTCGCCTTCTGATAAGGTGTCTCCAATCATCAAATGACCCCGATCATGCACTCCAATAATGTCGCCGGCATAGGCTTCTTCTACTCCTTTACGCTCTTGAGACATAAATTGAATCGCATGATTGATCCGGAAACTTTTTCTTTCTCGCACATGGTAAACATCCATGCCGGGCCTAAATTTTCCAGAACAGATTCGAATAAAGGCGCAACGATCGCGATGCTTCGGATCCATATTAGCCTGTATTTTAAAGATGAGGCCACTGAAGGATGCTTCATGGGGGTTTACCTCTCGAGTTTCTGCGGGACGGGGCCGGGGAGACGGCGCCTCTTTCACAAAAGCGTCTAACAATTCTTGTACTCCGAAATTATTGATGGCCGATCCGAAAAAGACAGGTGTTAAATTGCCCTCTAAAAAGGCTTGAAGATTGAAGTCATGTCCGGCGCCGCTCAAGAGCTCTAAGTCTTCCTTTAATTTTTCGAGCAATTCTAAGCCGATCTTCTCCTTGAGAACGGGATCGCTTAAATCCGTGTAAATTTCTTGTTTGAATTGCAGTGTTTTTTGATGGGGTTCGAAAAGGCGCATTTGTTTTTGCACCAAATCGTAAACTCCTTTGAAGCGGTCTCCCTGACCTACGGGCCAAGTCACCGTGAAGCAGGGCAGCCGGAGGACTTTTTCTACTTCATCTACGAGTTCGAAGGGATCTCTTCCTTCGAGATCTAGTTTATTCATGAAAGTAATGATGGGGAGATTTCGATCGCGGCACACCTGGAAGAGTTTTTTGGTTTGAACCTCGATGCCTTTAGAAGAATCAATCACCATCATGGCGCTATCGACCGCAGTGAGCACGCGGTAGGTATCTTCGCTAAAATCTTGATGGCCCGGCGTATCGAGAAGGTTAAATTCCAAATCCGCATAACGAAATTGCATCACAGAAGAAGAAACGGAAATGCCGCGCTGCTTTTCGATTTCCATCCAATCGGAGCGTGCAAAGTGGGTGGCACGCTTGGCCTTCACCATGCCCGCCATATGGATGGCATTGCCGAACAAAAGCAATTTTTCGGTGAGAGTCGTTTTCCCCGCATCGGGGTGGGAGATGATGGCAAAAGTTCGACGACGCTCAATTTCTTTATGGGTTTCTATTTCTTGTGGTGAAGTTGGCATTACATTCTTTTTAATAGATATTTTCTGCTTCATGGGTTTTTTGCCCTACCTTAAAAGGCAGGGACAATACAAGTGTGCGGAAAAGAGGCATTTTTAAGTCTTTACTCCTCATTTCCCCTTGCATTGAAGCCCTCCATTTTCTGGAAATTTTTTTAAATCATCCAATGATTTCAGATTTTTAACTTCAAAACAGAATTTGGCATTCGATTTGTAATACTAAACAACGCGAAAAAAATTTTCGCTGCTTTTGCATAATGAGAAGATGAGAGAACAAAAGAGGTTATTTATGGGATACACTATCAAAGAAGTCAGAGAGCCTTACATTCCGCAAGAGATTTTAGAAACGCATTTTTTTCAGGAATGCGTGAGCGAACTCCAGTATTTGCCAGGAGGCGCCGTAGATCATGTGGGAATATATGAATGCGAACAGAAAACCGGTGACTTGCTCGCAGGTAAGCGTTGGGTGAAAGCCCATCCTCGATATAAAGAACTTTCTGACTATGTCGGAAAAGTTCTAAATGTAAAAATAGAAGACCCAGAAGATGCGATTTTGTTCAGTCGAGGTGCCTTGGAAATGCTCGATCGAGGAAGCACTTTGCCCGAAGCTTCACGTTTGGGGCTTGGGCTTCAATATGCGGTGAAATATTCTACAGTAGCCCCTATGCAAGTTCAAGCCTCTCATGAGGTGGTTTCAGTCACATTCACTCAAAGCCCAAAGCCTTCTTATAAACAACGACTGAAAGAACTTTCTAAAGATGACATGAGATCCATCCAAGGCAATTGTGTGTTTCTTTGGACACAACATCTTATCAAAAATAAAGTTCCTCAAAAACAAGCCGAAAAACAAGCGATGAGTTTGCTCGGAAATTATGGGTTGGACGGTAAGTATGGTTCCAAAACTCACGCATTACTTGCAAAGGTTTTGAAGCATCTTTCCGAAGAGGGGGTCGATTTAAAAAGTATCCATAATACTCAACAATTAGTTCAGGTGTTGAGGAGTCAAGCTTTGGCATACCCAGACTCAGCTTCTTAAAAACGCTTTTTCTTACATTTACTTTTACGTGACATTGCACGGCCAAGCAGGTAGGAAAATCTTTTATAGGAGGTTTTCCGTGGCCATCGATGCTCAAAAAATAATCTTTTCCATGCACAAGGTGAGTCGGGTGCATCCACCGAGTAAGGTGGTGCTCAAAGATATTTCACTCTCTTTTTTTTATGGTGCCAAGATTGGTGTATTGGGTTTGAATGGAGCTGGCAAAAGCAGCTTGCTTCGGATTATTGCGGGAGTGGATCAGGGCTACCAGGGGGAGCTGAGCATTTCCAAAGGTTATAGCGTCGGCTTTCTTGAGCAAGAACCTTTGCTCGATTCCCACAAAACAGTCAAAGAATCGGTTTCCGAAGGCGTTCAGGAAATCGTCGATCTGCTCAAGGAATTTGAACAAATCAATAATAAGTTTTCCGAACCCATGAATGACAATGAAATGGGTAAGCTTCTGGAGAGGCAGGCCCTCGTGCAGGAAAAACTCGATCAAGCCAATGCCTGGGAGCTTGATAGCCGCTTGGAGCTGGCGATGGATGCGCTCCGCTGCCCTCCCGATGAGGCAAAGATTGAAACCCTTTCGGGGGGTGAAAAGCGCCGAGTGGCTTTGTGCCGCCTTCTTTTGCGGGAGCCCGATATCCTTCTGCTTGATGAGCCCACCAATCACCTCGATGCTGAATCGGTTTTTTGGTTGGAGCGCCATCTCCAGCAATATAAAGGCACCGTGATTGCGGTAACTCACGATCGCTACTTTTTGGATAATGTGGCGGGATGGATTTTGGAACTCGATCGTGGCTATGGAATTCCTTGGAAGGGAAATTACTCGTCGTGGCTGCAGCAAAAAGATGAACGTTTACGTCAGGAAGAAAAATCTGATCAAAAACGGCTCAAAACTTTGGAACGTGAATTAGAATGGATACGGCAAACGCCCACGGCCCGTCGTGCGAAATCGAAGGCCCGCATCGCAAATTATGAAACTCTTTTGAAGCAAGATAACCAGCAGAAAATGGAGGAAGTGGAAATTTACATTCCTCCGGGTCCTCGTTTGGGCGAAAAGGTGATTGTAGCCGATAAAGTTTCAAAGGCCTACGGCGATAAGCTCTTGTTTGAAAATTTGAATTTTTCCCTTCCGCAAGGGGGAATTGTGGGCGTGATTGGCCCCAACGGTGCGGGTAAAACCACTCTTTTCAAGATGATTATGGGTCTTGAAAAACCCGATAGTGGAAACTTTATTGTGGGCGATACGGTGAAGCTTGCCTATGTAGACCAGACCCGTTTTAAACCGGACGATAAGCGAAGCGTTTGGGAGTGTGTATCGGGTGGCAACGATCTCATCTCGCTTGGCAGCCGTGAGGTGAATTCGCGCGCCTATGTGGCACGCTTTGGCTTTAGTGGGCAAGATCAGCAAAAGCAAATTTCCGTGCTTTCGGGGGGCGAAAAAAATCGCGTTCATTTGTCGATTACTCTCAAAGAAGGCGGCAATGTGATTCTACTCGATGAACCCACCAATGATCTCGATGTGAATACCTTGCGGGCGCTCGAAGATTCGTTGGTGAATTTTGTGGGTTGCGCGGTGGTGATTAGCCATGATCGCTGGTTTTTGGATCGCATTGCGACCCATATGCTTGCTTTCGAAGGCGATAGCCAGGTGCTCTGGTTCGACGGGAATTTTTCAGATTACGAAGCCGATAAAAAACGGCGATTGGGGGCTGAGGCAGAAAATATTCATCGGATTAAATATAAGAAATTGAAAAGGTGATAAAAGATGTCACTTCCCGCGATGACAAAATGATGCATTCCATTCTCGAATTTATCAAAACTCTCCACAGTACTCAGGGCCTCGAACACCTCATTGCTACCGGTGGTTTGCTGGTTCTAATTGGGATTGTGTTTGCTGAAACAGGGTTGCTCGCTGGCTTTTTCTTTCCCGGTGATTCCTTGCTGGTCACCGCAGGTTATTTAGCAAGCCGCGGCCTCTTAAATATTTATACTTTGAATGTTGTTTTAATGTTGGCTGCCATTTGCGGGGATCAATGCGGATTTTTACTGGGGAAAAAAACAGGCCCCAAAATTTTTGATAAACCCGACAATCGTTTTTTTAAAAAAAAATATGTGCTTGAAGCGCATCAGTTCTATGAAAAGCATGGTGGAAAAGCAATTGTGCTCGCTCGTTTTGCGCCTATTTTGAGAACTTTTGTGCCTTTCATCGCCGGTGTTGCACAAATGCAATATCGCCATTATGCGCCCTTTAGCGTAATGGGAGGGGTATTCTGGATTTTATCAATGACTTTGCTCGGCTATTCTCTGGGTCATAGCCCTTTGGGGGAAAAAATTCATTTTGTCGTCATGGCCGTGGTGGCTATTTCTATCCTTCCGATGCTCTTAGGATTGCTCAAACGGTTTTTTAAAAAAAACTGAATAAAATACACCCATTCCTTTGCTATTTCTTTGACGTTATTATTCCTGTTTTATGTTGGAGAAATGAAGACTTGTTAAGTTCTTTTAAATTTTGTGAAAGCATTTTTTTTGGCATTTGCTTTGCTCTATAAAAGAGCATGAAGAAAGTTTATGCGAGTGTCGGCTTCTTGCTAATGCTCTGTTCACTTTGGGCTTATTCTACCTATGCCCAAGGCAGCTGGGAGGGCCGGCAGCTTGAAATGATGTGCGAAAAAATTCAGGCATATGAAGAGGCCTGCGGAAGCGCTTCGCCCAGCGAATGTAAATCGAATAATCAAGAAGCGATCGATCATTTTTTTAATCTTTGTTTTTTTAGCCATACGAGCAACTCCCTTGCTTGTTTGAAGCGCATCAATTGGCTTTATTCAGATATGTTCACCCATCATCATATCGAGCCTTGTAAAACTTCTCTCCATTATGCCCCGGAGGAATGAACCCATTTTCAAGAGATCCCCTTTATTTTAGTTCAGTTGCTTTGAAGTAAGGCTTTGGTTAAAGTTTAAGTTATGCAAAAAACTTCTCGAAAAATACCGGTGACGCTGGCCACTCAACATCCAGACAATGCTTTTGCGCCTTACTGGAGCGACCAAGCTTTTGTCTCGGCCGGGCAAGAAGTGGAAGAGTGTTATCGTTCTTTTGCGGATTTGGGCTGCGATGAATATATGTGGGATTGGGAAGGAAAGTTTGTGGATGAAGCGGTGGTAGATCGCCTTAATTTAACTTATTACAATTATTTTTCAAAACAGGCCCTTGGTAAAAACAAGTTCCTTACTTTTCGCGTCCCTAACATTGCGCAAGAAGGTCAAGCGCGCCTTTCCCGAGCTTTTATGGGGATTCTGTCTGCTTCCTATTCGGCGGAGCAGCTTCATTTGCATGCCCCCCCTATTTTTGAAGTGATTCATCCCATGACCCGCAGCTCTGCAGAATTGATCACCCTCCAGAAAAAATTTATGGAAACGGCTCGGTTTCAGGCCCGTATTTTTGGAGTGAAAAAACTTAAACCAGAGGTTTTGGAAATTATTCCCCTCATTGAAGGAACCGGCACTTTGCTTAAAAGCCGTAAAATTCTTGAAGAGTATTGCCGTTTTTTACAAAAATTGAAGGGTAAAAAACCGGCCTATGTGAGGCCCTTCATTGCTCGGAGCGACCCGGCGCTGGATGGAGGTTTTTTGGCCGCTGTTTTAAGCGCCAAGGCCGCCCTTTCAGAATATTTTATTTTCGAGAAAAATACAGGAATTCGCGTAAAACCGATGATAGGCGCTGGATCTCTTCGTTTTCGAGGAGGATTGAGCCCTCAAACCCTCGAAGAATTTATTTCTACTTACGCCGGTATTTCAACAGTGACCCTGCAATCGAGTTTTCGCTACGATCACTCTTTAGCAGAAGTAAAAAAAGCCATTGCCCAACTCAATCGCCTGCTGCCCAGCTCCGGGCGTCAGATCTTTAGGGCGGATGAAATGCAAAAGCTCCATCTCATCGATTCGATTTTAGTGAAGCATTATCGTTCGACGGTAGAGGGCTTGAGCGCTTTCATTAATCAAGTAGCTAAATTTATTCCAGCGCGTCGAGAGCGTATTCAGCATACGGGGCATTTTGGCTATTCGCGCCAATTGGGAAAGGCAGGCCTCAAGCTTCCAAGAGCCATCACCTTTACCGCTATGTTTTATTCGGTGGGAATTCCCCCCGAGTTCATCGGTCTGGGCCGAGCTTTAGAAGAAGCACGGCAAAAAAATTTATTAGCTTTTATCGAAAAGATTTATCCCCAACTGAAAGAAGTCATCGAGGAGGTGGGGAGATATCTCAATCAAGAAAACTTGAATTTGCTCTCTCAACTTTTGCCTCCTTTTCGTCCTGTAAAAACCGGCATTCAGTTCCTCGAAAAGTATGTGGGGGCTCCCTTGGGGCCTTCTCAACCCGATGATTTTCTTCACCGGAACTACACGAGCAATGTGGTGAGAAGGTGGCTTTTAAAGCAGGATCTCCAAGAAGATATTCTCCAGGCGGCACAAATTCGGAGAAGTCTCGGATGAATTTTTTTAGAGGTCGGGGGCCTGATTTTTAATTAATACTTATGTCAAACTGAACAAGATTATTTGCTGTGTTACTATCACTCGCGCTACTTGAAATACTGGCACGACTATTGATTACTCCAGCCGAAGACGGAATTACACTGATCTTGACCTGAACTGATTGTTTGTTTATCAATCTACCTAGACTGCAAATCATTTTGTTTGTCCCAGTACAACTACCTTGGCTGGCTTGTGCAGTTTCAAAAGTCAGAGCTCCTGAAAAAATGTTGGTTAGGGTGACTCCCTCCGCAATGTTAGGACCGTTATTCACAATATTGATAGTATAGTTTTCCCGATGACCCACCAAGCCGGGAGAGGGGAAGGCGCTCATTGTAAGAGCCAAATCTGTCACAACGCTTAGGCTCATTCCTCTACGATTTTCATCTTCTCTACGAACAGTGCTTGCCAAACTACAAATTATCTTACGGACTCTGTTATTATGTGTATCGGCAATATAAATATTTCCTGTTTGGTCAATTGCTACTCCTTTTGGATATGAAAGTTGTGCTTCGGATGCAGGCCTTCCATCACCTGAAAAACCGCTGATCCCCGTTCCCGCAAGTGTAGAAATAACTCTTTCACTCGTGACCTTCCGAATGCGATGACCTTCATTTTCCGCGATATAAAGATTACCTCTTATATCCATTGCTAAACCTTCTGGTTCATTAAGCCCTGGACCTACAAAGGTGGATATTGTTCCCTCCTGGGATGATACCTTTCGAACTCGGCCGTTATCCTCGTCAGCAATATACAAATTCCCTCCAGGATCAAAGACCAAGCCATAAGGATCACTCAACTGAGCTGTTGTTGCAGGCCCTCCATCACCGGAGAAACCTGAGCTGCCAGTACCCGCAAAGGTTGTAATTACTCCATCGGCGATTGTCCCATTCGGTTGCAAGCTTACCTTGCGAACTACATGACTGTTTCTATCTCCAATATAAAGATTTCCTGAGGCATCAAAAACGAGACCGGTCGGTAAATCAATCTGAGCATTCCTTGCAGCACCGCCGTCTCCCGTATAGCCCGGTTCTCCAGTACCTATAACAGTTGTGATGGTTTGATCTGCTGCGGATACCATCCGGACTCTGTGATTCACAGTATCAGAGATGTAGAGATTTCCGGCAGTATCAAGGGCTAAGCCATTAGGTTCGTTCAATGCCGCAGCCACTGCTGGTCCGCCATCTCCTGAAAAGAAAGGGGAGGATCTATTTCCAGAACCGGCCACCGCCACGATCGTGCCATTTCTCAACAATTTTCGCACCATGTGGTTGTTCTCTTCAGAAATGAGCAATAATCCGGTAGGATCAATAAGTACAACCTCAGGATATCCAAGTTTTGCTGCTGTTGCCTGTCCGCCCGTTCCAATATCGGCACCCGTATAGGAATACTCTCCTGTTCCGGCAATGGTAGAAATAGTACAGACCTCTTGGGCATAGGTAATTTGTTGAAAAACAGAGCCCGCAATTGTAGCAAGCAAGATTATCATTATACGAAAAAAGAATATCATGAGGTGCCTCCTCTTTCTCTAAATTTTTCAGCAAGCAATATGCCAAAAAAAATAGTATAAAATGAATAAATTCTGAAAAAATTTGTCTAGAATTGACAGAGATAATTCAAAAAGATTTTTATCAAAATGATATTAGATTCCTTTTTAAGCGGGTAAATAATGACTCATTTCACTAGTGGGAATCCTTTTGCTAGCCAACTTGATGATAATTCTTAAAATTCTTATCTATTAGTGCCTTTGTTTGCTGATTTGGGCAGCGAGGAAACCCCAAAGCATTCCCGTGCCGAGCCCGCCAGCATGAGCCGCATTTGCCACAGGCCCCATGAAGCCGGTGAGGCAGAGAAAAAACCAAACAATCATCATGGTCACTACGCTGGGGTTTAAGGAAAGCTTCGCTGCGGGATCAAATTTCTCTCGAATCCAGATATAACCTAGGAAACCATACACCACCCCCGACATTCCCCCAAAGCTGGGCCCGCTCCAAAAATATTGGGCGAGATTTGAAAGCATTCCGATAATCAAAATTTGCGAGACGAGAAGTAAGGCCCCTTCATGTCTTTCGAGCATCCCTCCCAAATCTTTGAGCCACAGCATATTAAAAAGGAGGTGAAAAAAGCCAAAATGAATAAAGATGGGAGTAAAGAGCCGCCATATCTGCCCTTGCATAATTTCGGGAAGCCCTTTTCTCCATTCTAGATAGTTACCCGAAATTTGATAGTCTGTGATGAAAAGGGGAGAGATAATTTGCGTATAACGGCCCAGTTGGGAAAGAATGGCGATGCCTACGCAAAGAATAATCATCGTGAGAGTGATGGGCCCTATTTGGAATGGGGGGCGTCGCCACTGAGTGCGGATATCAATCGATCGGGAAACGGCTGCTTTTTTTTCGTCCTCGAATTTTTGCTGGCTGGCGCGAGGAACGGCAGCGAGATATTCGGGCGCATTCGGATTTTGGAGATATTTTTCTAACAATACTTTAACGTGCGGGATGTCATCGTCTGAAAAAACCCAAAGACCCATCGTGCCATCTTCTTCTGGATCGATTCTGGTTTCTATTTTTTGAAGGTACAGAAAATCGCTGAAGCGTTGGGCGATGGTTTGATTAGCAAAATGAGTGAGAAGTCGCATAAAAAATATAATCAGATTTTTGTCTTTGCGAGGAGTTCCAACAACCTATTAATTTCTAAAAGCTATTTATCGAATTTATGTTAAGATAGCCAGGCGATTTCTTTTTTAAAGGACCCATGATAGATGAATGAATTTTTTTTGCTGTTTTTAGATAAAATCAAAAATTACAATTGGGTGGATCATTTAGGGTTATGGTCTTCGATCATACTTCCATTTTTCAATATTCCTCTCATGCTCAGGCTGGTGCGGAGAAAATCTTCCGAAGACTTAAGCCTGATTTGGGTGCTAGGAGTTTTTGTTTGCTTAAGCGCTATGCTCCCTGACGCTTGGACTTCCCCCGATTTTACCTATCAAGTGTTCGCCACGATTAACCTTTTATTTTTTTTAGGGGTTACCTTTTTGGTGATTTATTACCGAATTCGAAAAAAGAGATCATAATATTTCAATGTACGCGATTTTTATCACTTCTAATTCCTGATCTCCTTTGGGAGATCGAAGCGTAACGAGATCGCCTTGCCTTGACTTTAGAAGGGCCTTGGCCAAAGGGGAAATCCAACTAATTTTTCCAAGAGAAGGATTGGCTTCGTCGATCCCCACAATAGAATAAGTTTTTTGCATTCCCTTCTCATCTTCGAGCGTAACCGTGGCTCCGAAAAACACCTGATCTTTTTTTTGAGCACGAAGGGGATCTACTACTTCGGAGTGCTCCAAGCGTTGGCTAAGAAAACGGATTTTACGATCGATTTCTCGGAGGCGTTTTTTTCCGTAAAGATAATCTGCATTTTCGGAACGGTCTCCATTAGAAGCTGCCCAGGCGACCGTGGCTGTTATTTTTGGGCGTTCTTCATGTAGGAGTTGGTGAAGTTCTGCTTGAAGCTTGGCAAAGCCTGGAGGGGTGAGATAATTTTTTGCATTTTTGGCTAAGGGCTCCCCCTCGGGAATTTCTTCTTCGGGGGAGGAGCCAGAATCTTCTTTCGTGAAGGCTTTGCTCATGGCTTAATCGAGCGAGGTAGAGACTCCATGGCAAGCGGCAACGCTCATGGCAATTTGGGTTGCCACATGTATCATCACCTCGGGCTTGGATTTTTTTCTGAATTCTTCGATATCTTTTTGGGAGGCATCAAATTTTTTGTAAATTTCTTCGGCACGTGGCGTATTTTCTTGGGCCATTTTGCAGCCAAGTTCTGTCATGATATTGATATATTTTTCCTGGCTTAACTTTGGGCCACAGGCAAAAGTCGAAAAACCAAGAACAAAAACTAAAATTATTTTCCATTTTTTTTTCATAAAGCCTCCCTTTGTAAGATGCATCATAACGACTCTCAAAAAGGTGTAAAGTGATTTTGTTTTTGGCGTTTAACGAGAATCGAGACGCTGAAATTTTTTAGAAAACCCAAAAAGCCGAACAAACTCCGAAAAAGTCTTTTGGCTGAGGTTCTTTAAAGCTTCAATATTTCCTTGTGTTTCTTGCCTGATTTGTTCGGGGCTTACTTTTGCTTTCACCGCTTCGAGTGCCTCTTGATGGTAAGGAACCTTCAACCATCGCTCGATCATCATTTCATCTACCTCTAAGTGAAATTGAAATCCGTATACCTTCTCTCCATATCGGAAAGCCTGATTTTCACAGATGGCAGAGCTTGCCAAATGAACGGCCCCTTTCGGAATATCGAAAGTATCCCGATGCCATTGGAAAACGTTTTCTTTATTTTTAAAATGCCGAAGAACTGCATCTTCGGTGGCTTCTTTTTTGAGTTCCAAACGATGCCATCCTATCTCTCTTTCTTGGTTGATCTGAACCTTGGCGCCCAGGGTTTTAGCAATGAGTTGGGCGCCTAAACAAATTCCCAAAATAGGCAGATCTTTTCGAATCGCTTCTTCAATCATTTTTATTTCATAAAGGAGATGGGGATGCTGCTCGGTTTCACTCACGTGCATGGGCCCGCCTAAAATGACCAAACCATCATGGCCCTCTAAACTGGGTTCTAGGTGGGGGAAACGGCCGAAATTGACATACTGGATTCTTACCCCCGAGTCTTTAAAGAGAGGATCGAGGGTTCCTAAAATTTCGTAGGGGACATGTTGGCAAACAAGTACTTTAGTCATTTTTAATCAAAGTATTCTTGAAAAATCATTCTAAAGGCTTTTCTAAAAGCATATTACAGGATGATGAGCTCCTTTAAAACTTGTCCGTAACCAGAATAAATATTTTTTTCTGGCAAAGTTTTTCTCTCCCGCATCAAGCCGTGAACCTTGGGAAGATTAAAATAGGGAATACTAGGATATTGATGATGCTCCATGTGATAATTCACTTGGTGAGGCGCGAAAAAGAAAGCTTGAAGGGGATTTAGCACCGTTCTTGAGTTGAGAAGCTGGTTTTTATCGGGTTGATAACCCGCATGTTCCGCTACTCCCCGAATTCGAAGAAGTACTTGGAGAGAAGTCATAAGAGGTAAGAGCCAGAAAAACACATAAAGCCAGGGGTGGCCCAGTTTCCAGAGTATCCCCAACATCAGAGAATTGATGAGAAGGATCGAGAAAATTAAATACCCAATCGGCATATTTTTTTTGCTACCACTTTCACCCTCTTCCCTTGAGGAAGACGTTGTGGTGAGCCCGTCGAAGCAGGGCCGGGGTGAGGGGTTCATGCTTTTTTTGCGTGCTTGGTAAAGAAAATAGCCGATGAATTTAAAATAAGAAACGCCAAAAAGATCCCGTAGAATTTTTCGCAGAAAACTTTTTTTCGAAATAGGATAGCCGCCAATGAGGCTGATATCGGGGTCATCAGGAACGAGGGGATTTAAGTGATGCTTGAGATGAAATTTGCGGTAACTGTCTTGAGAAAAAAAGAGAGGAGCCGCCGTAAAAAATTGGCCAAGAAAATGGTTGAGAGTTAAAGATTTGTATAATCTTGCGTGTGCACCATCATGCATCATAATGGCGAGTGCCAACTGCTGGCGTCCCATCAAAATAAAACAGAAGAGATAAGTGAAGGGGTTTGGAAAAAAGATCAACAACGCGAAGAGTAAGGTAATTCCCAACCAATCGCCCAGTAAAGAAAAAGAAGTGCGCCAAGCAGAAGGTTTGCTCAATGCTTTTAACTCTTCTTTTTGAAGCATTATTAATAAATGCCTCTAGTGGCGGTAAAGGTCAAGAGGGGCTTTTATCGTTTTGAACGATCAATGCCGCCGCCGAGCCAGGGCATCATGGCACGGAGGTTGGCCCCCACTTTTTCGATGGGATGATTTTCGCCTTCTTTGCGCAGGCGATTAAAGTTCGGCTGCCCTTTTTCGTTTTCTTCGATGTATTCTTTCGCGAAAGCACCCGATTGAATTTCAGCGAGGATTTTTTTCATTTCATGACGTGTTTTTGAATCGATGATGCGGGGTCCGCGGGTGAGATCGCCGTATTCGGCGGTATTAGAAATGGAGTAGCGCATATTGGCAATGCCACCCGCGTAGATGAGATCAACAATGAGTTTTACTTCGTGCAGGCATTCGAAGTAAGCCACTTCCGGCTGATAACCGGCTTCCACTAAGGTTTCAAAGCCCTGTTGAATGAGGGCTGTCACCCCCCCACAGAGCACCACTTGCTCACCAAATAAATCCGTTTCACATTCTTCTTTAAAAGTGGTTTCGATAACACCCGCGCGGGTTCCCCCAATCCCCTTCGCATAGGCCAGGCCGATTTCTTTGGCCTTTCCACTGGCGTTTTGCTCCACGGCGATCAAACAGGGCACCCCTTTTCCTTCTTTGTATTGATCTCGCACTAAATGGCCGGGGCCCTTCGGAGCAATCAAAATAACATCGAGATCCGAACGGGGAATAATTCTTTGAAAGCGGATATTAAAACCATGAGCAAAGAAGAGCGCCGCGCCTTTTTTTAAATGATCTTTCAAGTGCGTATCGTAGAGAGCCTTTTGATGTTCATCGGGCACTACAATCATGGCGATATCTGCCCACTTGGCGGCTTCTGAATTATTGGAGAAGACTTCCAAACCTTGGGATTTTGCTTTCTGAATGCTGGGGCTGCCTTCTTTCAAAGAAACCCGAACATTGAGCCCGCTGTCTTTTAAATTCAAAGCATGGGCATGCCCTTGAGAGCCAAAACCAAAAATGACGATGTTTTTTCCTTTTAAGGCGTCGAGATTTGCGTCGTTATCATAATAGACGGTGGCCATGAGAAACTCCTTTTGTTCTCGTACCGCCCTCTCCCCTTGTGGGAAGGGCAGGGTGAGGGGAAAATTTTAAGAACCCGCCGGTTATCATAGGCATCTTTTGGGGTCAACAGCGGGTTTTTGAGGCAACTCTCACATTGACCTTTTTTTAATGTACCTATATTATAGGTACATATGAAAGAAATTTTTGGAAGTCAGACAAAAACGAGTATTCTGGTTTACCTTGCCTTGAGGGGAGGTTCTGCCGGCAGGAAGCTGGCGCGGGAACTTTCTTTGGCTCCAAGCCAAATTTTCAAGGCTTTGCAGCAACTTCAAAAGCAAAAAATCATCCTCAAAACAGAAGTGAACGAAACCTCTTTTTATAGGATAAATGATCAATATGCCTTCCATGATGAACTTCGGGCTCTCATTCACAAAGAAGCGGTTTTGCATCCCAAAAAATATCGTTTTTTACCGAATCTGCCACTCGAACGACAAATAAATCCTTTTTCGGTGTATGAATTCGTGAAAATTCGAAATCAAGGAAAGAAGACTCAAGCGCCCAGGCATAAATTTTCAGATGTTTTGAGGGAGAAATATGGTTAACACCTTGCTTGAAATGGTGGATCTCTTTCAGGCAAACAAAATCGGTTACTGCCTCATTGGTGGTTTGGCCATTATGCTGTATCAAGGTCGGGCTAGTACGGTGGATATTGATTTTTATGTTTTGGTGGAAGATTTAGAAATAGTCGCCAAGCTTTTGAAAAAAAATAAATATTCCGTGAAATCTGCCGGCGAGTATCAACTCAAGGCTAAAATCGGAAAGGTGCCGATCGATCTTCTTTATGCGGATCATTATGTGGGTATCGATGTTGTCAAACGTGCCATTGAAATGAAATTGGGAGATCGTTTTGTGAAAGTGGCCACCCCTGAGGATTTAATCGTGCTTAAAACCATGGCCAATCGTTCTGTGGATCTTCGTGATATTGAGGAGCTTCGGGAGATTTACAAAGGTAAATTAGACGAAGTCTATATCCAGAAAAAACTGGACCAGGTAGGCAAACTCCTTTCCCCTTGACCCTTCCAGATGAGGATGGTTAATCTCTTTCGCTATGGCTCAATTCATCCAAGAACTGAAAAGAACCCATAGTTGCGGTGCATTGCGAGGAGCGAATGTGGGCGAAGAAGTGGTCCTTTATGGGTGGGTGGCCACGCGTCGCGATCATGGGGGGGTGATGTTCGTCGACTTGCGAGATCGAGAGGGTATAACCCAAATTGTCTTTAACCCCGAAATCAACGATAAAATCCACGAACTCGCGAAGGTCTTGCGCTCGGAATATGTGCTGGGAATTAAAGGTAAAGTTGAACGCCGCCCCGAAGGCATGCAAAACTCCAAATTACCCACTGGCGAGATCGAAATTAAAGTGAGCGAATTTGAATTGTTCAACAGCGCTAAAACGCCGCCTTTTCCCATCGAAGATGAAATCGATGTGAACGAGGATTTACGCCTAAAATACCGCTATCTCGATTTGCGTCGCCCCAAAATGCAGAAAAATTTAAAAGTACGCCATCAGGTGATGCAAGCGACGAGAAAATATTTGGATCATCAAGGTTTTTTGGAAATTGAAACCCCCATGCTTGCCAAGAGTACGCCCGAAGGGGCGCGAGATTATCTGGTGCCCTCTCGAATTTATCCCGGAAAATTTTTTGCCTTGCCGCAGTCGCCCCAACTCTTCAAGCAGCTCCTCATGGTTTCTGGCATGGAGCGCTATATGCAAATTACTAAATGCTTTCGCGATGAAGATTTACGTGCAGATCGCCAGCCCGAATTTACGCAAATCGATTTAGAAATGAGTTTTGTCTCGCGAGAAGATGTGATTTCGATCATGGAAGGGCTTGTGAAGGAGATCTGGAAAGCCGGCGCGGGAATCGATTTAAAAATGCCTTTTCCACGATTGTCTTACCAAGAATCTATCGCCCGCTATGGCTTAGATGCCCCCGATACGCGCTTCGATCTGGAGCTTCAGGAAATTACGGAAGTCTTCAAAAACACTCAATTCAAAGTTTTTGCGAATGTAGTGGCTAAGGGAGGCATTATTAAGGCCATCAAAATTGAGAAGGGCGCAGATTTTTCTAGGTCTGAAATCGATGAGCTTGAAAAACAGACGGCCATTTATGGCGCCAAGGGCATGGCTTGGATTAAAGTACTGCCGAACGAATGGCAGTCTCCTATTGTGAAGTTCTTTTCGGATGATGAGAAGAAATTGCTCGAATCAAAATTATCAATGAAAGAGGGCAATTTGGTTGTTTTCTGTGCCGATAAACCCAAAGTGGTGAATGATGCTTTGGGAAATTTACGCGAATTCTTAGGCACGAAATTGAATCTCATCGACGCTTCTCAGCTTAATTTCGTATGGGTAGTTGATTTTCCAATGTTTGACTACGATGAAGCCGAAAAACGCCACGTGGCGGTTCATCATCCGTTCACTTCTGCGAAACCGGAAGATTTGTCTTTGCTAGATTTAGAACCTTTAAAAGCGAAAGCCGATGCCTATGATCTGGTCCTCAACGGAAATGAAATTGGCGGCGGCTCTATTCGTATTCATTCGATGGAAGTGCAAAAGAAAGTTTTCAAGCTTTTGGGAATTGAAGAAGAGGAAGCGCGGGAAAAATTTGGCTTCTTACTCGAAGCTTTAGACTTTGGAGCTCCCCCCCATGGCGGAATCGCTTTTGGTCTCGACCGCATTGTAATGTTGTTGACAAGAACCGATTCTATCCGCGATGTGATTGCCTTCCCTAAAACCCAAAAAGCCGTATGCCCCATGACCGAAGCTCCTTCGGAAGTGGCGGCCAAGCAGTTGTTGGAATTGGGGATTAAGCTAAATAAACAGAATTAGGGAGCCCCTGTTCCCTGCAGACTTGAGATTCTTTCGTTCAATTGGTGAAAAAGTGGATTATGGTTTCTTATGCTGAGAGAAGAATCGGCATCTCCTGAAGCTTGTTCAGAACGATGCACCGAGATAGCATTTCTTTCTTCTGATCGAGCTCTTGACAAAGCGGCATTGGCTCTTGCGAGGGCGGAGTGTCGGTCTGATATTGAAAGCGATCTGTTTTGAGCTATGTTCAGTTCATATCGTACAGTTCGTATTGCAGCACGGGATTCTCTGAGGTGAGTCATGACTGCAAGAGAAAAAAGGGGGCGTTGGGTAGGGGGTGTTTCTTGTCTTTGCCTTCTTGTTATTTGGCGAAGCATTTGACAATGTCGATACTCGCTTCTTTCTTGATAGGTGCTGTCAGGTGGAGGTCGTTCGCAAGTGGGGAGGGGTTGATTATTGTAGATAGAATCAATCGCTTCATGATGCACACAAGCTCTTTGAGTAATAGGAGGCGGCATAATAGTTCTCTTTCTTTTTAGCGGTGTGCAGCGTTTTTAAGAGCAAAGCTTATGCCAAGGCTTTAAGGACTAAAAATTTTTTACATGTATTAACAAAATTTATTATTAAACTTAGCAAAGCTTTCATGGCTTGGTGCTTTGTCTACCTACTTGAATGGATAATCATGGGGTATAACGTCTTCATTTGCGCCGATTGAAAAGAAAAAGAATGAAAGAACAATACATGAATACTCCTTTGAAAGTTTTTGATCTTGAATATCTGATAAATCTCGATGGAGAAGACGTTCTCTACAATCAAGTTTCTGACCAATTTAATGAAATTACCCGTGGATTCTACGCCTCCGCGAATTTAGAGCTTCTTCAACATTTGAAACTCAATGACACTACTCAAGTCTTAGACCTTGCCTGTGGCACGGGGCATTTGGCGATTGAAATTGCGAAGCGTATTCCCAAAGGCAAAGTGCGAGGGGTGGATGTGTCACCTCAAATGCTTGCCAAAGCGAAAAAGGACGCTCTCGCAGCAGGCTGCCAGAATATCGAATTTCTCGAGCGGAATATCCACGATGTGCTCCCCGGCATTCAAGCAGGGGATTTTCAAGTGGGGGTGAGTTGCTTTGCCCTGTCTTATTTAGGCTGCGATTTTTTACTGAAGGAATTTCGAACGATTTTAGGTGAAACCGGACAAGTGGGGATTACCACAAGCTCCACCAATTCTTTGGTGGAATGGCAGCCCCTTTTTATGGAATTTATCATGGAGCATTCTGAGCTTGTTTCGCAGTTTGATATTACCGAAATTCCCGACATGCCTTCGGGCGAAGAAGATATGCTTTCGAGAATGCAAAGCGCGGGCTTTATAAACCCCCAAGTGAAGGCAATTCAGGTCCCCCTCGTTTTTGAAAATAGCCAAGAAGCAGCCAGCTATCTTATTTCGGCGGGATGGCTTTCTAATTATTTTTTTCGAGTCAAAAACAAAGATCTTCGCCGTCAATTTCTGGAGTGGGGTTTGAAAAGAATCGACGAACATCATCAAAAAGACCCTCACATTTCCACTTGCATCGAGTTTTTGGTGGCGTGGAATGAACCATGATCGATGCCGGGAATCCCCGATTCTTATTGCCGGCGAGGCATGAACCTTAAAAATATGTATGATTTAATTATTATTGGTGGCGGCATTAATGGTTGCGGCATTGCCCGAGATGCGGCCTTGCGGGGTTTGAAGACCTTGCTCGTCGAAAAAAATGATTTCGCTGCGGGAACTTCGGGCGCCAATTCTCAGATGATTCATGGCGGCGCACGTTATTTGCTGAGCGATCTCCACACCACTCAAACTTCTTGCCTCGATTCGGGTTACATTCAAAGAATTGCCTCCCACCTCGTTTTTAGGATTCCTTTTATTTTTCCTGTTTTTTGTGAAGCAGGGGATTCACTTTTTGCTAAAAAGCTTGAGCTTGAGCTTCTTGAAACTTTTTTTAAAGCCTACGATCGTTATGTGCCCTTTAAAAATGGAAAACCTCACACGCGACTTTCAAAAGAAGAAGCTCTGCAAATAGAGCCTGGCTTGAATAAAAATGTAATAGGGGCAGTTACTTTTGATGAATGGGGCTTGGATAGCACTCGGTTGACGTTCTTAAATGCCTTATCGGCCGCTGAGCAAGGGGCTGAAATAAAAAATCACACCGAAGTCTTAGAGATTCTTAAAGAAGAAAATCAGGTGAAAGGGGTAAAATTAAGAAATACTTTTACGGGTGCCATTAGCGAGGCTCGGGCAAAAATTGTCTTGAATGCCGCAGGACCTTGGGCTTCTAAAATCGCCAAAATGGCAGGAGTTGAATTGAGGCTGCGACCGGCAAAAGGCATTCATCTTTCTTTTGACCGTCAGTTTGTCAATTCGGCCATTTTAGCAAAAGCCATGGATGGGAGATCTATTTTTTTAATGCCTCACCGCAATGAGACTATTTTAGGCACCACCGATGACGATTATTTTGGGGATCCAGATCATTTGGAGATTCTCCCCGACGAAATCGAATATTTGCTTGAGGGGATTGAAAAGGTTTTTCCTGCGATTCGCCAAGCACGAATTACTCGAGCTTGGGCGGGGATTCGGCCCACTTTATACGAGAGGAATAAATACGAAGATGATCTCACGCGTGAACATGAGGTGTTTGACCATGAAGTGAGAGATGGAGTAAAAGGCTTTTTTTCTATTGCCGGCGGCAAACTTGCTAGTTTTAGATTGATGAGTGAGGAAACGACGAATCAAATCTGTAAGAAACTAGGGAACACCAGTGCTTGCCGAACGCATCAACTTCCTCTTCCTGGCTCTGAACAAACCGTGAACGTCCAAGAACTTGCTCAAAAATTTAATGTTCCCCTTTATGCCGTTCGTTCTTTAGCTTGGAGGCATGGAAGCAGAGTCAAAGAAATTTTGGAACTCATGGCTTCCAACATCGATCATAAAAATATTATTTGCGATTGCGAACCTGTGCTCGATGCAGAAATTCGTTATGTGATTCGAAATCAATGGGCGAGAACCCTCGATGATGTCAAAAGACGTACGCGTTTTTCTTTGGGGCCTTGTGAAGGGGGTCGATGTTTAATGATGGGGGCCCAAATTTTGGGCCAAGAGCTAGGATTGTCTCCCCGAGAGGTTTTTAGCCATGCAGGCGATTTTTTACAATTGAAGTGGCAGGGCAGGAAAATGCAATTGCATA
>Ga0209515_10001587_pt1 | contig 37399 bp, 40 predicted proteins | sample Subgroupgradi54m_FD_187454 | JGI IMG/M metagenome (GOLD analysis project Ga0209515, IMG submission 187454) | Subsurface groundwater microbial communities from S. Glens Falls, New York, USA - GMW60B uncontaminated upgradient, 5.4 m (SPAdes)... ... | reverse complement strand
AAAAATTGACATAAATTCCCGCCATCACATCATCCATCATCACGCCCCAACCCCCTTTGAGGTGGTCTTGGAACCAACGCGCCGGAAAAGGTTTCCACATATCAAAGAGACGGAAGAGAAGAAATCCTAAGAGAACAGATTTCCAGGAGAGAGGGATGAGAAAAAGAGAAATCAGTTGTCCGACCACTTCATCAATGACGATCTTTCCAGAATCTTTTTCTCCAAAAATTTTTTCGGCCTCTGTAGAAGCCCAAACTCCCAGAAAAAAAAGAGCGATGAGAGTGATCAAAAAACTCAGAGGACTCAGTGACTGCAACCCAAAAAGAACCAAAAGCCCAACCGCACTTCCCCAAGTCCCTGAAGCCCAGGGGATATAACCGGAACCAAATCCGGTGGCAAAAGCGAGTGTGATGTTTTTCATCCTTGAAATACAAACCTACCTTTGCCAAAAGGTTTGCCAGTTCTACTAAAATCAAACAAGAGGAGATTTTATGAAACTCAAAGATAAAGTTGCCATCGTTACCGGCGGGGCACAGGGCATTGGTAAAGCAATTTCAAAAAGACTGGCTGCCGACGGAGCATCCGTCGTTATTTTTGATCTTAAATCGGAAACAGGCGAAGCCACCGCCAAAGAAATTGGATCTCAGGCTTTGTTTTTAAAAACAGACTGCACAAAAAAATCAGAAGTGGATGCGAATGTCGCCAAGGCCATCGAAAAGTTTGGGAAGATAGATATTTTAGTAAATAACATCGGCTGGGCTCTTCCCACTTATTTTACGGAAGAGAATGAAGCTTATTGGGACAAAGTCATCGCGGTGAATTCTAAAACTCAGCTCCTCGTCACACATGCAGTGTTAAAAGATATGGGCAAACGCAAGGGTGGAAAAATCGTCAACCTTTCTTCCGATGCTGGTCGTGTTGGTCAGATGCAAGGCGTTGTTTATTCCTTATGTAAAGCAGGTGTCATTGGATTCACCAAAGGACTGGCGCGCGAAGTAGCACGTCAGGGAATTAGCGTGAACTGTATCTGTCCTGGACCCACCGACACACAACTCTTTGAAGAAGCGATCAATCCAAAAATCAAAGATACTTTTATTCAGATCATTCCCTTTAAACGTATTGCGCAACCGGAAGAAATTGCTGCGGGCGTGGCCTTCTTTGCTTCACCCGATGCGGATTATGTCACGGGACAGGTTCTGTCGGTCTCGGGTGGTTTAACAATGGCGGGTTAAGAAGATGGCCCTGAGATCATTTTTGCAAACTCATAAGTAATGATTATATCCAAAGGTAAATCACTCATTTCCTCATAAACGGATGTTAGTACCGTAGGAATGAGTGTTCCATATTGTTCAAAAAGACGATCTGCCTCCTTCCGATTTCCATCCCCTTTGATTATCATCAACTCTCTTGTAAAATCTGCAGAGGCTTCGTACATTTTATCAATGTGCACTTCCGTCTCTCCGGTCTCAGGATGAGTAGTGATGGCACCTATCTCCGTAAAATAATTTAAGGCCACTAACGCTCCACGGGCATGTGCCTCTGATGTCCCTTTACGAAGAAGGCCCAAGCATCGATGAATGAAACTTACGTAAATTTCGTGAAAATCTAATGTCGAAATGAGACCCAAATTTAAGGCTGTTTTTGTATTATAAAGTCCGTTGATATCCGCTCTCAGTTCTTCAAAGGTCTTGCCAATGTCTTCCAGTGCTTGAATGGCCTTGAGATCAGGTTTGTCTCGCACAAATTCAATTCCATTCCCATGGGCCTCTTCATGAAAAAAAACAAACAGTTTTAACCCTCTGGCAGTGACCAGATGGCGTTGGCTCGGATGAATTAATCGTTCCGTCACTCTCCTTTGGGCAGGGGGAATAATATTGCGGGCGTTCATCCTGTTATCCATAATAACGATACGATAACCTGTTTTTTTTCTGACCATTTCATCATTCGGTTGGTTGTGAGCAACAGCAACACCATCGCCTCCGTTTGCATCCGCTGTAGCCAGAAGCGTGTCCACAACCGAGACAGGTCGAGGTATTCTTTGATCTAAAGGTTTTTTGTAATCTTCTGGAACCGGCAATTTTTCCTCAAGAATCGGAAAGGCATCCCTTAAGGGAGCTAATTCCATTTCCTGTTTAGGATTTTTGATCTGAATATAGCCCATAAACTGAGCCATACGACCCCTCAACTTATCCAGGTATTGTTCCACAGCGCCAATATTGAGATCAATTTGGGGATCATTCTGACCTGCCCAGTGTGTGTCTCGGTCATAATAGTCATTTGTTCTAAACGACTGCGCTGTTTTTCTGAGGCCTTCGGCCATTGCAGGGCGATCCACATCAAAAAGAGCGGCGGCTCCTTCAAGAAGAGCCGCAGCAGGTTCGAGCCAACGGGAAAATGCCTGCGAATAAGGAGTAGCAACCAGCTGATCACCCTCTAGACGAAAAACAACTCTCATCTCTTTATCCAATTCTGATCCTTCAGGAACGAAGCGTCTAAAGTCTGCTAAACTCTTAAAACTAACAGGATACATTCCACCTCCCGAAGGACGTGTAGTTTCCTCCATACCGGGCAGAAAACCATGATTTCGCTTTTGTTCATCAGATCTCAGAAAATCATAAGGACCTCCGAATCTCTGATAAAAAGATCTCAGAGGAGCATAGGCCGGCGTTTCCATGATGAGTTGTTCAAAGACATCTCCAAAAGCGTTGGATTGCAGTCGAAAAGGAACCTCCAGAAGTTGAGCCGCTCGTCCTACTAATTTCAAGGCTTCCTGATGTTGTGGAGACAACTCATAATAAGCATCAGGTATGGGAATATGGGCAGGGTAAAAGAGCCTGCTCATTTCAACAGCCCGAGCTGCAATGGCCTCTGAATCGAGAGTCAGTTGAAATCCCAGACTGGATTCCATTTCTGCAACGACTGATGCATTGGAAATCCCAAAAGCATTGAGAGCCTCAACACGACTAGAAGAAGAATCTGGAACCATAAAAATCTCCTTAGGAATCTGATTTCGAATCCTATTTTAAAAAGTTGCGGATTTTTTTAAAATTTCTTCAAAATATTCTGGCGAGGTCTCTTTGCCAAAAGGGACAATGCCCAAGACATTCACTCCCAAATCTTTCAAGGCCTTTGGGTTGGTCTCTTCCGCAAGAGTTTTTTTAGATGTGGTTCGATTAAGGACAACACCGACACAAGGAATATTTCTTCTCTCCAAAGCCTCAAGTGAAAGCAGTGTATGATTAATCGTTCCTAATCCTAAACGCGCCACGAGTAGTACGGGAAACTCACACGCTTTGATCAAATCAATATTTGTTTTTCCAGGAGCCAGTGGGACCAACAACCCGCCAGCACCTTCCACAATCAAAAAAGAATGTTTTGTGGCAAGCACTTCAAAAGAATCTGTAACGTCGCACCAGTTGATTTCACGACCTTCCCTTTCCGCTGCCACTCCAGGAGCGATCGATTCAGAAAACTGATTGGGACAAATCTCGTGATCTGGATCAGACACACCTGCCATTTCTTTCAAATAACGAAAATCGGCATGACCCTCCTTGAGACCGGATTCAAAAGGTTTAAAGACGCCAACATTCACACCCTGCTGACGCAAAGCTTTGGCAAACCCACCAGCAACATAGGTTTTTCCAACAGCCGTGTCAGTGCCGGCAATGAAGAGGCCTTTGGTCATGACGTTCCTCGAGAGATTTCATCAGAGACGACCGCACACATAAAATTGATTTCATCCTCCGTGATCGACAGCGGAGGCATGAGGACAATGATGTTTCCAAGAGGACGAATGAGAAGATGCTTCTTGCGGGCGGCAAGGCAAATCTTGTGGGCACGACGTTCTTCCAAAGGAGTGGGACCAATTTCAATCCCGACCATCAATCCTTTTTGACGAATGTTTTTCACCTTTGGAAGATTAGAAATTCTTTTCAGAGCTTCTGTCATCGTCTTAATTTTTCCAGGAAGATTCTGGATAATTTTTTCTTTTTCAAAAATTTCCAGATTGGCAAGAGCGGCGGCACAGCCAAGGGGATTTCCTGTGTAGGAATGTCCATGAAAAAAGGTTTTATATTCGGAATAGTCACCCAAAAAAGCTTCGTAGACTTCTGAGGACGTCAATGTTGCTGCCAAGGGAAGATAACCACCTGTTAAACCTTTGGCTAAACACAGCAAATCAGGAACTACTTTTTCTTGTTCACAAGCAAATAGAGTTCCTGTTCGTCCAAACCCTGTGGCCACTTCATCCGCAATAAAAAGTACCTGGTACCTTTTGGTAAGCTCACGAAGTTTTTCGAGGAAACCATCCGGTTGAACCATCATACCTCCTGCTGCTTGAACGAGAGGCTCGATAATCACAGCGGCAATTTGATTGGATTCTTTTTTGAAAAGATCTTCGATCCATTTCAAGCAATTGGGATCGGAAGGCGATGGAGCTTGATGAGTCGGGAAAAGAAGAGGTCGATAAATTTCATGAAACAGTTCGATGTACCCCACACTCACGGCACCCAGCGTGTCTCCATGATAAGAATCTTTGAAAGAAACAAATTTTTGTTTTTCTTTTTTCCCCCTCAATTGCCAATATTCAAAGGCAATTTTTAACGCCACCTCGACAGCCGTAGAACCATTGTCAGAATAGAACACATGATTCAATCCCTGTGGCGTGATATCCACCAACTTTTTTGCCAATTGTATGGCCGGGGCATTCGTGACACCTAACAAGGTGGAGTGCGAAATCTTGTCGATCTGAACTTTGATTGCGTCATCAATTTCTTTTTTTCGATGACCATGAACGTTCACCCAGAGTGAAGATGTTCCATCTAAATAACGTTTTCCTTCTGTGTCTATAAGATAATTTCCCTCGCCACTCTCAATGACAAGATTGTCCTCGTCCGCGTATTCCTTCATTTGAGTGAAGGGATGCCAGATGTGCTGTTTGTCCCAAGATTTGAGTTGATCCTTCGTCATTTCATTTTATCCGCTAATTTTTCCAAATCTTCTCTTGTATACGAGGCGCTGACGGTAAGCCTCAATCGAGAAGTGCCTTCCGGTACTGTCGGTGGACGAATGCCCTGGATATAAATTCCTTCTTTCAACAATTTTTCAGAAATTTCCATTGTTTTTCGAGCCTCACCAACTCGAATTGAAAAGATAGGCGATTGACCCTGATCCGGACAAATATTCTTTTGAACAAACTGAATATTCTCCCAAAGTTTTTTTCTGAGTTCAGGCTCTGTTGAAATGATTTTCAACGAGGCCAGGCTCGCACCCAAAACCGAAGGGGGAAGAAACGTAGAAAAAATAAAAGAGCGGGCTTTGTTGATTAAAAATTCTCTCAGAGATTTGGGACCTGACACAAAAGCTCCGTAGGAACCAAAAGCCTTGCCCAAGGTTCCCATCGTAATCATATAGTCCGGTGGATTTTTTCCAACACGACCTTCTCCATTTTCTCCAAAGACACCCACAGCGTGAGCTTCGTCCACATACAAAAGAGCTCCATATTTTTCAGCCAATTCTTTTAATTCATCTAAAGGAGCCAAGTCACCCTCCATGCTGAAGACAGATTCGGTGATGATAACCCTCACCCGGCCTTTGGCCACCCTCTCCCGCGAGGGGAGAGAGCTCTTCTTCAGAAGCTCCTCTAAATGCCCCATATCATGATGCTGATAAATAATTTTTTCTGCTTTCGACAACCGACACCCATCCACGATGGAGGCATGATTCAATTCATCCGAAAAAATCATGTCTCCTTCACCCACTAAAGCTGGAATCACACCAATATTTGCGTGATAACCGGAATTAAAAAGAAGACAGGCATCAACTCCTTTCCACACCGCTAGTTTTTCCTCCAATTCTTCTGTTAAATCAGAGGTTCCGGCAACAAGTCGGGCGGATCCACTTCCGGCTCCATATTTTTCAATCGCTGCGATAGATCCTTGTAAAATACGAGGATCTTGGGAGAGACCCAAGTAATCATTGGAACAAAAGTTAAGAACTTTTTTGTCAATATTTCGAAGTACTCGAAATAGCCCTTTATCTTTGATGTCTTGCAATTGATCTTTAAAAATCATACGAAATGACCCATGACTTTTCTACGCTACAACTGGAGGACAGAAGAAGTCACCGCTATCTACACCCAACCTTTTCTAGAATTGGTCTATGAAGCTCAAACAATCCACCGACAACACTTCAAGCCTGGCGAAGTTCAAAAATCAACCCTTCTTTCTATTAAAACCGGTGCTTGCCCTGAAGACTGTGGTTATTGCCCTCAATCCTCTCGTTATCAAACAGATGTTAAACGTGAACACCTTCTTCCTTTAGAAATCGTCTTGGAAAAAGCTCAAGAAGCAAAAGAGGAAGGATCTACTCGGTTTTGTATGGGAGCTGCCTGGCGGGAAATCAAAGATGGGCCTGAGTTTGATCAAGTTTTAGAAATGGTGCGAGGTGTCTCTGCTTTAAAGATGGAAGTCTGTTGTACTTTAGGAATGCTCACTACTGAACAGGCCAAGAAATTAAAAGAAGCTGGGCTAACCGCTTATAATCATAATTTAGATACATCACCTGAATTTTATGGGGAAATTATTACGACGCGAACTTACAAAGACCGTTTAAAAACTTTAGAAAATGTACGCCAGGCGGGGATTCAGGTGTGTTGCGGTGGGATTGTGGGGCTTGGAGAATCTCAAACAGACCGTATTCGTCTTCTCCAAATGTTGGCGAATCAAGATCCGCATCCAGAGAGCGTTCCCATCAATAAACTGGTTCGCGTAGAAGGCACTCCACTAGCCCATGAAAAAGAAATTGAAACCTTGGAATTTATCCGAACCATCGCCACAGCGCGTATCCTCATGCCGCAATCGTTCGTTCGACTTAGTGCCGGAAGGGCTTCACTCTCTGACGAAGCACAAGCTCTTGCTTTTATGGCCGGAGCCAATTCAATTTTTGCTGGAGAAAAATTACTCACAACTCCCAATCCGGAATGGAACCAAGATGCCCAACTCTTTTCAATTCTGGGACTGAAAGAACTTCAAATACCCAAGCTGGGGTAAGAAGTCCTGATTTTTTACAAACACCTAGAGACTAAGTACCCTATCTGTTTTAAATTTTATTAAAAACATGTTATATTTCAAATGTTTAAATAGATAGATCTCTTTTTGTTTTCCAAAGATTTTGGCACAAAGCTTGCTCTCTTAATAACCCGTTATGGCAGCTAACCTCAACCTGAATACACGAGCTTCTCAAGCACAACACCAAAGTGGGGGAGTTTTTAAAAAGTTTGTCCGTTCGCTTGGGGATATTCTGATAGGTAATGGCCCTAAAGCCCAGCAAAAAACTCACCGGGTTGACTCTTACGGTCAAAGACCTTATGCCGTCGACGTCACCAAAAGCCTCTCTTCCCTCACCTACCGCGGTGGGTCTGCTACCCAGAGACAAGGCATCCAAACGGATAAAAGAGCTCTAGATCAACAGATGGATCAGTTCTTGTCAGGTGTCATTACCAACAGCATTGATTGATAGACACCTCCCAAAAGCCTTTCTTCTTGCCTTTCTTTTTATTTCCATGCTAGCCAAGCCCCTCTTATGAAACAGAATATTCATCCTAAAATTCATTCCGTGAAGATCGTCTGTGCTTGTGGCAGTGTTATTGAGACAATTTCCACACAAGAAAAACTTTCCGTTGCGGTTTGTTCCAAGTGCCATCCTTTTTATACGGGCAAGCAAAAATTAGTCGATACGGCCGGTCGAGTTGAACGGTTCCAAAAACGCTACGCCAAAACCACCTAACAGGATCTAGAAAAATGCCCCATCTACTTCGTTGTCCGCCTCGGATGCTCCTCGACGTACATACTGAAGTACGCCTGCGTCGCTCCTCAGCGTACTGCCTTGTATCTGAGACATTTTTTTAAATCCTGAAGATACCACCATGTTTCATAAATTAGACGATCTTGAAAAGAAATTCGCCGACTTAAACGACCGTATCTCGGATCCTTCTGTTATCCAAAACACAGCCCTTTACCAAAAACTTGCCAAGGAACGTTCTGGCCTCGTGGAACTTGTTGCCACATATCAAAAGTACAAAAAAGTTCTTGAAGAAGTGGGAGAAAATAAAACTCTCTTAGAAGAGTCCGACGAAGAGATTCGAAAAATGGCCAAAGAAGAACTCATTCGCCTGGAACCCGAAAAAGAAAAGGTTGAAAATGAACTTAAAATTCTTCTCCTCCCCAAGGATCTTAATGATGAAAAGAATATCATCCTGGAAATTCGTGCCGGTACCGGAGGTGACGAAGCGGCACTTTTTGTTTCCGATCTTTACCGGATGTATTCTCGTTATGCAGACCAAAAAGGATGGCGTGTTGAAATCATGGATACGAATCCAACAGGAATTGGTGGTCTCAAAGAAATCATTGTTCTGATCTCCGGCCAGAGAGTCTACAGCGATCTAAAATATGAAGCGGGGATTCATCGCGTTCAGCGTGTCCCCAAAACAGAACAACAAGGCCGTATCCACACGTCGGCCGTCACAGTGGTTGTGATTCCAGAGGCCGAGGATGTCGATGTATCCGTCAACGAAAGTGATATCCAGACCGATGTCTTCCGTGCCTCAGGTCCTGGAGGACAAGGAGTAAACACCACGGACTCGGCCGTTCGTTTGACTCATAAACCATCGGGGTTAGTAGTCGTGTGCCGCGATGAGCGAAGCCAGATTAAGAATAAAGCCAAGGCGATGAAAATTCTTAAATCACGTCTTCTGGAGCAAGAACAAGAGAAACAAGATGCGGAACAACGGGCTTCACGAAAAGCTATGGTGGGATCGGGCGACCGTAGTGAAAAAATTAGAACTTACAACTACCCTCAAAATCGAATGACCGATCATCGGATTGGACTCACCCTTCATCAGCTGGATCAAGTGATGGATGGAAAAATCGGTGAAGTCATTTCTGCGTTGCGCACTCATTATCAGACTGAGATTCTGAAACAAAGTGAAGATATTTAAACAAGCAACGCCTGTCATGGCGAGCGCAGGCCCATCGGGCCGTAGCGTGGCCATCTCCCGGGTTCATCGTGAGATCACCACGGCTCCGCCTGAGGCGGAGCCTCGTGATGACACCTTGAAAATATTCCTATGACCACCTGGACATCACTTAAACTTATTCAGTGGACTACCGGCTACTTTGAAAAAAAAGGAATTCCAAATCCTCGTCTGGATGCCGAACTGCTTTTATCTTACGTCTTAAAATGTCCACGTCTTGATCTCTATACTCAGTTTGAAAAAATTGTTTCCGAAAAAGACCGTGAAAAATTCAAATCTTTTGTGGAACGCCGTGCCACACGCGAACCTCTGCAATATATTTTGGGAGAAACAGAATTTTGGGGATTGAAAATCAAAGTGACACCGGATGTGCTGATTCCAAGGCCGGAGACGGAACTGTTGGTGGAGGAGGCAATTCACAAGATAAAAGGTGAGGGGGGTAAGTTGGATGACAGCTTTCGCAGGCCCGCTTCACAACAGCCTTCCAAAGATAAGCGGGTCGAGAATGCAGATAATGGCCAAGCGGCGATTGAGCGAGGCCAATTATCGGTGTCAGACAACTTACCCCCCTCACCTTTAATTTTAGATATTGGCACCGGCTCTGGTTGTATCGCCATTGCCCTTGCAAAACATCTCCCCCATGCTCACATCCTTGCCACCGATATTTCCCAAGAAGCTCTCGCGGTGGCACAAAAAAATGTCGATTCTCATGAATTGCAGGGCCGTATCAAATTGATTCTTGCCAATATCGCTCCGTGGAAAAGTTTCCAGGCCGAAGGACGTTTATTTGATCTCATTGTTTCAAATCCTCCTTATATAAAAAAAGAAGAAATCCGGTCTCTTCAAGCCGAAGTGCAACGGGAACCACATCAAGCTTTGGATGGAGGCCCTCAGGGTCTTTCTTGTCTAGAAACAATTTTAAATGAAGCTCCTACTTTCCTAAAATCAGGGGGATTTTTGCTCCTCGAGGTGGGAGAAAACCAGGCGGATCTTTTAAAAGAAAAGTGGGAAATGAGAACGAAAAAAGATTTAGCAGGAATTGAACGATTTGTAATTTTTCAAAAGAAATGACTGATACTTGCGTTTCCGCATTGAATCTTCTAGAAAAACCCCATGCAAAAAATCGTAATTGAAGGCGGACGACCCCTCAAAGGAGAAGTGGAAATTAGTGGATCAAAAAATTCCGCTCTTCCTATTTTGTTCGCATCTCTTTTGGGAAATACATCGGTCTCCCTAAAAAACATTCCCCATCTTCGTGATATTGATACCACGCTCCGTCTTCTTGAAAAACTGGGAGCAAAAATTAAAAAAGGATTCCGTTTTTCGTCTCTGGAAGTTTCTGCAAATGGCCTGCGTCATCTGGAAGCTCCTTATGATTTAGTGCGTACTATGCGTGCTTCGGTTTTGGTTATGGGACCCTTGTTGGCAAAATATGAACGAGCACGAGTATCTCTCCCTGGGGGATGCGCGATTGGAGCGCGTCCCATTAATCTTCATCTCAAAGCCTTTGAACAGATGGGGGCAAAAATTTCCATTGAGGGAGGTTATGTCGAAGCCAAAGCGAAACACCTTCAAGGAGCACGAATCAACTTTGAAACGGTCACAGTCACGGGAACAGAAAATGTCATGATGGCAGCAACCCTCGCCAAAGGGGAAACGGTTTTGGAAAATGCTGCTCGTGAACCGGAAGTGATCGATCTTGCCAATTTCTTAAATAAGATGGGAGCAAAAGTTTATGGAGCCGGTACGGATACTATCATCATCGATGGCGTCGATGAACTCAAAGGAGCCGAACATACAGTGATCCCAGATCGCATCGAAATGGGAACTTTTATGATGGCAGCAGCCCTCACCGGTGGGTCGGTTTTAATTAAAAATGCTGATCTTACTTTTTTGGAAGCCTTACGTGTGAAACTGGAAGAGACAGGAGCAAAGATTTCTCAAAATACACAAGGACTTCGTATCGAGGGACCTAAAACTTTGAAAGCCATTGATATCATCACAGCACCCTTTCCTGGGTTTGCTACAGATTTTCAAGCCCAGTTTATGGCAATGATGGCAGTCGCCCATGGCACAAGTGTCATTACGGAAACTATTTTTGAAAACCGCTTTATGCATGCCCAAGAATTGGTCCGCATGGGGGCCGATATTAAAATTGAAGGGAAAACAGCTGTGGTAAAAGGCGTCAAAAAACTTTCAGGGGCTCCTGTTATGGCTTCTGACTTAAGAGCCTCTGCTGCCTTGATTTTAGCGGGATTAGTAGCTGAAGGACTTACCGAAGTTCATCGTATTTACCACATTGACCGTGGCTATGAAAATATTGAAAAGAAATTTAGAAAACTGGGAGCACGCATCAAAAGGGCCAAGGTGAAATATTGAAAACTTTAAAAACATCGGGAGTTGCTTTTCCTAAACAATTTTCAAAAATTTTGGAACGTTCTCATACCAACTCTTCAAAAATAGAACGCATCGTACAGACCATACTACAAGAGGTACGTCGTCATGGAGATCGTGCCCTCTTAAAATACACTAAAAAATTCGATAGTCACCTCCCTCGATCCCTGGAGGTTTCCTCTGCTGAAATCAAAGCCTCTTACCAAAAAATTCAGCCTCAAGCGTTAGCTTCTATGAAGCTTGCCGCTAAGCGTATTGAAAATTTTCATCGTCTTCAAAAGAGTCGACTTTCTAAAACATGGAAGATGTCTTCCGATGGAATTTTGCTAGGTGAGCAAATTTCACCTTTAAAGCGAGTGGGTATTTATGTGCCTGGAGGACTCGCCACTTATCCCTCAACTGTTTTAATGAACGCACTTCCAGCTCGTCTTGCTGGTGTGAAGGAAATCATCATGGTCTCTCCTTGGACTCAGGGACAGATCAGCCCCTATACTCTTGCTGCTGCTGAATTAGCGGGTGTCACGCGCATTTTTAAACTGGGCGGAGCTCAAGCCATTGCGGCCTTGGCTTATGGAACAAAATCTGTTCCCGCTGTCGATAAAATTGTCGGACCTGGAAATATTTACGTGGCTACGGCCAAACGTCTTGTCTCAGGAAAAGTAGGAATCGATATGATCGCAGGCCCTACAGAAGTGGTCATCGTTGCAGATGAAAAAGCAGATCCTTCTTTCGTGGCGGCAGATCTTCTGAGTCAAGCAGAGCATGATCCTCAAGCGTTCTGTGTTTTGATCACGTCTTCCGCAACTCTTGCTAAAAAAACCCTCGAAGCCTTACGCCGACAACAAAAAACTCTGACACGAGGATCTATTTTAAAAAAGGCCCTTCAAGGTCAAGGATTCCTACTGCTCACCCGGCATATAAAAGAATCAATTGAGCTTGCAAATCAACTGGCACCTGAACATCTTGAACTGCAAGTAAAAAACCCGGAAGAAATTTTGCCACACATTCAAAATGCCGGCGCTATTTTTCTGGGCCCTCACACACCGGTTGCCGTTGGTGATTATTTAGCGGGACCCAATCATGTCCTTCCCACAGCAGGAACCGCTCGTTTTTATTCTCCTCTCGGTGTCAGTGACTTTTTGAAACGAGCGAGCGTGATTCAATTTTCAAAAGAAGCTCTGAAAACACTAGCACCGGATGTCGTACGATTGGCAAATCTCGAAGGACTGACGGCCCATGCAGCTTCCGTTGCAGTCCGTCTGAAAAAAAGGTAAGAAGGAAAAATGAAAAGAACAGCTTCTATTCTACGCAAGACAAAAGAAACCAATATTGACCTCTCACTCAACGTGGATGGTTCAGGAAAGTATCAGATCAAAACTCCCATTCCTTTCTTTAACCACATGCTTGAGCTTTTTACGAAACATGGTCTTTTTGACTTGAACATCAAGGCTTCGGGAGATGTGGATGTGGACGATCATCATCTTGTGGAAGACGTGGGAATTGTTTTGGGAGAAGCTTTTCTCAAAGCACTCGGCGATAAAAAAGGGATTCGACGCTATGGATTTTTTACTTTACCCATGGATGAAACTTTAACAACGGTGGCCATTGATTTTTCAGACCGTCCTTGTTTGGTTTACAAGAATCCAATTAAAAGTGGAAAAATTAAAACCTTTGATTTGGAGCTCGTCGAACATTTTTTTGAAGCTTTCACGAATTCCGCCCGTGTGAACCTTCACATCAACGTTCAGTATGGGCGCATCAAACATCATATTGTGGAATCTATTTTCAAAGCGTGGGCCAAGGCTACCGATATGGCGACACAATTAGATACCCGCGTAAAGGGTGTGTTGTCGACAAAAGGGAAGCTGTAAGTATTATGTAGCGCCTCAGTTTTCCCTGAAGGGACCGAGGACTTGTTTGACGTAGCCAAGAGAAAATAAATATTTTCCGGAAGAAGCAGGGGTTGGGGCTCCGCGACTAACGGCCCTATGGAATCAAGTGGGGCGAGGAGTTTCCGAAGGTCCCGAAAGGGGAAAGTGGGGAGTTACAGTATTATGATTGTCATCATTGACTATGGCATGGGGAATTTACGCAGTGTTCAAAAAGCTTTTGAACGTGTCGGTTCTGTCGCTAAAATCAGTAACAACCCAAATGATCTGATAAAAGCAGATAAGGTTGTTTTGCCGGGAGTCGGTGCTTTTCATGCCTGCATGGAGAACCTCAAAAAATCAAACCTGGTTGAACCTATTCGAGAAGTCATCCGAAAGAAAAAACCTTTTTTAGGTATTTGCATGGGACTTCAAGTACTTTTTGAAGAAGGAGAAGAGTTTGGGAAACATGAGGGGTTGGGAATTCTACCGGGCAAGGTCATTCGCTTCAAACTTCCAAAAACTTACAAAATTCCCCACATGGGATGGAACCGTATTCGGAAAAAAAATAGAACCGATATTCTGGAAGAGATCGATGACAACTCGTATTTTTATTTTGTGCACTCTTATTATGTTGTTCCCAATGATGGAAATATCATCGCCACCACCACGGATTATGGAAAAGATTTTGTATCTTCCATCATCAGCGACAATATTTTCGCGTGTCAATTTCACCCTGAAAAATCCCAGAAAAACGGATTGAAACTTTTGAAGAAATTTGCCAGCCTTTGATTATTGAACCTTAGAAAGAGTGATCGTCTGTTGGGCCTGATACTTTCCCTTTTTATCTTTATACGATTGCACACACGGTTCATCAGCTTCAAAAAAGAGGACTTGAGCAATCCCTTCACGAGCATAAACCTTGGCGGGTAAAGGCGTGGTATTGGAAATCCCCATCGTCACGTAGCCTTCCCATTCTGGTTCAAAAGGAGTGACATTCGTAATAATACCACACCGTGCATACGTAGATTTTCCAAAACAAATCGTCATCACATGACGTGGAATTCGAAAATATTCCAGACTTCGCGCCAATACAAAGGAGTTGGGAGGAATGACACATACATCCCCTTTAAAATCATAAAAAGCCTGAGGATCCATGTTTTTGGGATCAAGCATTACAGCCGCTTTGTTGTTAAAGATCTTGAATTCATCGGCCAAACGCATGTCATAACCGTAAGAGGAAATACCAAAAGAAATATTTCCCTGACTGACCTGGACTTCTTCAAAGGGCTCGATCATTTTGGTTTCCCGAGCCATCCGACGAATCCAACCATCGCTTTTAATTCCCATAAAAGTACCTCCTTTTATATTGGGGAGAGATCCCTCTCTCTCCCCAACAACCCCTCATCTGAACTCAATGACTTCATCGTTTCCTCATCCAGACAGCACGGAATAAATCCGATGCTGTCTGTCTTCAGTCACTATTCAATCTTCATAGTCGTGACTGTGTCTCAAAGCAACGATCATTGACTCTGTCAACTAAAACAGATTACAAAGAGTGTTGTGCTTATCGGACTGACTGGTAAAAATGGTTCTGGAAAAGGAGAAGTTGCCAATTTTTTAAAAAGTTGTGGCTTTGAATATCATTCGCTCTCAGATATCCTCCGTGAAGAAATTCAAAAGAAGAAAAAACCGGTGACTCGGAATCTTTTGATTCAAACGGGAACACGTTTACGTGAACAGGAAGGTCCTGCCGTCTTGGCAGAAAGGACCCTTTCTAAACTGACGCCTGATAAAAACTATGTCATTGATTCTATCCGAAACCCGGAAGAAGTTCGTGCGCTACGACGACGAGAAGATTTCGTTCTGTTAAAAATTAATGCCCCTCAAAAAGTACGATTTGAACGTGTCAAAAATAGGGCACGAGAGAGTGATCCCATCACTTTTTTAGAATTTGTCACCATGGAAGCTCGTGAACTCAAGAATAAAAATCCTGCGGCCCAACAGCTTTTAGCTACTGAAAAACTTGCAGATCATACCTTGATGAATCATAGGACCCTTCCCTCCCTTCACGAAAATATCCGTAAAATTTTGAATGAATTAACTCGAACGAGAATTCGTCCTGACTGGGACGAGTATTTTATGGATATTGCACGCATGGCATCAAGGCGCAGTAATTGTGCCAAACGACAAGTCGCTGCGGTACTTGTCAAAGATAAAAGAATTATTGCGACGGGTTACAACGGAACACCTCGCGGAGTCAAAAATTGTAACGAGGGTGGTTGTCCTCGTTGCACCAGTTTTGGTCCTTCTGGTGCAAAGCTGGATGAATGTTTGTGCTCTCATGCCGAAGAAAATGCCATTACCCAGTCCGCCTATCACGGGGTCAATATTAAAGAGGCTATTCTCTATACAACGTTTTCCCCCTGTTTGATGTGCACCAAAATGATTATCAACTCCGGGATTCGCGAAGTCGTTTATGATGCGCATTATCCGTTGATTGATATTGCGATGAAACTTTTGAAAGAAGCCGGTGTGATCACACGCAAGATAAAAAAACCATGAATCTCAAATGCCTCAAATGCGGAGAAGAAAAACCACAAATGACTAAAGTTCCTTATCCAGGGTCCTTAGGACAAACTATTTTTCAAAATATTTGTGAAGTGTGTTGGGCGGCCTGGCGAAAATTTTCCGTCAATGTTATTAACGATTATAAACTCCGTCCTTTTATGCCCCAGGATCGTGCCACACTCGAAACCCACATGAAAAAATTCCTGTGTTTAGAGTTGCAAAATATCACGCAACCCATAACCCTTACGGGACAAGGCAAAGACGTCAAATTTTAACTTCAGGAGGTATTATGGCTCTTTATCTCAGCGAAACGACATCGGTTGTTTTTAAAACCCTCCCTTACCTTTTTTTACGCGCTGCTGCCTATCTTGCTTTTGGAATTTCTTTTGGAATTTATTGGATCCTAATTTTTTTTATGGGGCGAGCTCTTGCCGAGATTCATCAAAATATTGAATTTTTTGTGTGGATTATTGGATTTCTCGTCAGCTTTCCTATTATCCGATTAGCACGCGAATATCTTCTTTACCTTATCAAAGCCGGACATGTGGCTGTGATTGCAACCCTGGCTATGAAAGGAAACTTGCCGGAAGGTGTGGGACAAATTGAATTTGGCAAGAAGATGGTCACGGATCATTTTAAACAGTCTTCTTCTCTTTTTGTGGTGGATCGACTCATCCATGGCGTTATTCATGCTTTGAATGGCATGATGATGGGGCTGACAAGTTTTCTATCCGATATTCCTGGGATGGATGGTTTGAGAAAAATCATGAGAACCATTCTTTATTTCAGCCTCACTTATATTGATGAAGCAATTCTAGCACGACACTTCTTAAATCCTCAGCAGTCTATTTGGGAAAATGCACGAAAAGGAATTATTCTTTATGCTCAAATCTGGAAATCAATTCTTGTCACAGCAATCATCACCGGCCTTCTCAGTCTTGTGAGCTTGCCGATCCTGCTCTTTATGACGGTTGGTCCTGCTTTGGCTGTTTCTGTAGGACACCCTGCTCAACGTTGGCTCTTTGTCATTTTTGGAGTCATTGCCGCTTGGATCTTAAAAGTTATTTTACTGGAACCCTTTACACTCACTCAAATGGTGATTGTGTATTTAAAAGAAACATCCGGTCTCCAACCCAATGCGGAATGGGAACAGAAAATTCAGAATTTTTCTGGCAAGTTTCGGGAAATTCAAGAAAAAGCCCGGACCCAACCTAGCCCTTCTTTACCGTCTTCCCCTTCACGATAAATCCCAACAAGAATCCTAAAAGAATACCCAACCCAAAAGTTCCTCCCAAGACTTTTATAACTTTAGGACTTTTCCAAAGAACCTTTGAAGATTCTGTGGAAGATGTTGTGGAGACGATAGGTTCAGGTTGTAGCACCACAGGTGGGGTAACAACTTGTGGTGTGGGTGTCATCGTTGAAGGTGTTGTGGGTGCTGTTTCTACAGAAGCAGCAACTGCCGGTTTGGTTTCAGTAAGAGGAATTCCTTCAAACTCAATAGAGTATTTGGTAGCCTCATCACCAAAAGCTCTTTGGATCTTAAGAAAAGTCGTTATCCCTTTGGCAACCCCTGTTAAACGAAAACCAGCACCTTCATTCGGGGCAGAAGCACGACTCACTTCTGCTTTTAGATCATCATACAAACCTGCCATTAAAGTAGATTTGGGGTTATCGGGAATAATTTTTACAATAAGATTTTCACCTGCCGTTGTTGTAAGTTTAAACATGTCCGCATCATCCCCCTTGGTCAAATAATTCACAGGATACGATTGTTTTTGAATAGAGAGAGCTGTTTCGGGAGTGGAACCTGCATCCAAAGTCGTTCCCGCATCCGGATAACTTTTCTTCACACCTTTAAAGGTATGCTCCTTGTGCATGTCTTCATAAATACTGCCAATTAAAACAAAATATTTTTGAGCTGTAGGAGCCACAAATTCTAGACTCCGTGTTGCATTTTTTTGGCCAATAAACTCATCACCACCAACTTTATTCCGTTGAGAATCATGAACTTGATAACCCGCATAGACATTGTCGTTTTCTACGACATTATTTTGTTCTCCGATATGAACACCCTTTGCTGTTGTTGTCATCGTTACTGTCAGTGATTCACCGGCATTCAAATCGGCAGAAAAATAATCATACTGTCCTTTTTTCTGATGATGATCGAGATGGACCTCTTTATCTAAAGGAAGGGCCACAGCTTTTTCATAAGAATCTCCCCCTCGAATTTCACTTCCGTAAACAGACGCCGTTTTTTGAATGACAAGAGCTTTCTGAGTGGCTTCTTTTAATGAGTTGGCAAGACTGGACGCATCGCGAGCATCATAATATTGTCCTCCTCCAGCTTGAGCAAGCGCCTTTAACTGAGCCTGGGCTTTTGAATCGGTATCAAAACCAATCGCATCCAGCTTAAATTTAATACCTTGAGCTAAAAGATCTTTCACGACCTGAACGGGATCCATGCCACACGTCTCATCTCCATCACTGAGTAAAATAATGACACGATCCGCTTCTCTTTGAAGAGAAGGGATCATATCTTTCGCCGCCTCTTTAAGAGAATAACCAATGGGGGTATACCCTTTGGGCTGTATAGAATCTACCTTGGCAGCAAAAGTGGATTTATCCAAAGGACTAAAAGGAATCATCAATTCAGAATCCACACAACTTCCTGCTTTATCCGCCTGTTCCACACGATGAGCATAAACACGCAAGGCCACTTGAGTGTCCGGGGGCAATTGATCCAAAGCTGTTTTGACCGCCTGCTTGGCAATATCTATTTTTGTTTTTCCACCGATGGAAGCTCTCATGCTCCCTGAGGCATCCAGAATAAATTCAATGTCGGTTTTAGCCAAGAGAGATGGAGAGAAAAAAACAAAATAAAGAAGTAGAAAAAATAATTTCTTAATCATGAGAGTCCCCTTTTTTAAAGTGAGATTAAAAAATAGAAAACTTTTTAAGAAATGTAAAGGAATCGTCAACTCCCTCAGAGTGATAAAATAAAAGTGATAAAATTTATCATATTGATATCAAAAGACACTTATCAATGAATAACAAATCAATAACATATTGATTTTAAACATTAAATTTATGTTTACTATTGTTCTTTTTTGGCATTTACCTTGCACAGAAAAGATCATTAAAAGGTGGCCCTATGAAAAATAAAAACCTCATTTCTATCGTGACCCTCATTTCTTTAATTTTGTGGTCTCAAAATTCTTTTTTACAAACAAAAGAATCTGATTTTAAGAAAACCATCGCCGCAAAGAAAGATTCTGAACCTCAACCTGAAAAAAATACCGATGCTATCAATTATCTTTGTACCAATTTAACTCCTATGGTTTGCACCAACTGTCTCACAGATACCCAAGCAGAAACCATAATGGCTAAGACATCTCATTTTCTCTCTCCGCAGTCACAAGTTTCAATGAACATCGTCTCATCCTCTGACAACACAAAAATTATGAACATGAAAGGTCTTATAAAAGAAAATGAATGTTTATCTTTTCTTGGACAAATTGTAGTACCTGCACCTGCTCTTGGATCAAAACCTGAAGATAACCAATCCCTTTGTTCTTGGAAAAAACCTGTCTGTCAATCAAGCCAACCTGGTATAATCAATACGGTAGCGGTCGGCAGTGGGACAATTGACAAACAACTGGGTACGAGCATTACTACAGATAAAACAGGTATTGTTACCTCAGTAACTCCAGAAGGAACTGGGGGAAATAATCCTGTGACTGCTAAAATAATTAGTTTGGAAGGAACGGGGGGAGTAGGTGGAAGTGGCATCACGGAACCAGAAACAAGTACTGCTGCGGCAACAACCACGGTAGGAGCAGTAACCCCCAGTGCTACGGGAACTGGTGGAAGTAATTCTCTGGCAGCAACCACAACAGGAACTGAAATTCCTAGTACTACAGGAACTGGGGGAAATAGCCCTGTGACAACGATCACTACAGGAGCAGGTGGAAGTAGTATATCTCCACTCATGGATCCCTCTCTTCCAATCCACCAATCAGAAAACCAACCTGTGCTGGTTATCTACTGTGAAGAGGGCAGCTCTTTGGGGTGGTATATTGATGATCATAAAGAAATCCGTAGCGTTGATTTATCTAAAGCCTGCCCTGAAGTTTTAAAAGAAAATTCTCCTGAAGTCGTTGACCAATCAGAAATCATCAGAAAAGTCCTTGAAAATCCTAAAGGACATCCGGAGGCTGTTAATACTCTGAAGAAAAAAGTTTCTACAAAGCTCAGTAATATTTTAGCTGGAAATGCGAATGATAATCTTCTCATTCTTCATCTCACATCAAACCAAGAAGCAAATAATACTCAGGCTGGTCTACAAGTGGTTGGTGATGCTATCCATGAAATAGATGGCCCTACTTTTCGATCTATTTATTCAAAATTGTTGATAATCTCTCCAGAAGGGAATGTGTCTTATCAACCTGTTTCAACAAATACATCATTAAATACTTTTCTGAAAGCAGCCCAAGTGGGTTTAAATCTTGCGTCCCCATCATCAAGCGATAATGGAGTGAACACAATTGCTGTCCCCTACCTTCTTGCAAATATAACAGGGGGCGGTGGTTGCTCCCTAATTCGTGAATAAATAATTTAGTGTTTTGTTGTATTTTCTTGAAGGGAAGGAAGTTCCAAATCCGATTTAAAATTTTGAATACTCAAGGCTGCAGCAATCTGACGAGCAAGGGTTCTAAATCGTTCTGCCTGTTTTGATCGAGGATCCTTCACAACAATCGGCACGCCTGCATCTCCCGCCAAACGCGTCTCCGTTTCCAAAGGAAGTTCACCTAAAAGAGGAATTTTTAACTTTTCGTAGCGGCTCTTGTCAGGGCCACCACCAAAGATAGAAGAAATTTTGTGACAATGAGGACAATCAAAACCACTCATGTTTTCCACAAGACCTAAAATAGGAACCTTGGTCATCTCAAACATTTTAATGGCACGTGTCACATCGGCCAGTGCCACATCTTGAGGCGTCGTCACTACCACAGCACCTGAAATAGGAATAAGTTGAGACAATGTTAACTGCACATCACCGGTGCCCGGAGGAAGATCTAAAACAAGATAATCCAGATTTCCCCAATCCACTTGCTCCAAAAATTGCTGCAACATTTTAGCCAACATGGGGCCACGCCAAACCACAGCATCGTTGGCTCCAATTAAAAATCCCATCGACATTAACGGCATGTCAAAACGAGTAATGGGAACAATCTGGTTCCCTGGTGCCAGTTTTGGTTTTTCTCCATCCTTCACTCCACACATCACCGGCATGGAAGGCCCATAAATATCCGCATCCAAAAGACCCGCTTTGGCACCCTCCTGTTGTAAAGCTAAGGCCAGATTCACAGCGACCGTTGATTTTCCGACACCACCCTTACCCGATCCCACGGCAATAATATTTTTAACTCCCGGAAGACGTTTTGTTTCACTCATAGAACGCGATCCGCGCACTTCCGAACCAAACTTCACATCGATTTGACCAATCTGAGGAATCATCCCACGCAGAGCCAACCGAATATCTTCCGTGATTTTATCCTTCAAAGGACAAGCAGGTGTCGTCAGTACAATTTCCATAAAAACATCCCTGCCTTTTACGGTCACTTCACGTACCATGTTTAATGTCACGAGATCCTTGTGAAGATCCGGGTCTTTGACCGTTTTTAATACCGCCATGATGTCTTCTTTTGAAATCGTTTCCATAATTATTTCCTTAGTTTATTCCTGACTCTCAGTTTTTTGAATATCTTGAATAGTCTCGACCTCTAAAATAGAGTTAATTCTAGTTTTTAGTTCTGGTAGGTCCTGACTTACAATATCCCAGATCTGTTCAATATCAATTCCCAGATAATCATGAACAACAACATTTCGAAATCCTGAAATGGCACGCCAATCAACTTCAGTGTACTTTAACTTTGTTTTACTGGAAATGCGCTGAATGGATTCTGTCAATGTATGAAGATTGCGCAAGACAGCATCTTGCGCCATATGATCTTCAAAAAATTTATCTTTCCCAACTGGAGTGTATTGCTCAATGCGTGCGATACATTCGCTAATGTGAATGAGGTAAAGTTTATCGTCTTTCACAAAGGAATTGCCTCATGAAGAACACGATCACGAAGATACCAATGAAGTGATTTCTCAGTGACAATATCGACTTTGCGCCCAAGGAGTTCCTCAAGATCAACGATCAAACCACCTGGGAAAAAAGGGCTATGAAGTGAATCAACATCAACAAGAAGATCTATATCGCTTGTAGGTCCAGAACTTCCACGTACTGTAGAGCCAAAAACCCTCAAATTTCTGGCCCCATGGCGTGCAGCAATTTGCAAAACCTCTTTTCGTTTTAGTTTTAAAATTTCATCAGTATTCATAACAAGAAAAAGATACCTTAAAGACTATGAAAATTAAAGACCTTTTTAAAAAAATCCCCACCCGTCTCGCTCAGTCGATTCGTGCGGACTGGCACCGTGCCTGCCGGCAGGCAGGCAGGAAGCCAGATCCTCGCTTAGAATCAGGGGAGATCCTGCACTCCCCTGAAACCCCATCGAAGACTTTCGAGAAAATCACTTACGATAGTGAATTACGAGAGACCGGTGGGTCACTACGCTCTTTGGTCTTATTCCCCCTCCTTACAAAGGAGGGGGTGAGGGGGAGGTCTTTACAAGACGATTTAAATCCTGAAAATTGTTTGGCGCGTAATTCTCTCCACAAAGCTCTTTCTGCCTTCGTTGCTTCTTTTCGCAATTCACGTCTCCTAGAAATTAATACCCTGAACCCAAGCCGCGGATGTTTCATACAGACCTCTCCCCAACCCTCTCCTTTGTAAGGAGAGGGAGAATCGTGAAATCATTTTCGGAAGATCCCTAAGTTCAAGTTGTGTTTTTAGAAAAGATTGGCCAAGTGTAAAAGTGTTAGAGAGAAAAGTGTAAAACTACTTTAAGTCCTGGGAACGGCGGCACCGAAGCGAACCCCAATACTACCGTGGCGACGACCGGGATCGCGGCTGACGCGGAAATCCACCCGCAAGCCCCCCGGACCGCGGTCGATGCAGGAACCACCACGCAGGCCAAATTGATATTCTTGATCTGGGTTCCGATCTGTCCACTCCCCAACATTTCCTGTCATTCCTATAATGCCATCAGGGGTCCTGGAGTTTCTGGAATCATCAACATCAATAGTCCTTGTTTGTTCTTCACGCATACTACAATACGCGAGAACCTTACCATCCGGGCCTCCTAGACGTCCTGTCTCTGTGGCATATTTCAGATTTCTTCCAGCTCCACTCGCCGCGAACTCCCACTGACCATCAGACAAGAAATAAATGCCGCCACCAAGAGTTCGGGCCCAAGCTTGACTCATATACCAGTCTGTATTCGCAGGTTGTTTCGGGCCATTAGATTGTTCAAAGCTTATATTTTCACGCCATTGAAAACAGACCTTTCCACCTCTTACAACCGTTGAACCATCCCATCTTTCTGGCATATTACTATCCCGACCCATAAAGTCAGCAACATCATTAGCACTGCCCAACGGCCTAACGATATACTCGTCTCGAAGATTACGAACTAAACCTGCATACGCAACTCCAGTTCCTGACTGAGAAACAATATGACGAGCTGTTTGATCCCAATCTGTATTGGAAGCCACATGCTGAGCCACAAGATAATCACCCGTTGGATGAGTTATTTGGACCATGGGAAAACTTAAGTTAGGGATAGCAGTACTGACGGTGACAAGATTCATAAAAGGCTCCTTAATTTTGTTACTTAAAACTTACTATCGTCACCCTTCTAGAAAAGTTGCGTGTTGGAACGACTTTTTTTTAGAATCCAAGAACTTAAAAGTAAACCTATTGATTTTATTGAGGATAAATTTTTTAGGTTTTAGAGACCTTTGAGAAAATATCGTGAAGTTTCAGGCATAACTAAGTGTCACCTCGGGACCAAAATCCATATTTCTTTTTTTAGCTTCGGAAATCCATTTGGCATTTTCTGCACAAACCACCTGCATATCCTGATGCTTTTGAGAAAGAGTATTCGTAAAACTTCTTAACAGAGCTCTCCAACCCATAAAATCTTTAGCTAAATCTCCAAAAGAAATGACAACCTCTCCTGATTTTAACCGTGTTAATTTATCGATCATAACGGAAAGACCATCCTCAAATTTTTTTTCATCCAACTGTCCGGATTCTCCCAGACCAAAAACAAGGATCTCACGCGATGAAAGCCGACCCTGAGAAGGCATAATTAAAGATTCGGAAAAATGTCCGGAAATACGGCCTTGTAAAATGAGTTCCGACAAACGCCCATTCAACCGCCAGTCAATCAAACTACTGGAACCTTTCAAAGGTCTTAAATCTTCAAAAAAAGTGGCCAAGACAACATTTCCTGGCACCTCATCAATAGGGAGGGATGACAAAATAAGATTAATCATATCCTGACCTCTCGAGCCACATTGTCAAGAATGCCATTGATAAAAGATGCCGAATCCGCTGTTCCAAACCGTTTGGCAATTTCGATTTCCTCATTCAAAATGACACTGACGGGAATATCATGTTGATAAAGCAATTCATAAGTTCCCAGCCTTAAGATATTTCTATCCACAACAGCCATACGAGGAAGTTTCCAATGCAGAGAATGTTTTTCAACCACATGATCAATTTCCTTTTTGTTGCGCCAAACTCCCTCAACAAGTTCTATAGCATACTTGCTCACTTCGTCAGGAACTTCTTCAGAATTTTTCCAGAAAAAATCAAAGACGGCCTTGGGTTCACTCCCACGCATCTCCATCTCATAGAGAACTTGTAATGCAACTTCCCTTGATTTTCTACGATTACCCATACCTTGCTCTTATCTTAATTGGGGGTGCAGCTTCGCCCGACACCCCCAACCCCCCCCTTTTTGCACACTCGAACGGAATTAATCCGATTCTCGTATGCGCCCTTTGATTAAATGAGCCATTTCAATCACCGTCAGCGCTGCCTCTTCACCTTTGTGCCCATGTTGTCCACCAATACGTTCCAAGGCTTGTTCCACATTATTTGTAGTTAACATTCCAAAAGCAACGGGAATGGATTCTTGTAGAGAAACTTTCATAATACCTTGAGTGGTTCCATAACACACATAATCAAAGTGTGGCGTATCTCCACGAATAACGGCTGCCAAAGCAATCAAGCCATCCTTCTTTTTCCCGGCTTTCTTTTTCCTAGCCAATTTTTGCAACATCAGAGGAATTTCAAAAGCACCAGGAACCCAAACAACGTCAATGTCCTTCACTCCTTTTTGACGAAGAATTTTTTCAGCACCTTTTAAAAGCTGAGACGTAATTTCAAAATTAAAACGGCTGGCAACGATACCAATACATAAACCTTTTCCAGAAAATGTTTGGACGACCCCCGAAGTCTTTTTCATACCTTTTTTAAAATATGTCCCATTTTATCGCGCTTGGTTTGAAGATATTTGAGATTATCTTTATGCGGATCCATCTCGAGTGGCACACGTTCCACAATGGAAAGACCGTATCCTTCTAATCCTACAATTTTTCTGGGATTGTTCGTCATTAAACGAATTTTTCGTATACCCAAAGAGGCCAAAATCTGCGCGCCAATTCCATAATCACGAAGGTCAGCCTTAAATCCTAACTTCTCATTGGCCTCTACCGTATCTAAACCTTCGTCCTGTAAAGCATAAGCACGAATCTTGTTAAGTAATCCAATCCCCCGCCCTTCCTGGCGAATATACAGAAGAACACCACAACCTTCCTGACCAATCATGCGAAGCGCACTCTGAAGCTGAAGCCCACAATCACAACGATTGGAACCAAACGTATCTCCGGTCAGACATTCCGAATGCACGCGCACCAAACAGGAAGTTTCGGGATCAATGTTTCCCTTCACCAACGCCACATGAGTGGCATTATCCACTTCATTTTCAAAAGCAACAATCTTGAAATCTGCAAACTCGTTCGGCAAACCGGCTTCTGCCACCTTTTGGACGAGAGTTTCATGTTGCATACGGTAACTAATCAGGTCGGCAATCGTGACGATCGTTAATTTGTGTTCCGCCGCAAATTTTTCTAAATCGGGTAACCGAGCCATCGTGCCATCATCATTCATGATTTCACAAATCACTCCGGCAGGTTTCAGTCCGGACAAGCGTGCAAGATCGATAGACCCTTCTGTCTGTCCACTGCGTACGAGCACGCCACCTTTTTTCCCACGCAGCGGGAAAATGTGACCGGGACGTGAAAAATCACCCGGACTAGTATTGTCTTCAAGGGCTTTCAAAATGGTCAGGGAACGATCAGAAGCCGAGATGCCCGTTGTGGTTCCTTCGCGAGCATCAATCGATACCGTAAATCCCGTTCCAAAAGAAGATGTATTTTCGGAAACCATCATCGGAAGTCCTAAAGCATCACACTTTTCAGGCGTCAGGGAGAGACAAATCAAGCCACGTCCCTGCTTAGCCATGAAATTAATATCAGCCGGCGTTATTTTTTCAGCCGCCATGGCCAAATCACCTTCGTTTTCACGATCCTCATCATCAATGAGAATCACCATCCGTCCGGCACGAACATCGGCAAGGGCTTTTTCAACACGGGTTTTCACACCGCTTACAGAGGATAAATTTTGCGTTTTTTTTGTCATTTAAAGTGTCCGTAACGGATCAAACTTTCTACGTATTTCCCTACCATGTCAACTTCCAAATTCACCCGATCTCCTACCCTCCTAACCTTTAAATTCGTGGCCTGGAGGGTATGTGGGATCGCCACAAGAGTCAGGTCGGAATGCGTCAGCCGGTTGACGGTCATGCTCACACCATCCACAGCGACCGAGCCCTTGGGGATCAAATAGCGTCGCAATTTTTTAGGAAAAGAAATCACGATCTCAACAGACTTTGGATGTGAAACAATCTTTTTAATTTTGCCCACACCATCCACATGGCCTTGAACCAAATGACCCCCTAAGTATTTGGAAAGTTTGAGAGGTCTCTCCAGATTCACCAGGCTCCCTGTTTTCAATTCTCCCAGATTGGTGACTCTCAAAGTTTCTTTGGAAAGATCCGCTTCAAAAAGCTTCCCGGATTTTTTGGTGAGAGTGAGACAGCATCCATTCACAGCAATGCTATCCCCTCGTTTTGCTGATTGAAGAGAAAAAGACGAAGTCACACAAAGGCGCGCACCCTGGACCTTGATCTCTAAACGCTCTATACAACCCATGCCTTCTATAATTCCTGTAAACACAGGGGGACCTGTTAATTTTTTATAGGAAAAATGACAAGCAAGATATTGGCTGTCATCGCGAGCCCGAAGGGCGTGGCGATCTCCCAATTGAACCCGGGAGATTGCTTCACTTTGTTCGCAATGACAAATTTGTTTAGTAAGTAATATTTAGATTTTGAAGATTTGAAGAAGCGGTGATTTCAATCGCTTGAGGATTCGAGTTATTGGGATAGGTTAAGCAAATCTCTGTCGTATTACCATCCCGACAAACAACTCCATCCTGATTTTCATCCACACCGGCTTTAAGATAGTAATGACCGGGAGCCACACCACTGATCATAAAACGATAATTGGCACTGAAATCAGTTCTCGTATAATACCTGGCCTGATCTGTCGTTGAATCAACCAGGAGGACATATATTTCACCAACATCCGTCCCATTTTGAAAACTCCCTGGTCCATCCAAAAGACGCGTGATGGCGTTGCGCAAATTGTCCACGCCATGGCCCTCAGATAAATTGGCGTCATTCACCCGCATGGAAACAGGAATCGTCTGACTCCCGCCTGACGAGGAAATAGTCACTGTTCCAGAATAATTTCCTACGGCAAGTCCTGCACGATGGACCTCGACGGTCACACGTCCTGCCGTATTGCTATTTAAGGGAACTGCTGCAACGGTCAGCCAATTAGGTCCTCCGGAAGCGGTGGCCCTCTCCACATGGATATTGGTCACTGTTCCTCCCGCTCCCCCCGTGACAAGAAGGATACTTTTTGTTCCAATCGGTCCAAAATTTAATGATGCCACCGACACCCTCATGGTCGTGGATGCCGTCGGGGTGACACTGCGTGCCTGTATGAGAGCTCCCACGGGATTCACTAAACCATAACCATAAGAATCGTCCCGACCTGCATCTCCCAAATCAAAAGCAGAATTTTGTAAAAAGTTTTTGATCATCTCTGGCGTTGCAGCATTATTGACTGATTTAATCAGTGCCGCTACCGCACTCACATGAGCGGCTGCTTGAGACGTTCCCGTTAATTCTGCATATCCCCCTTGAACATCGGTGCTAACAGTACTTAAAATACCGTCCCCAGTTTCTGCACCACCCGGGGCAACCAGAAACTGGTGAGGACCAAAATTGGAGTAACCGGCCAGCGAGAGATTAGGATAAACTCCCCCAATTGATAAAACATGCGAATCAGCAGCTGGGTAAAAATCGTAACTCGTATCACGAACCCAACCTCCATTTTCAATTTTCCAGCCGGGACCCTTGGATTGATTACCCGCTGCAGCGACCACAACCACACCAGCAGCATAAGCCTGTTGAATAGCACTGGTTAAATTATGAGCGTCATTTGCTGTCATGGAACCACCTAAACTTAAGTTAATCACATCTGCTCTTGGACGATTTGTGTAACGAGGAGCATCGGGATGACAAGTACCAAGAGTATAAGTAACTTCATCTCCATGATCATTTTCTAAACTGGTCACAACATCACAGTCACCAACATTCGGTGTAATTTTGGCAGCATAAAGAATCGCCTGTGCTACATCATTCAGGTTTCCATCCCCGCAACGACCCATGGCACGAAGAGGAAGAATTTTGATCGGTGCCGGTCCTGATATTCCAGCAATGCCTGTATGATTATCCGAAATAGCAGCGATAATTCCCGAGATATGGGTGCCATGATATTGAGCTTGTGCCCCCCCATCATCTCTGGGATCGGGGTCAGGTCCATCTCCATCCATAGACAGATCTTGCCAAGAAGCTGCACTTCCAGAATGACAATTTGCCGTTGTGGATGTAAACATATGACGATCCACAAAATCATACCCGTAATTCAACAAAACATGATCATTTAAATCGGGTTGATCCACAATCCCTGTATCCACCACTGCCACAATAATATCTCGTCCGGAAGCCGGAGCGGCTGTGACTTGTCCCCATGTATCGGTGATATTTAAAAGACGAAGATTCCATTGATCACTAAAAAGGGAATCGTTGGGAGCCTCCCAACTCTGGGTATGGAGAATGACGTTCGAAGAAACAGAAGCCACTGTGGGATCTGCCAACAAAGCAGCCCTTCTTTCTTCTGCTAATTGATGCAAACGAGTCGATTCATAAAAGGGAATATCCATTCGATCTACCAAACTGGAAGAAGTCGTTTCCAAAACAAGAGCGGATGCTGACGGCTGAGCCTCAGGTTGAATTATCACATGTTTCATACGACCATCTCGATACGTAACAAGCAAGTCCGGAGAAGTTTGATTTGAAGAAGTTGAAGTTCCTGCAGATACTCTTAAAGCACCCACAGAGACCGATTGATCCTGAGTGGCCGGAGAAATCTGAATCTGACCGGATAGAGAAGGACCGCCACCAGTTCCTGTTACTTTGTGGTAAATATCAGCACCAAGAATAAGACGTGTGTCATTGCTTCCACCCACAGTCACCGTATCAATGGCATAAGTGGACCTGAAAGGTGCAAGGTTTGTAATATTTAAAACAAGGAAATTGCCATCAAGGGTATAAGTTCCATCACGAGAAACGATATCTCCATTCGCCAGAGGGATAGCGTGAAGAGAGGCTAAGCGCTGACCGGAAGAAGGATCAATGGTAATCACCAGTCGATTTCCATCCGCGCTTAGTTTCTCGGCAGCCCAGTTTCCCGCTAATTGGGTGTCCGCATCGGTAGGTGCAGAGGGATTGCCCTGACCGCAGCCCGTTAAAGGGCCTGTCAAAGAAACAAGGCTAACGCAAATCAGTGTTGTTATAAGGATTCTTCTGAACATCAACTGTAAAGAATAAGCAAACCAAGTGCCAAAACGAGAAGGCAAAAAATTGACTTAACTATTTAAAATATAATGTGTTTTTGTTAAACACGCTGAGGGTTCGAAGCTTTCTGGTGTCAACTCTCAGATAATTCTGGAGTCTTTATACCTCATCTGAAACTAGCTTCAATGAGGATATCTTCTCCAATTTTTCTGAACTGAGTCTTTTTGAGAATTATCTTTTGACGAAGAGAGGCAATATTCAAATCAGAAAACATGGATATCCCTTTTTCACCCAAAAATGATGGGGCTAAAAACAAAAAGAGGTGATCGACTAATTTTTCTCTCACAAAAGAAGAAGCCACTGTGGGACCCCCTTCTACCAAGAGATTTACAATCGAACGACGACCCAGTTGTTTTAAAAGATCCTTAAGATCGACTTGCCCTTTTTTATTTTTGTGACAAAAAATAATTTCCGTGCCCATTTTTTCTAAACGACTCACTTTGGGATGTGTCGGTTTCACCGTCGTCACCACACAGGTAGGGACTTGCCCTAAGCCTGTCGAAGGGGCTTTCCGAACCTTTAGAATTTTTGCTGAAAAAGGAATCATCAATTGGCTATCAAGAACGATGCGAAGTGGATCTTTTTGTGAATTTTTACCACGCGATGTTAATTGGGGATTATCCTTGAGTACCGTTTGAATCCCGATCAAAATAGCATCCGATCGATCTCTCAAACGATGGCCAAACTCACGCGCCTCAGAACCAGTGATCCATCGAGATTCTCCAGATTGCATGGCCACTTTTCCATCTAAAGTAGAGGCTATTTTTAAAATCACAAAAGGCAAACCCGTTGTTCGGTGTTTGATATAGGAAAGATTCAGTGCATGACATTCTTTCTCCAAAATCCCTACACGAACACGAATTCCATTTTTTCTTAAAATTTGAATCCCCTTCCCAGACACCTGAAGGTCAGGATCTTTCATGCCGATGACTACGTTTCGAATACCACTCTTCAAAATCGCTTCCGTACACGGAGGTGTCCGACCGTAATGGCAACAAGGTTCCAACGTTACATATAATGTGGCATCCTGTAGGGGCGATCCTTGTGATCGCCCTGTGGTCTGGGCGAATACAAGATTCGCCCTTACATTACCAATCGCCTCAATTTCCGCATGCGGCATTCCAGCTTTTTTATGAAATCCCCGGCCTATGATTTTTCCATTTTTAACAAGAACGGCTCCCACGGCAGGATTGGGAGATGTACGCCCCAAACCTAAGCGGGCTAAATCAAGAGCGATGGACATAAAGTTTTTATCACGATTCATAAACTTAGAAAGCCAACTAAACCCAAATAAACCTCTTCTACAAGAGTAAACTCCTCACTTGACTTGACTGCTCAGGAAACATTAGTTTCGCCCCCCTATGTACGTCACCATCCTAAAATCCAAGATTCATCGGGCCCGGGTTACAGCGGCGGATCTTCATTATGAAGGCAGTTGTTCCCTGGATACTCACCTCATGAAGGCATCAAACCTCGCAGTTCATGAACACATTCACGTTTGGAATATTAGCAGTGGGTATCGTTTAGAGACGTATGTGATTCCCGCCCCTGCAGGATCTGGAATCGTTCAGATGAATGGAGCGGCCGCCCATCATACAAAAAAGGGAGATTTGGTGATTATTACAAGCTTTGGTCATGTCCCCATGAAAGAATTAAAAAAACATAAGCCAAAAATTGTGTTCGTGGATAAAAATAATAAGGTGGTTCGGGTGACAAATAAGAGTGGTTCGGTGGAAAAATTACCAGTTCGGTAATAGGAGATAACTATGGCAACGATTTACTACGACAAAGACGCTTCTCTTGATTCCCTGAAGGGTAAAAAAATTGTGGTTTTTGGTTATGGCTCTCAGGGTCATGCTCATGCTCTGAACTTAAAGGATAGCGGACTTGATGTGTCTGTCTGTCTTCGCTCAGGAAGCAAAGCAATTGACAGGGCAAGAGCAGCAGGGCTCAACGTATTAACCGATGCTAACGAAGCGGCAAAATCAGCCGATGTGGTTATGGTCGTTGTGCCTGATGAAAATCAGAAAAAACTTTGGGATGATCATCTTGAAAAAAATCTTAAAAAGGGTGTGTCTCTCTTTTTTGCTCATGGATTCAACATTCATTTTAAACGGATTGTTCCGCGGCCGGACCTCGATGTGATTTTGATTGCACCTAAAGGGCCCGGTCATTTGGTACGTTCCCAATACCAAGAAGGGGTCGGGGTCCCTTGTTTAATCGCTATCCAACAAAATGCTTCTGGCAAAGCCAAAGAAATTGGATTGGCTTACGCAAAAGGTATCGGGGGTACACGTGCCGGGGTCATTGAAACTACCTTTAAAGAAGAATGTGAAACGGATCTCTTTGGAGAACAATCCGTTTTATGTGGCGGTGTGACCGCCTTGATTCAAGCGGGATTTGAGACGCTGGTCAAAGCAGGTTACCAACCAGAAGTAGCTTATTTTGAGTGTCTCCATGAAGTAAAACTCATCGTTGACCTGATCTATAATGGGGGATTGGCGAACATGCGTTATTCTATTTCCAATACCGCTGAGTATGGCGATTTTACGCGTGGGCCTCGCCTCATTAATGAAGAAACCCGAAAAGAAATGAAAAAAATACTGGATGAAATTCAGGGGGGATCGTTTGCAAAAGAATACATTAAAGAATGCGAAACGGGTTATCCTCTCATGACAAAACTTCGCACTCAAACAGCCGAGAGTCAGTTGGAAAAAGTGGGTGAAAAACTTCGCGCCATGATGCCTTGGCTCCAAGGCTCTGTCAAAAAACGTGAAGAACACACCGGCGAAATAATTTCATCGATGATCAAAGCTAAAGAGGTTGTGAAAAAATAACTCATTAAGCACTCCCGTTATGACTAAAGAAACAAAGACACCTCGTTTTCGTTTTGCACCTTCCCCTACAGGGCACCTTCATATTGGGGGAGCACGCACCGCTTTGTTTAACTGGCTCTTAGCACGCCAGATGAAAGGAACCTTCATTCTTCGCATTGAAGATACAGATCGGGAAAGATCCACCGAAGAATACGTTCGCTCTATTATCGAAGGGATGGAATGGCTCCGCTTAGACTGGGATGAAGGTCCTTATCATCAAGTGGAACGAATGGATCTCTATAAAAGTTACATCGAAAAACTTCTCACCACAAACCATGCCTACAAATGTTTTTGTACACCGGAAGAGTTGGACGAAAGAAAAAAGGTCATGATCGCTGCTGGGAAAAAAGCCAAGTACGATGGTCATTGTCGCCAAGCCGATCAAACACAAAACAAAAAACATTGTATTCGTTTCTTAACTGCAGAAGCAGGAAGTACTCTGGTGAAGGATCTTATCAAAGGAGATGTGCTCTTTGAAAATACAGAATTGGATGATCTTGTCATTCAAAGATCCGACGGCGTGCCTACTTATAATTTTTGTGTGGTCATCGACGATGCTCTGATGCACATGACCCATATCATTCGCGGTGATGATCATCTGAACAATACGCCTCGACAAATTCAACTCTATCAAGCCTTAGGATTTGAACCGCCACTCTTTGCCCATCTCCCTATGATTTTTGGACAAGATAAAACACGACTTTCTAAACGACATGGGGCCACCTCCGTATTGGCTTATCGTGAAATGGGCTATCTTCCGGATGCCTTGATTAATTTTCTATCCCGTATTGGTTGGTCTCATGGCGACCAAGAAATTTTTAGCCGTGAAGAATTGATTCAATATTTTTCCTTAGAAAACGTAGGCAAGTCGGGAGGAGTTTTTAATCAGGAAAAACTACTCTGGCTCAATGCTCATTACCTAAAAACAACAGACGACAAAACACTTGTGGCTCTGGTGACTCCTTTTTTAGAAGGAGAAGGGTTACGCGTCATCCCCAATGATTTTTTGTTCAAATGCATCCATGCCGTCAAGGACCGTGCCCGTACATTGATTGAACTGTCAAATTCTCTCCGTTTCTTTTTAACGGACGATATTGTCATCGATGAAAAATTGGCCACAAAATTTTTGAATGAAAAATCCATCCCACTTCTCAAAGAAGTTGAATCTCGGATCAGCCAACTTTCTGTGTTTGAAGAAGCAACCATCAAAGCAACCATTGAATCCCTACTGACAGAAAAAGGTCTCAAGTTGGGAGACGCCGCACAACCTCTTCGTGTCGTTTTGACTGGCAGCACTGTTTCCCCTGGAATTTTTGAAGTGATTCATCTCTTGGGTAAAGAAAAAACACTCCATCGTCTTCATAAAATTGTAACTTCATGAGACGAATTTTCACTTTTGTTCTGATTTTTATTTTTTGCTCCTCATATATTCCTTCTTTTGCGAATGAAAAAACCAAGGAAGAATGGAACAATCGTTCCGCAAGGGCAGAGACCTGGTTTTTCGAAAATCTCCCACGTCATATTGGAAATGATGCTAAAGAAACTGTCTGGAATGGTTGGAATGCTTTGATTCTAGTCGGTGGGACAATCACCACCGTATCTCTTCACAATTACGATTCAGAAATCCAATCGAAATTTCAGTCATCTCGACCCTTCTCAAAAAAATTTGATGATGTCTTGGAGGTTGGTTTTCATCCTCTGATTCTTGGGGGCGCAAGTCTATTGACTCTCGGAATCAGCGAGTTGGCCGGAGCAGACAAGGTTGCCATGACTGCGGGAACTTTGCTGGAAGCTCTCACACTCACTGAAGTCGTGAGTCTGGGATTGAAATATTCTATTCATCGTAATCGCCCGGATGGATCCGATAGTCATTCCTTTCCTTCCGCTCATACCTCCGGTGTTTTTGCGATGGCGAGTGTAACGGAAATTCTTTATGGCCCTTGGGCAGGAATTCCTGCTTATGCGGTAGCAACTATTGCAGGACTTAGCCGGATCGATAGTAACACTCATTTTGCTTCGGACGTGGCTACCGGAGCTCTCATAGGAACCTTGATCGGACTCGGGACAGCCCGCTTTCATAAAAAGGAATTTTCAAAATACTTTTACCTAGTCCCTATAATCCAAGAAGACGAAGCGGGGATTTCTATGATACATCCTTTTTGATGAAGCGAGAACTCCTGAGAAAAGCTATCCATATTTCCGGAATCCTTCTCATCCCTCTTCTTTTATGGAAACGTGAAGTTTTTAGTCTCGTTTGTTTGGCCTTACTGGCAATCTATCTCTTCAGCGAATGGTGTCTCAAAAAAGGTTTTTCTCTCCCTTTATTAACCACTCTCAATCTCCATTCAAAACGCGATCATGAAAGAGATCATCTTTCAAAAGGTGCTGTCTTTCTACTTTTATCGGCTGCAATATTACCGTTTTTATTTGGAATTCAGGCAAGCGCAATCGGACTCTCTCAAACATTTATTGGAGATGCCTTTGCGGGTGTGTTGGGGAAAAAATTTGGCCACAAAAAAATTCCCTTTTCTCCAGAGAAAAGCTGGGCAGGTTCTTTGGCTTTTTTTGTGAGTGCTTTTCTCATCACACTTTATTTTGTTCCCATACGTCCTGCTTTTTTTTTCGCACTCGCGGGAACTTTGTTGGAAGCTCTCCCCTTGCCGGATTATGATAACGTCATTATTCCCGTGGGAGTCAGTCTTTTAGCGTACTTATTCATTTAAGATCAGGGGAAATGTTCAGATATATTTCATAAGAGCGTGAGTAAATTCGGTAGTGGAACTATTTCCACCAAGATCAGAAGTGAGAGTTGATCTTTTTTTAAGAACAGTTTTAATTGCACTCCTAATTCTTTCAGCGGCCTTTTTTTCTCCAAGATGATCGAGCATCAAAGCCCCACTCAAAATCAAAGCAGTGGGATTGGCTTTATTTTTTCCAGCAATATCCGGAGCTGTCCCATGGACCGCTTCAAAAATGGAAACTTTTTCTCCGACATTGGCTGCAGGGACAACACCCAAGCCACCTACTAAACCGGCCGCAAGATCAGAAACAATATCTCCATAAAGATTTTCGAGGAGGAGAATATCAAACTGTTGAGGGTTGAGAACAAGCTGCATACACGCATTATCGACAATCATCTCCGTATATTCAATTTTCGGATATTTTTTTGAAACACGCCGGGCACAATCTAAAAAAAGACCATCGGAAAGTTTCATGATGTTGGCCTTGTGAATGGCTGTTATTTTTTTACGATTATTTTTAAGCGCATGACGAAAAGCAAACTCCGCAATCCTTTGTGAAGCTTTACGCGTAATCACTTTAATAGATTCCACGACACCAGGGGCCACGACATGCTCAATCCCTGAATAAAGATCCTCGGTATTCTCTCGTAAAATAATGAGATCAATATTTTTATACCGACTCTTAATTCCTTCTAATGTTTTTGCTGGTCTTACATTGGCATACAAATTTAGTTTTTTACGAAGAAGAACATTCACACTGGAAAAACCTTTGGCAATGGGAGTGGCTAAAGGACCTTTTAACGCGACTTTATTTTTTTTGATGGAACGAAGTGTGCTGTCAGGAAGAGTATCGTTTTCTTTTTCAATGGCCTTCTGTCCGGCCAGCCTTTCTTCCCATTGAATCTTTACACCAGAAGCATCAATGACTTCCTGAGTCGCCCGGGTAATTTCAGGACCAACTCCATCTCCGGACAACAAGGTCACCTTGTAAGACATAAGCCTACCTCCATTATCGTTCCATGTGATAATGTTGGATATCCTGCATGGGGTAATGTTTGAGGTTAAAAGTACATAAAGAAAGATTGTGAATAGAAGCAACGGCAGCAATCAATGCATCCGCTATTTGAAGTCCATGGGATGATGCATATTTCCTTAAATAATTTCCAGCAACTCTCCCTATTTCTTTAGTGACAGAAATCACATCAAAATAACTCAAAGCCTTTTCAGTCTTCTGCCTTTCATGTGATCTCAGTCCACGAATAATTTCAGCTTCTGTAACTGGTGTATAAGACAACGTCACTTGAGGATCTTGATGAAGTTCCAAAATTTGTTGTGTCACTTTTTGGTTATTTCTCAAATGTTCAATCAAGACATCTGTATCCAACAAGATTTTCCTCATTCGAGACCAAACCTTTTCATTCGAGTATCTTTTCGAAGGGAACGAACATATTCATCGGTAGGAGGAAGATCCTTACGATTCTTCCAAATGCCAGCCGATGCCATCAATGCTTTTTGGAAGCCATTCTTCTTTTTGCCTTTGCCATACACTTTTTCAACGGCCTTACGCACAAGGTCTGAAACGGTCGTACCTTTTTCTCGACTAATAGAAATCAATCTAGAAAAAAGCGATTCTTCAAAATAAAGTTGGGTTCGATGCATCATGATGTATACTATACATCATCCGTAAAAAGGATCAAGGGGTTTTGAGGACAAGTTGGTGTAACGCTCTCTGTGTAAAAGTTGGATAAAACAGAAAACCCCGGGGTAATCCCAGGGTTTTCCGGGTATTCTCCAAATCCCTTAGCCGGGAGAAATGGAGGATAGCCTTATGCAAACAGCA
>Ga0209515_10001586_pt1 | contig 37403 bp, 39 predicted proteins | sample Subgroupgradi54m_FD_187454 | JGI IMG/M metagenome (GOLD analysis project Ga0209515, IMG submission 187454) | Subsurface groundwater microbial communities from S. Glens Falls, New York, USA - GMW60B uncontaminated upgradient, 5.4 m (SPAdes)... ... | reverse complement strand
GATTTGGGCAGCCATCTTGGAATCCTTTCGTTTCTTCCAAGTATGGCCTATTTCTAGACCAATTCAGGTGTCCACTTTTAAATCAAAGATTCGTTAAAAAGTGTCCACTTTTAATTTGTAGATGACATTGTGTCTTTTCCCCCTTGTTATCAGGCAGGGGATGTTTTATACTTATTGTAAATCGGATAGTAAGCTGTTGCAAAATTTCGAGTTGGGTCATTTTGCAACAGTCCCATGAAAGAAGTCAGTAATTTTGAGGATGGATATGAGAGGGATATTTCAAAAGAAGAGTTTCAGTTTAATTGAGATCAGTATTTGCCTGGTTATTATGTCTTTGATGGTCTCGGGGATGTTGACGATTTTTGGGCAGGGTTCACTACAAAAGGTGAAGACTCAGAATACAACCGTGGCGCATAATTTGGCCAAAGAGGCAATGGAGCAGTATTTGGACTGGGGACAACTGGATGCCCTGGATGGGAATAGTGACGGCAGGGTAACCCCCGGGGTCTACAGAGGAATTTTGCCACCTATCAATAATGTAAAGTATAGCGTCGAAATCAGGACTTCTCTTGTGCCGGGTTTTTCGGATAGTGAATTAGCGCAGATTGATGCTACGGTCTCATCCCCAGGAAGGCAGAGCGTGACGCTGAGTTCTTATTCTTCGTCATGGACGTGTTTTCCCGCTAATGGCGGGTGGACAGATTGGAGCCCATGGAGTCAGTGTTCTCTTTCATGTATTCAGACAAGCACCCGGAGCTGTACTAATCCAGCCCCTGCGTGCGGAGGCATCCCTTGCTCCGGCCCATCCCAGAGGACTCAGAGCTGCGACCAGACCGATGGGGGATGGAGTGATTGGGGTGCGTGTTCGAAAAGTTGCGGGGGAGGAACACAAACACGTACTTGCACTAATCCTCCTCCTACTTGCGGCGGCGCCGATTGTACCGGCCCAAAACAACAAAGCTGCAATCCCCAGTGCTGTGTGGTGAATGGCGGATGGGGAGCTTGGTCCTGTTCTGCAGCTTGTGAGAAATTTGGAAATTTGGTGCGTTACTGTAATAATCCAGCCCCTGCCTGCGGCGGAGCAATTTGTACGCCTTGCAACGGCCCGGGTTGTACTCTTCCTCTTTTTCTTATGTATGATACAGGTGTTTCCTGCTTAGGGGGGCCGTGTGGATCACCACCGCCGCCACCGCCGCCACCGCCGACACCGCCACCACCACCACCACCACCGCCACCGCCGCCGTCGGCTACCTGCGATAATGGAACATGTGTAATAGTACCAAAGGGGGGTACCTGGGGTTCGCTTGATGATTGTTGGAAAGACTGCTGTTTTCAAACGATATTGAAATGTTATACTGGTATGACTTCAAGCCAATGTGCGGCGACTGATATTGCTTCTAAAAGGTGCTCTCCTTTGGGTTGGCCGGAGGTAGGAACTGATGTATGGTATGTTGATAATGATTCTTGTGGGAGTTCAAGAAAAGTTAGTACTAATGCTTGTGTAGCAGAGTGTGCAGCAGGCCCTGATGCTGGCCCTCCAAGTCATTCTTATGGGAATATAACGAGCTGTAAGTGTAGTACTATATTTAGTGGTAAGGACTATTGCCCCTCGTCACCTACTTATGGTCAACAAGGTATTTGCCCTGAAAAACCCTGTGCTGATTTAGGCTACCCGCCTTCTACAACGTACGGAACTTTCTTTAACGGCCAGCATACAGGTACTAACACGTGCCCTTGGCCATGCGGTTAACGCCGCGGAAAATTCGGGATATGAACAGTGGTTGTTGAGAAGTGAGCGAGATTAAAATACGTTTACTTGTATCAAGATAGCATGAGGGAGAGGCATGGGATGATGAAACGGATTGTCTATCGAGCGGTATATTTAAGTTTGGCGGCCCTATTTTTTTCCGTGCCTTGGCTTTTCGCCCAGCAAACCACTTCCAGTACTGCCACAACAGAAACTATTAACTTAAGCACCTACTACCCCGCGCCCTTCGGGGCGTATGATACTTTTAGATTGGTTCCCAAAGCATCTGGTTTTGTCCCGCCGAATCCCTGCACCCTCGGAACCATGTATGTCAATTCTAATGGAAAACTACAAGTCTGCCGCAGTGTGGGAGGGACCCCAACGTGGGGGCCGGCCGATCAAGTCTGGACGCAGTCTGGAAACAATATTTATCCGGCGGATACCGCTTCGATGGTTGGGATTGGAACAACAAACCCAATCATCAGTTTGGGAAAAGGATTGGATGTGCATGGTAACATTTATATCCACATGTCGCCTAGTGACGCTGGGTTGGCGTTTGGGGATGATAATCCGGTAAATACCAAGTGGAACATTAAGTATTGGAATCCATCGATCATGCCGCCCAACGGCGGATTGGTATTTAGCGAAACCGGTGTGGCGTATCACATCCTGACGCTGAAGGCTGGTGGTAAGGTCGGGATCGGGGTATCAAGTCCGAATGCCCGCCTAGATATCAAAGGAGTAGGCAAGGACGTTGCGACCTTTGGTTTGGGAATACGTAATAGCGCTGATCAGTACTCGCTGATTGTCAGGGATGATGGTAAGGTCGGAATCGGGGTTAATCCAAGTACGGCTTTGGAAGTAGGCGGCATGACTAAAACTACGGGAGGATTAGTGATTGAGACCAGACGTGGATCCCCACCATCCTCCCCCCTAACCGGTCAGATGTGGATTCAATTTCCTATAGTATGCGGGGATGGCTTCTGCGATCCTGGGGAGACTTGTGCAACTTGTAAACAGGATTGCGGTTGCTGTCCGGTGGATGGAGGATGGAGTTTCTCTTGTATTGCGGGACGTTGGCATTATGTCTGTGACAATCCGCCTGTTTCTTGTGGAGGAGCAAATTGTCCCGGTTGCATTGGTCCGCTTTGCCCTTATGAATCGGATGGAGGCCCTTGCGGTGGATCACCACCACCGCCTCCACCACCGCCTCCACCACCGAGTGCCTCCTGTAGTTGCAGTTGGCAGCCTTTGGATACAAAATGTCACACTAGCATATGTCAAGCTCGTTACGACATAAAGGCATTTTATTGTGTGTGTAATCCGTCGGGATGCGGTGGGGCAGTAGGTTCTTGTGTGGAACCCCCTGGAAACGGTCCTGGAGATTATCCTAACCTCTGGGCTGGATCCTATAGTGAAGGGGATCAGATCTGTAGAGTAGATTCTAGATGTTACACTGACGTTAGTTGTAGCGGTGGTACCGCTTACTGGCTGCAGCAAGGATGTGGGCGATCATGCCTCCCGCATACAGACTGGATGGAGGGGCAATGCACATGTCTATCAGGGATTAATTGTGGGTGCCGTGGGATGGTTGGCGGGCTGGGGGCATTTGGACCTAATAATGATTGTTATCTTCGAGGATATCTAACATGTGATGCACAACCTAATAATGGTTGCCAGTGAACCTCAATCTCTTATGGATTTTAATCGAGCGGGAAATTCCCCGCCTTTATGTTAAGGCGGGGATGAGAGCAAATTCCAGCCGATTTTTGCTGGACAAGTATGCCCTAACAGGGTTTGAGACAGTAAGTTCCCCGTCTGTGAAGGCGGGGGAATCTAATTTGACTATTAATTGTGACCATGTTAGGCTTACTATCAGAAGGGTTAGATTATGATGATTACAGCTGGAAAATTTAAAGCGCAATGTTTAAAGATCATGGATGAGGTACACAAACACAATCGTGAGGTGGTTATTACGAAGTATGGAAAACCGGTTGCCAAGCTGGTAGGCGTTACGCCTCAGACAAAAGAACCTTTATTTGGATTTCTTAAAGATTCTGTTGTTATTAAAGGTGATATTATTTCGCCTCTAGAGGAGCTATGGGATGTCCAAAACCATGACCGTTAAATTTAAATATTTGCTCTTGGATACTCATATATGGGTCTGGTTGATGAATGGTAGTGATGAACTTAATCGCAAGGAATATTTGCGTTTAATTGAACAATACTCGCGTCGTGATGCCTTACGGATTTGTGCCATTTCAGTATGGGAACTGGGGATGCTTGTTGCTAAAAATCGATTAACTTTATCTAAAGACGTTTCACATTGGGTCAAAGAATCATTAAAGGGGTATGGTCTTGCGTTAGAACCATTATCTGTTGATATATTGCTTGAAAGCACCCAAATGGGAGGTGATGCGCATGGTGATCCTGCGGATAGGTTGATTTTAACAACGGCAAAAAATATCCGTGCGGCTGTCATGACGGCTGATGACAAGATGATTTCCTACTGCCAACGTCACAACTTACCTGTCGAATCAGTTCGATAATCCTTGGTACTGGTGGTTCTTCCGCTTGCTGTGAATGCATGCAGCACCCAATTTAAAATCACGCCTTAAACAAAACTTCCCAGCGTTGAGAGGACGTTTGATATTCGAAAAGGGAGGAGAAGTTGTACTGAAGAAAAATATCATGGGCTAATTCTTTCAAACTGCGCGCCTTGCTTTCCTTCAAATGATTATTATCAAACCAGAGATAATGACCATCCTTCTCAAAGGCACAGACGGCGTGATTGCCGGCTCGTCGGGTCATGGCAAAAATATGCGGTTTGTATCCAAAAACTTTTAACACCTCCGCATTAAGAAACGCGTAATCTTTACAATCTCCATGTCTGTTCGTGAGGGTTTCTTCCGGCGGCGCCCAATGATCCGTGGGATTTTTTTGATAAGTGATGTTGGCCTGTAGCCAGCGGGCGTAATCTTCAATGATTTGGATATTATTCTGATGGAAGAGTGACAGGATACGCTCATCTAAAGGCAGAGGGTGGGAAACCCACACACCGTTGGTATAGTAATTTTCCTGCTGGATAACGAAAGCAAAAGTTGGGGCGGGTTCTTTCTCTAATAGAATCAAGAAAAAGACGCCCAAAGCTATGAACGATACTTTAGTTTTGTTAAATCGAAGATTTCTGATAGACATGTTGTCGAGATTTGAAAATTCGTTTGAATTTTTTGAAGCAAAGGCTTTACATTTCGGAAATAGTTTTATATATTAGTAAAGAAAATTCAATTTAACAAGTATTTATTTTAAAGGGGCCCAATGAAAAAAAATAATCGCATTCATTTTTTTGTTGCTTTTCTAACTATTGTCTTTTTATCGGAATTTACTTTTGCTGCTTACGCCGCTTCAGTCTCAAAAGAAAAGAGACAAAAGCAGGAAGTGCAGCAGCTGCAGGAGCGTTTCAAATGGTGGCCGACGGACGCGACACCTGGACCGCAGAAAGATTCTTCCATGGGAGGTTATTGGTGGTGGCCGCGCACACCGGGAAACGTCCGTCCCTGGGGAAACCGCGGATATATTTACGTCTACAAAATTATCTATGATTACAAGGCTGAGGAACTGCCTCCTGCCAAACCCAATGAACTTCGTCCATCTTTACTCATTAAAAAAATCATTAAGAACGTAAAAATTTATTTCGATTACAACAAAATGGAACTGCGCGATGACGCCAAAGCGATATTGACGAAAGCCGTGGAAACTCTTAGGCGAAATCCCGAGACCAGCATCTTGATCACGGGAAACTGTGATGTGAGAGGGTCTGAGACGTATAATTTAAAGCTTGGGAAACAGAGGGCAGAGACTGTTCAAAATTTTATGCTCGAACACAATGTCCCTCAAGAAAAAGTTAAAATTATCAGCCGCGGAAAACTGGATGCCGTGGCGCCGCTTAATGATTTGGTGGGAATGCAAAAAGAGCGCAATGCTCAGTTTGTGATTGCCGAAGTAGAAGAGGTCATGATTCCTCAGCCGGCAGGACTCCCTTCCGAAGAAGTGAAATCCGTTGAGGAAGGGAAATATCTCCTCGAGAAAAAAGAAGACGTCGAATCGCAAGTGCAGGTTCAAACCAAAGAATATACGATTAAAAAAAATGATTCGCTCTGGAGTATTGCCGAGCATGAGTTAGGCAGCGGGCATCGTTGGAAATATCTTTACGAATTTAATCGTGACCGCATAAAAAATCCCAACAAGCTCAAAGCAGGACAGGTAATCGTGATTCCTGTCGAGTAAAATTACTGTAAAAAGCGTTGACAACCTCAGCAATATTTGTAGAATCCTATACATGATCATTAATTTTCTGATTTTTTTTCTTTTCGCCAGATTTTTTATTTCATCTTTGACGCACAATAGAGACTGGAATTATGAGGATGACGAGGACTAGAGCCAAGCCTTTATTGAAGGAGGTGAAGGGGTATATGCGCTGGTGGCTGTGTGTCTGGTTTCTCATCGGCGTAAGTTGCGCAGCACCGGTCGCGGTATTTTCAGCGCAAGACAAAGAGACACCGGTCGTTGCCCTGAAAGAATTATCGGGTACGATCGTGCAGGTTGACGCGAAAGAGTCTCGCTTCGCCGTCAAACCGCGTGAAATGGATAAAAATTCTGCAGCGGATATCCTTTTAACAATCAATTCATCAACGGTTATGGAGAAAGATTATAATCCATGCGACCTTTCGAAAATCGCGTTGGGAGATCACGCGGATATAATTTATTCGACCGATGAGTCAGGAAAAAATCTCGCTTTAGAGGTGGTCGCATCCTCTGTGGAGCACACCAATATTAAGAGAGAAGTCAGTAAGAAGAAGGTGAAACCAGGTTAAGTCTTTTCAATCTTTAAAATAATTTAGCAAAAAGGCTCTCATGAACAACAATACGAAAAAATTTATGGTAATGGTATGTGCAGTGGCAGGGATCTTCGGATTAATGGGATGTGGAAAGAAAATGGATAAGGCTAAGACTTCCTCTGAATCCACAGAATTTTTTAAAGAAATCGGTACGGCTGAGCAAGAAAATGCCGAGATGACCACCAATACGGTGATGCAAAATGCCGCGGTCACGACGAATTTTTCTCCAACTTCGCCTAGCGATTCACCCTCGGGCGTTGATAAACCATCCGTTCAAAATATTCAACAGGCGTTGAAAAATGCCAATATTTATTTAGGCAAGATCGACGGAGTATTAGGCCCAAAAACCAAAAAAGCTATTGAGTCTTTTCAGGAACAGAATAGTTTGAAGGCTGATGGAAAGGTAGGATCGAAAACCTGGCAAAAACTTAAAACATATCTAAATGCTTCTGCTGTACAAACAGACGCAACGACTCAAACTCCACAAACCACGCCGAGCAATAGTTCTTCAAAAGCAATAAGTGACTAAATTTTGTCCGCCCGGCATTCGTAAATGCCGGGCGGGGGCCCTCGCACCCACAAAAGTATTCCCTCCGTAATTTATTCCAATAATCGACGAGTATTCTACTTCGCAATGAAAACTGAACGAAGGAGAATAAAAGTCATTTAAAAAATCTTTTTCTTTTTAAATCTCATGTTAAAATAACTTTGCCACGAGCAGTCTGAAACCAAAAACAGGGGGGAGATATGCATAGCTTTTTATCAGCCTTTATTCCAATTTTTGTCGCCGTGGATGCTATTGGACTTTTGCCGATTTTTATTTCCTTGACGCAGGGGTTGGATCAAAAGACAAAACAAAAAGTGATTGGGGAATCGATCCTCACGGCCTTGGGGCTTGCCATCGGATTTATTTTTTTGGGAAAAGCTATTTTCAAACTGCTCGGAATCACGATCGGGGACTTTATGGTGGCCGGCGGATTGGTGTTGTTTTGCATTGCGGTGATGGAGTTATTGGTGTCCAGGAAAGAACGTCTGGCCGGCGTCTATGATTTTGGCGTCGTGCCGCTGGGAACTCCGCTTTTAGTCGGTCCGGCGGTTTTGACCACCTCCCTCATTATGATCGATCAATATGGTTTGCCCATGACGCTTATGTCGATTCTGCTCAACATTTTTTTTGCGGTGGGACTTTTCCTGTTTTCCGATGTCTTAATAAAAATTATTGGAGACGGAGGCGCGCGGGCTGTTTCGAAAGTGATGGCGCTTCTTTTAGCCGCTATCGCGGTCATGATGATTCGAAAGGGGATCGTTCAAATGTTGGGCATTTCATGAAACGATTCGAAGAAAGGAACAGCGATGATGGAAATCAAAGATCCGATCCAAAGATCCAAAGAAGAGTATAAAGAGCTCATCGATAAAATCAGCATTGCTAATTCTCCCGTTGGTATTGATGCGCAGTACACACACGCGATTATCATTACCTATTTGCAGCAGATTTCACATCGATTAGAAAAGTTAGAAAAAGCTTTCAACTCTAAATAATTTTTTGCAGAAAGGAGAAAGACTCTATGGCTGATCGAAAATCTTATTTTAATTTACAAGAAAGCTGGCCCATGGTGCTTTTGGTGGGTGCTGTGGCGATTGGGATATTGATCTGGTGGAACCATCGAGAGAACCCATCGGAAGAAGGAATTCTTCTGAATCCGCCGGAAACAATTTCCATGAATGAAACTTTACCACCAACGAAGTTCCCGCCACAACCGCTTCCATCCCAAGGATCCAAACCGCAGACAACGCTCACTTCACAAGCAGCATCTCAGAAAACAGCAGCAGTTTCTTCCTCAAAACCACTGACCATTCAGGTTCATTCTTTTCAGGATCAAGTAAAAGCTCAGAAAGCGCTCGATGATTTGCGCAAATTGGGATTTTCTGCTGAAATCATCAAACGGGATTTGAAAGAGAAAGGTGTTTGGTATCGAGTTTGCATCGGAGAATTCGAAACGAAGAAACAAGCGGAAGAAGAACTCGCGAAGCTTAAGGAAAAATATAAAAATAGTTTTGTGATTGCCCGTTGAGAAGGAGGTCGTCATGAGCAAAGATTGTTCAAAGGAATGCTGGATTTCGTTTATTTTAAGAATTGCGATGGCATCGCTTTTTGCCGTGGCCGCTCTGAGTAAGTTTGTCGGTGGGTTGGAGGGAGTGGTCGTGAGTTTTACAGGCATGTTCAAGGATAGTTTTCTGCCATCACCACTCGTTGCCTTGTACGCGCGTATGATTCCGTGGGTAGAGGCCGCGATCGCTATTTGGCTGATTTTAGGTGTGCGATTGAAAGAGGCATGGATTTTTACCGCCTTCATTTTAATTTCTTTGGCGTTCGGCATGGTCGTTGCTCATCAAGGGACCACCGCTTCCGAAAATTACATCTACGTCCTCATCGCGTGCATCGGGTTGTATTTCAGTGAATTCGACAAATGTACCGTTGGGCGACTTGGAAAAAAATAAAAACATGTCTTTAAAATTCCCCTGTTAAAATTCCTCCTTGACAATTGCAGTATTTGGATGTTATTCTTTGGCTCATTATTGAAACATTGAAACAGGAAATTCAGATTGCACCCCTCTAGACACTCTTCGACAACCATGAAAAAAATTTTCAGCTTAAGTATTCTCATCGGTGTTTTTTATTTTTTGACAACAAGTGAATTTGTCTTTGCCCGTGTGGTGGAGATAGAAACTCATCCTGTCATTGTCAGTGCTAAAAAAGTCAAGCCGCATCAATCTGAACCCGCCGATCGTACAAAATCTGCCGTAGATAATCAAATTTCCATACCATCCCAAGATGTACAAGTCGCTGAAAATTCTCAACAAAATGACCGCCGCTTTATCGTCAATGACTCGGATCGGGATATTATAACCCGAGCCCAGCCTTCCAGTAGTTATCCATCGGAGCCGCCTGTTGTCAGTCCTCCAACCTCTGATATTCAAATCAAAGAAAGAAAATTTGAGCTGGGCACAGAAGTTTCGCATATTATTTATAAAGAACCGATTTTTAGCCTTAGAGATAAAGGAAACATGTACGGATTTTTTGGTTCTTATATTTATCGTCCGAATACGGGGAATTATTTGTATAACAAATTTCTTTCGATGTACCGTCTGGATGTAAAGGGAAGCTACGGAAAAGTGGATTATGAATCCTCAGGATCAGGAACGATTCACCATATCGATGATTATATGTTTGAGATCCGGGGATTGCTGGGGAAAGATTATTACTTGGGACAATATTCACTTTTTACTCCTTTTGCCGGTTTGGGGTGGAGATATTTGAATGATGACACCGGTGGACGGCAATCATCAAAGGGTGCTTCCGGCTACGAGCGGGAATCGCGGTATTTTTATGCGCCGTTGGGTGTTGAGGCTGCTCAAAAATTAAGCGGCAGCTGGCTTTTGAGTTTCACGGGAGAATACGATCTCTTCATTATTGGACAGCAGACCAGTCATTTGAGTGATGTCGATGGCGGTTTACCAGATATCAGGAACAAACAGCATAAAGGCTACGGCACCCGCGCATCAATCAGGTTATTGCACGAGGGAAAAGAATTTAATTTTTTTATGGAACCTTTTTTCCGTTACTGGCATATCCGCGATTCAGATACTTCAACGGCAACCGGTACCAAATATATCGTCACAGGTCTTGAACCAGATAATAACTCAACAGAAGTCGGCTTGAAATTAGGAATACAGTATTATTGACCTTTTCTCCACTAAAAACATTAAGGAAGTCAATATTAGGCCTTTTTTCTAGAGAGAAAAGGTCGTTATATTGGACTTCCACTACGTTTTTAACTTGGAAAAGGCCAATAAATCTCATTTTCCGCAGTATATTTTTTTCAGTAATTCTCCCTACCTAAAATTTTATTAACAGCTTAATTATCTTGGCTGTGGGTTTGTTTGACACTTTGTTTTAAGGTGTTAAAATGTATTATCATTTTATTATGTAGGGATAATAATTTTAAGGAGGAGATCAAATGAGACGAGAGATGATTATTTTTGGGACAGGAATTTTCGTCGCCGCGGCCAGTTTAAGCGGCTGCGCGAGCCAGCCCAAGGTGACCCGAACCGAGGTCAAAAAGACAATCGACCTAAGCGGGCGCTGGAATGATACGGACTCAAGGCTGGTGGCCGAGGAAATGATCAAAGATTGTTTGGACCGTTCCTGGTTTAATACCTTTTATCAAAAAAATAACCATCAACCCGTTATGATTGTTGGGACGGTGATGAACCGCAGCTCAGAGCATATCAACTCACAGTTGTTTATCGAAAATTTGGAAAGGGATTTATTGAATTCCGGCAAAGTGATTTTTGTGACCAGCCACCAAGAAAGACAGGAGATCCGGGACGAACGAAACGATCAGCATGCTGGAGAAACTGAAACCTCCACCGTCAAGCCTAAGGGCAAAGAGACCGGCGCGGATTTTATGCTTCAAGGAAGCGTCAACTCTGTGATAGATGAGATCAAAGGGAAATATGCCGTTCTTTATCAAGTGAATCTGGAGCTCATCGATTTAACCAACAACCAAAAGGTGTGGATCGGGCAGAAAGATATTAAAAAATTTGTGGAACGGAGTCAATATACTTTCTAAGGTTCCTTAAGAAACCTTTTTCAGATGCCCAATGAACTTTCCTCTTTTTCATATTTGCCTTTTATTGCTCCTTGGAAGTCTCTCTTCCTGCGCCAGTGCCCCGCCAAGCGTTCAGCCGCAGGTCAATAGTTTGATCGTCGCCAATAAAGCCGATCGCGCACTTGCGCTTCTTGATTCTCAAAAAGAGGCGTACGGCCCAAACAATGAATTGCTTTATCTCCTCGACAAAGCCTTGGTTTTGCATCTTGCTCAAAGGTATTCTGAAAGCATCAAATATTTTGAAAAAGCCCAAGAGAAATTCGATGAGCTTTATACAAAATCGATTAGCATTGGCCTTGAGACTTGGGTGATCAACGATTATCTAGCACCCTATCACGGCGAGGATTTTGAACATGTGCTGGTCAATATTTTTCAGGCGCTTAATTACGCGGTTTTGAATAATTTTGAAGATGCTCTGGTGGAAGCCCGTCAAGTGGATTCGAAACTTTCCCTCATCAACAGCCAATACGCCCTCAACCAAAAGAATGTTTATAGGGAAGATGCCTTTGCGCGGTTGTTGATGGGAATTTTGTATGAAACAGGAAAGAATCCGCAGGATGACAATGACGCTTTTATTTCTTACTGCAAGGCGGTTAAAATTTATTCGCGCGATTATTCGCTCAATTATTGTGTACCCTTACCGCAGATTTTGAAAGAAAATATCTTGGCGGCTGCGAAGTTCATGGGGCCAGAGGAATTCAATGAATACCGTCAAAAATTTTCAGATTCTTCTTTCCTGAACCTCAAGGAGAAAAATAAAAAAGTCCAGGTGTATCTGATTCAATATAATGGTTTGGTCCCGATTAAAACCCAATTCTCCTTTCCTATTCCTTTGCCCGGCGGGATCATCACGAAACTGGCTTTTCCCCAATACCACGAACGGCTCTATGAAATAAAATCCTCGATGTTGACGGCGAAGGACTCTCATTATCAAAACGTTCAGACCACAACCGAACTGGCCGAAGATATCGCCAAGATTGCCATCAAAAATCTGGACAACCGAAAATTCCGCGTGATCGCCAAGGCCATAGCTCGTCCGGTAGAAAAATATTTTCTGGAAAAGACCGGGGAAGAGGTCATCCAAAAAAAGTACGGTAAGACTGCCTCCGGCGGGTTTCAGATCGCCAGCAGTTTGTTCAATCTTTATTCAGAGCAGGCGGACTTGCGCAGTTGGCAGACGCTGCCCGCTGAGATTCGGATCGCCCGGTTGATTCTGGAACCAGGGGTGTATGATTTTTCTCTGGATAATTTTGATGCGGATAAAATTCTCATTGAGCAGCGCAGCCTGGGGAAAATGGAATTGAAAGCGGGCGATATAAAATTTTTACTTGTGCGGACAGTAAAGTAAATTTTTACACTTTTGTCTTCCCCATCCAATGTCGATTTCTTGACAGTCCCCAAATTTGGTCTTAAAATATTTTTGATTCTTTGAGCTCAATCCTTTCAATTGAAAAATTAAGGAGGTAAGAAACATGTCTGATGGCGGAATAACGTTGATTAATGAAAAAGTAAAAAAAGAAAGCAGTTTTGTGTCGGCTGTTTTGATGGAAATGGAAAAGGTCATTGTTGGCCAGCATTATCTTTTGGAACGGTTGTTGGTTTGTTTATTGGCGAACGGCCATGTTTTGATTGAGGGAGTTCCTGGTCTGGCCAAGACCACGGCGGTTAAAACGTTATCGTCGATTATTCAAACCAAATTCCAGCGTCTTCAATTCACCCCCGATATGCTCCCCGCGGATTTAACCGGCACCCTTATTTATGATCAGCGCACGGGAAATTTTAATATCAAAAAAGGTCCGATCTTTGCCAATATCATTCTCGCGGATGAAATTAACCGCGCTCCCGCCAAAGTACAAAGCGCTCTTCTTGAAGCGATGCAGGAACGGCAGGTCACAATCGGCGATCAAACGCTTTTGTTGGATGATCCGTTTCTCGTGCTGGCGACCCAAAACCCCATTGAACAAGAAGGAACGTATCCGTTGCCGGAGGCCCAAGTCGATCGATTCATGCTGAAAGTCAAAGTGACTTATCCCAGCAAAGACGAAGAATTACGGATTCTTCGTAGGATGTCGTTTACCGATAAAAAAAATCAGGTGAATAAAATCGTTTCACCAGTCGATATCCTTCGAGCCCGTCGAGTGGTCGATGAAATTTATATGGATGAAAAAATTGAACGTTACATTGTTGATCTGGTGGAAGCAACGCGTAAACCGGAAAATTATAAACTTTCTGATTTGAAAGGCTTGATTCAATACGGCGCCTCTCCCCGAGCAACGATTTATCTGAGCGTGGCATCCAAGGCCTACGCTTTTTTACAGGGACGTGGGTATGTGACGCCGCAGGATATTAAAAATATCGGAATGGATGTTTTACGTCATCGGGTGATTGTCAGTTACGAGGCTGAAGCCGAGGAGAAGACTTCTGAACATATTATTAAGAGAATTTTCGATGAAGTAGAAGTTCCCTAGAAGTTATCTCAAAACCTCGAGCAATCTGTCATTCCCGAACGCTTTAGTCGGGAATCCAGACGATCCTAGAATTAGACTCCCGACAGAAACCTGTCTGCCGACAGGCAGGCATTCGGGGATGACAGTTTTGAGATGAGTTCTAACCCCTAAAACGATGGTTCCCAAAGATCTTTTCGAAAAAGTTCGTCGAATAGAAATCACGACCGCACGTCTAGTGACGGATGTTTTCGCCGGGCAATACCACAGCGTTTTCAAAGGCCGGGGGATGGAATTTGATGAAGTTCGCGAATATCAGATGGGTGATGATATCCGCACCATTGACTGGAACGTCACCGCCCGCACCGGCATCCCGCATATCAAGAAATTCGTCGAGGAACGGGAACTCACCGTGATGATCATGGTGGATGCCTCAACGTCCTGCCAATTTTCAACGGCGCGTGAACTCAAAAGTAAATTGGCCACCGAGATCGCGGCCGTATTGGCATTTTCCGCCATTCGAAATAACGACAAAGTCGGTTTGATCATTTTTACAGACCGCATTGAGAAATTCATTCCCGCCCGAAAAGGTTTGCGGCATGTCTTGCGTGTCATTCGGGAAGTACTTTACTTTCAGCCCAAAGGAAAGACCACAGATTTGATTGCCCCTTTGGAATATTTAAACAAAGTCACGACTCGAAAAACCGTGACGTTCATGATTTCGGATTTTTTTGAGACGTTTTCGGATCAGACGAAAAGAATTCATAAGACTTCCGCACTGAAACAGGTTTTGGCTATTGCGAATAAACGTCATGATGTTGTGGCCATTACCTTGAATGATCCTCGAGAAATCGAGCTGCCGGATTGCGGGCTGCTGCAGCTGGAAGATGCCGAAACCGGGAGTTTGGTTTTGATCGATTCCTCCAGTCCACAGGTGCGCGAACAGTTTCGCTTAAAAGCGTTTCAACGTTTAAAAAAGCGGGAGGCTTTATTTCGATCGGCGCGGGTCGATCATATTCATGTCTCAACCGATGTCCCCTACGCCCAGGCATTGGTCAAATTTTTTATCGCCCGACGGCGTTTGCGTTGGTTGTAAATAGAAAAATTTATGATTCTTTTTATTTTCCTGATTTTCCTTCTGTTGCACTATTCACGCGTTTACGCCGAAGATATCCGGGATATTAAACCTCCGGTCGATCTGCCGGTGGATTATTTTTTTGGGTTTGTTCTTTTAGGAATTCTGATCCTGGGGGGAATTGCGTTTTTGGTTCGGTTTTTAATCCTGCGATCGAAACAGCCCAAAAAAGTATTGATACCTGTGAAGCCTTCATGGGAAATTGCGTTGGAACGACTCAACGCCCTGAGATTGCAAAACTTTCCTCAAAAGGACCAGACGAAAGAATTCTATTCTCAATTGTCTGACATTATCCGACGGTATATAGAAGATCGCTTCCATATCAGGGCACCGGAGATGACCACCCAGGAATTCCTGTGGTCGCTGAACGATGCCCCCTCGGGAGGCGAAGAATTGACGGATATTCATAAAAATTTACTGAAAGGTTTTCTAAACTCCTGCGACATGGTGAAATTTGCCAAGCACGGTTCGACGTTAAATGAGATGGATGAAAGTTTTCAGTTTGCCCTCAAACTGGTTGAAGAGACAAGATCGAAATAATGGTTCTGTCATTCCCGAATGCTTTAGTCGGGAATCCAAACTAGATTTATGAATGGACCCCCGACAAAGACATTCGGGGGTGACATTTTGGGATAAGATTTATGCAATTCAAAGACCCGTGGATTCTTTCCATTATTCCGTTGATTATTTTGTTTGGTTTGGCGATCGCGCGAAAAAATCGCAGCCCCAGCTTTCGTTTTCCAACAACGGATTTATTGGAAGGGATCAAGCCCAGCTGGAAGATAAAGTTTCGATTTATCCCAGCGGTTTTAAGATTTGCGGCCATCATCCTTTTTGTGATCGCTTTGGCCGGCCCGCGGAAAATTTTACAGGAGACGACGCATAAAACAGAAGGGATTGAGATCGTATTGGCGTTGGACTGTTCGGGCAGTATGGCCGCGGAAGATTTTAAAGTCAACGGACAACGTCAAAACCGTTTGTCGATCATCAAGAATGTCGTCAAAGAATTCGTTGCCAAAAGAACCAATGACCGTCTGGCGCTCATTGCCTTTGCTGGCTTAGCGTATACGGCGTGTCCCTTGACCACGGATTATAATTGGCTACTCGCGAATTTAGATCGGATTCAATTGGGCGTTTTGGAAGACGGCACTGCCATCGGTTCCGCGATTAATTCTTCCTTGAATCGTTTGAAAAACAGCAAGGCCAAAAGCAAAATCATTATTTTATTGACGGACGGCATGAATAATGCCGGCAAGGTCGATCCGCTGACCGCCGCCAAGATTGCGCAGTCGATGAAAGTAAAAATTTACACAATCGGGGCAGGTTCGAAAGGATACGTCCCTTTTCCCCTCAAGGATATTTGGGGCCGGAGGTTTTATCAAAACGTTCAATCAGATTTGGATGAAGCTACTTTAAAAGAAATCGCCCGCTTAACCGGCGGGCGGTATTTCCGGGCAACGGACACGGAATCTTTACGGCATATTTATGAGGAGATCGATTCGTTGGAAAAAACTCCGATCGAAGAAACCGGATATAAAGAATACAAAGAACTTTTTGTATGGTTTTTGCTGGGCGGAATTTTGTGTCTCATTTTGGAAGTCCTTTTGTCGAACACCATCTTTATGAGGATTCCTTAAAAATGCGGTTTGCTCAGGTGCAGATGCTTCATGGTTTGTGGGGGGTGGTCGTGTTTGCGCTCTTTTTGTCCTGGGCTTTAAAGCGCAAGACAAAAAGAGCTCAGCGTTTCGCCGAGGGCGATTTGCTTTCGCAAATCGCCGGGACATTCAGCTCACGCCGGCAAATCTCCAAAAACATTTTGCTTGTTTTTGTCTTCTTGTTCAGCGTCTTGGCGCTGGCCCGTCCGCAGTGGGGGAGTGAGTGGCAGGAGGTGAAACGCCAGGGTTTGGATATTCTTATTATTCTGGACACCTCCAAAAGCATGTTGACCGAAGACGTCAAACCCAATCGATTGGAACGCAGTAAACTCGCGATCAAAGATCTTTTGAAAAAAATGAAAGGCGACCGGATCGGGCTGATGGCTTTTTCAGGGAGCGCCTTTCTCGTCTGTCCTCTGACGGTGGATTACGGAGGATTTCTTTTGGCCTTGGAGGATTTAAACACCAATACCATTCCCCGGGGCGGGACCAATATCGCCGGCGCCATTCAAGAAGCGGTTAAAGGATACGATAACATACCTAATCCTTATAAAACCGTGATCCTGATGACCGATGGAGAAAGCTTAGAAGGCGATCCGCTGGGTGCTGCCCGGCAGGCGAAGAGTAAAGGAATCAAAATTTTTACAATCGGCATTGGGACCCAGGAAGGAGAATTGATCAGGATTCAAAACGATCAAGGTCAATCGGAATTCTTGAAAGACGAGCAGGGAAATTTTATTAAATCAAGACTGAACGAAGCGCTCCTGCAGCAAATTTCAGAAATCACCGATGGCGTGTACGTTCATGCTGGCGGTGCTCGGTTCGGGCTGGATGTGATCTATGACGAGTATCTTTCTAAAATGGAGAAACGAGAGATCCAAAGCAAGATGGAAAAAAAGTATCATGAAAAATTTCAGATTCCTTTGGTATTAGCGTTTGTTATTCTTTTGTGGGAGACATGGTTAACCACGAGGAAAGAATCATGAAGCTTATTCTCGCCTTGACCGTTTTAGTCCTTTGTTCTCCATCTGCGTGGGCTGCTTCGAAAGTCGCTGACATCAAACAAGGGAATTTATTGTATAACCAACAAAAATATGCGCAGGCCTTAGAAAAATATAACAGCGCCCTCGACAAAGCGCCGGATTCATCTATCATTAACTTTGATGCAGGGACGGCCTTGTACAAAAAAGGCGAGTACGACAAGGCGATTGGTTATTTTGAAAAATCCCTTTTAAGCGATGATCCGCAGTTGCAGTTTAAGGGGCATTACAATTTAGGAAACTCGATGTATAAATTCGGAATTCAGAAGGAAAATACTGATCTTTCTTCCGCGATTCAATCTCTAGAACAATCCTTGTCCCATTATAAATCTTTAGCTCTTCATCCCCAGGATGAAGATGCGAAATTTAATGAAGAGTTTGTTAAGAAAGAATTGAAACGTTTAGAGAAGAAAAAGGAAGAACAAAATAAACAAAAAAATAAACAAGACCAGACTTCTTCCAACGAATCTAAAAATCAACAAGATCAAAAAGAGAAGAGTCGTTCCTCCGAAAAAGAACAACCGCAGTCCGCCAACGCTTCCAAGAAAGACGAACAAAATAAACAAGAGAGTTCTCAAGAGAAGGTTGATCAACCGCAGCCAGACGAAAAAAATAAAGACGATTCAGCTCGTGCCCGTCAAAGGGATCAGCCGTCTAACGACAAGGAGAAGAAAGAAGCTAAAGAAAACTCCTCAGGTTTTTCGTCCGCTCAACCGGGTGAACTTTCCCGGGAAGAAGCTAAAATGCTTCTGGAAAATTATTCTCAGAACGAAGAGCCCAAGGGTTTATTGAATTTACGTCTGCAAAAAAGCGGGACCGTGGCGCCGGTTTTGAAGGATTGGTAAAATTTAAGATTATGAAATTTCTTAGAAACCTTATTCTTGGAATATTCTTGTTGTCTTTGTTGTCCGTTGTTGGATATGCACAAGACATCAGCTTTGAAGCCTCCGTCAACACCAACAAAGTGCCATTGGGTGAAACGGTTCAACTGACATTGACCTTTAACGGCGCAAAGCTGGATCAGCCGCCGGAAATCCCGTCGGTCGACGGCCTCGATGCACGATATTTAGGACCATCAACGAATATCACGATCATCAACGGACAGTATTCCATCCGGACATCACATGTCTATACTCTTTTCTTTCAAAAGACAGGAAAGTTCCGGATTCCTGCAATCAGTGTGCAGTTAAAGGGAAAGACTTTTACATCCGAGCCAATCGATATCGAAATTGTTGATAGTAGTGCATCCGCCTCAGGCACTTCAGTCAATGATCAAGGTTCATCGTTGGGCGCAAGTATCAAAGACCGGATCTTTTTAACGCTTGAAACCCATCGAAAAGAATTTTATGAGAATGAACAAATTCCTTTAACCATCAGATTGTATATCAACGGATTGGCCCTTCAAGATGTTCAATATCCTCAGTTCGCGCACGAGGGGTTCTCGGTGGATGCCTTTTCTCGGCCGAAACAATATGAACAAGTCGTGGGGGGCGTGCGTTATCAAGTCGTGGAATTTGACGGAAATGTTTATCCCAACCGTTCAGGAGATTTGAAACTGGGCCCGGCGACGTTGGTTTGTAATCTCGTTTTAAAAAATAATGATCAACGAAGATTTTCCTCGAGCGACTTGGATCATTTCTTCGATGATGATTTTTTCAACGGATTTTTTAATAGTACCCAAAAACGCGAGATGACCTTGACTTCGGTTGATTTGCCGATCAAAGTCCTAGCCTTGCCGCAGGAAGGAAAATCTCAGGATTTTTCAAAAGCCGTTGGAAAATTTTCCTTTGAAGCCTCGAGTTCTCCCTTGGAGGTGGCGGCGGGAGATCCGGTGACTTTAAGGATGTCGGTCACAGGGGATGGAAACTTACAGGCCGTGACTCTGCCATCCTTGAAAGCGGATGAGCATTTTAAAACTTATGACCCGCAGATCAAGGAAGAAAACGGCAAAAAAATTTTAGAACAGGTCATCATCCCGAAAACGGATCAAGTGAGTGAAATCCCCGCGCTGCAATTTTCCTATTTTGATCCGGACACAAAAACGTATCAAAAAATTGTCCAAGGGCCGTTTCCTTTGAAGGTCAAAAAATCCGAGGGCAAAGATGAATTTAAGGTCGTGGGATTCGATCAATCCAGGACTAAAGTCCCGTCCCAAAACGATACCGAGCGAGCGTCTGTTTCATCCCCACCCGAGGAGATTGGCCGCGATATTCTTTTTATTAAAGAGCAGCCTGGAAATTTTTATCCTCTGCATGCCAAGCTTTATAAAAATCCTTTTTTTATTTTTAGCTGGATTTTGCTTTCTTTGATTTGGATTGGTTTGGCGGTTTTTTTAAATTGGGAAAAGAGAATTCAAACGGATGTCGTGTATGCCCGGCGTCTCTATGCCCCGAAGAAGGCGCACCGCGGTATGGAAGCTGCCCAGAATTTTTTAAAAGAAGATCAACAAAAGGAGTTTTATGACACGATCCACAAGACTCTGCAAGAATATCTGGCAGATAAGTTTCATCTCACCTGGGCAGGGGTAACGCTCGAGGTGATTGAAAAAGAATTTCAGAAACGTCGGATGGAAAAGGAGATTTTAGAGAATGTGAAAACAGTTTTTAATCAATGCGACATGGTCCGTTATGCTTCCCTTAAAATCGATATCACTCAGATGACCGAAACCTTCCAGCAGCTTTGGGAAATCATCGATTATCTTGAGAGGAATTTAAAATGATTCAAACCCTTGCTTTTATAGTTTCCATCTTTTTATCTTTTGCCTCTAACGTTTTGGCTCAGGTGGATACTGCGCAGCTTACGGTTCAATTTCATGAGGCCGGAATTTCTTACAAGGTCCAAGACTACAAAAAGGCGATTGATTTATATGAAGGAATTGTAAAAACCGGCTGGGGCAATGGCGCTCTCTTTTATAATCTGGGCAATAGTTATTTTAAAGACGGGCAATTAGGGAAAGCAATTTTGAATTATGAGCGAGCCAAACGATTGATTCCGCGCGACTCTGATCTTAACGCAAGCACAAAGTACGCGATTTCCCGAATGAAAACCGCTGAATCATTTTTAGAAGAACCATTTGTCCGACGAATCATCAACCCTTATTCGGACTTTCTGACTTGCAATGAGCTTACGATGATTTTATTTTTATTTTTTTTCTTGACAGGAATTTCTTATTTCTTGGGATTATTTCTCAAATGGTCGCCGAAAATCCACGTGTTTTTGATTCTGTTTTGCTGTTTTCTTTTATTTCTTCACGGCTTTATCTTGACGGATAAAATCAGCTGGCAAAAAAATATCGCCGTGGTTTTAAGCAGTACCCCGGCCAGATTCGAACCCTTGCCCGGCGCTACCACGTATTTTGAACTCACCCCCGGATGGAAAGTGAAAATATTAATGAGAGAGGGCGATTGGCTGAAAGTGAAACGCCTTGATGGGAAAGTGGGGTGGGTGAAAGAGGAGGCAGTGGAGAGGATTTAGAACTCATCTGTCACTCCCGAATGCCTGCCTGTCGGCAGACAGGTTTCTGCGGGGGGTCTAATAGGATCGTCTGGATTCCCGACTAAAGCGTTCGGAATGACAGAATTTCTCGAGGTTTTGAGATAGCTTTTAAGTTTTTTGTAGAATTTTTATAATCGCCTCCGCCGCGCGGCGGCTGGCGCCGGGGGCGCCCAACGATTCTTTGACCTTGCGCAATTCAGATTTAATCTCCGCAATCTTTTTCTCGTTGGTATAAATCGATTTTACTTCTTGCGCGATTTTTTCAGGCGTTGCTTTGAACTGGATGCACTCCGGCACAATTTTTTTTCCTGCCACCACGTTCACCAATCCAATCCAGGGAATTTTAATCAGAAACTTGGCCAGAAGCCAGGTCAGCCACGACGTTTTATAGACGACGACCATTGGTTTTTGGAGAATTGCGGTTTCCAAGGTCGCGGTGCCGGAGGTGACCATGCAGACATCCGAGGCGTTGATGCCGTTGTATGTTTGGTCGCCGATAACTCTAAGAGGCAAAGAATACCGGTTGCTGAATTTTTCAAGGTGCTTCAATCGAACGCTTGTGGCTTTCATTAATAAAAACTGTAGTCGATTGTTTTGGGCGTAAAGAATTTTGGCAGCCTCGAGCATGACGGGAAGAATTTTTTCGATTTCTTTTTCACGCGAGCCCGGAAGAAGTCCGATGGTGGGGTATTGGCTGGAAAATCCGATGAGGCACAAAAAATCCGGCCCTGGTTGTGTGGTTCTAAGCGAATCCAAAATCGGATGGCCGATGAATTCCACGTCCATTCCTCGTCGCGCGTAAAATTCTTTTTCAAAAGGAAGAATCACAAGCATCTGATCGCAGACCTCGCGGATGAGTTTAATTCGGCTTTCTTTCCACGCCCAAACCTGCGGGCTGATATAGTAAATTACTTTTGTTTGGATACCAGCCTTTTTGATTTCGCGGGCGAGTCTTAAGTTAAAACCCGGATAATCGATGAGAATCACCGCCGCGGGCTGGGTTTCTTTGATTTTGTTTAAGATCGTTTGAAAAACACGTTTAAAATTTTGAAAGTGTTTGAGGATTTCCCAGAATCCGACAACGGCCAAGCGGGTTAAGTCTTCATAAATTTCAACGCCAGCGCTTTCCATGAGCGGCCCGCCGAGACCGGAGAAGGTTATTCCGGGTTGAAGTTTTTCTAGAGCTTCAACCAGATGAGAACCGTGTAGATCACCGGAGGCTTCACCGGCGATAATTATGATTGAATTTTTTGAAGGCATCGTTAGCATTCCTTAATAACTGTCATTCCCGAACGTTTTTGTCGGGAATCCAGAATGTGCTATTTCTGGACCCCCGACTAAAGCATTCGGGGGTGACAAGTATATTCTTCAAATACGCGGATTACTCCATATTTTCTCGATAATTGAGAGAGCGACTTCGAGGGCTTGTTGGCCTTCTTCTCCGGAAACAATAGGCTTTTTGTCCTCGCGCACGCAATCGATGAATGATTCCAATTCTTTTTTGAGCGGTTCTTCTTTTTCGATGGGTAAATTGGTTTTGGAAATCGCCGTACCGTTTTTTTTGTAAAGAAAAGCTTCCTGTTTGACGTAATCGAGGGAAATGTAAGTGTCTTTCAGAAAAATTCGAATCTTACGCATGACCTCCTCCGAAACACGGCTGGCAGTTAAGTTGCACACACAGCCGTTTTGAAAAGTGATTCGCGCGTTGGCGATGTCGTCCAGATCGGTTAAGACCTTGACCCCGACGGCCTGGATGTCGGCAACCGGAGATTGCACGAGTCCGAGGATAATATCGATATCGTGAATCATTAAATCCATGACGACCCCGATATCCAGCGAGCGGTTAGGGAATTGGTTCAGGCGGTGGCATTCAACAAACAAAGGGTTTTGGGCAATGGGTTGAATCGCCTGAAACGCCGAGTTAAATCGTTCCACGTGTCCGACTTGGAGTTTAAGATTCTTTTTTTTAGCGATTTGAATCAGCTTTTGGGCTTCTTCGATCGTGAGTGTGATGGGTTTTTCGACGAACGCGTGGATACCGTTTTCTAAAAAGAATTTCGCGACCTCAAAATGGGTGAAGGTGGGGGTGCAGATGTTGACGGCTTCAATTTTTCCAATGAGATCCTGGTAATGGTCAAAAAAATTGACTTTGTAGTGTTCGGAAAATTTTTCGGTGCGATCGCGTTTGACATCGCAGATGCCGATAAGATTGACTTTGTCGTTGAGTTGTTCGCGAGTGACTTTTAAGTGGTGGGAGCCCAGATGGCCGATGCCAATGATCGCGGTATTGATTTTTTTCATGGCCAGAACTATAACAAACCCCTCGACAAAAGTCAACGGCCATGCTAACATTTCCCCTTCTATGAAAGATTATTTAAAGCTTCTGCAGTTTACTCGCGGTCATGCCAAGATTTTTCGTGTGGCGATCTTTTTCATGGTTTTGTCAACGATCTTCGCGCCTTTTCGCCTCACCTTGCTGGTTCCGATGACGGACCGGATCTTCACCAATAAAAAAATTGTCTTTCCCAATCAAGTCCCGCCGTTTGTTGCCCATTGGGTCGATAAACTAAACGCCATGGATGTGCATACGATCTTTGTTTTTTTCCCGATTGTCGTCATCGCTCTCATGGTCATGAACAGCCTGGTTCAGTTCTGGGCCAACTTTTTAATGAACGATATTTCGCAGCGGATTATGCGCGATATCCGCCACAAACTTTACACCACCATCCAGAATCTTTCCCTGGATTATTTCAGCAAGAAACGTACCGGAGAATTGATTTCCCGTATCACCAACGACGTTCAGGTGATTGAGAACGCGGTTTCTTACGCGATCATGGATCTTTTTACGCAGAGTTTTACTATACTATTTTTTGTGGCGATGATTTTTTTCATTCATTTCAAGGCGGCCTTGATCATTTTTGTTTTGTTTCCTCTGATCGGAGTGCCGATGTGGGCGATCGGCCGAAAGCTGCGCAAACTTTCCAAAAGTTCTCAGGAAAAAATGGCGGACATCAATTCTTTGCTTTTGGAGACGATTTCCGGCGTGAAAGTGGTGAAGGCTTTTTGCATGGAAAAATATGAAACCAATCGTTTCAAAAGGCAGAATTACGATTTTTACAAACTCAAAATGAAGTCGATCAAACGGGTTTTGGCGATCAGTCCCATAACGGAGTTGATCGGGGTTGCCTGCGGCATGGTTTTGATTTTGGGGCTGGGACATCAGGTGATGAACGGGCAATTTTCCTTCGGTGTTTTCATTCTTTTCTTTGGTTCGATCATGTCGATCATCAGCCCGATCAAGAAACTGGCCAACGTGCATGCGATCACGCAGCAGGCCCTGGCGGCCAATGAACGGATTTATGATATTTTAGAAACCGAACCAACGGTGGTCGAGAAATCCGATGCCAGAGAACTTCCCGTCATTAAAGAAAATATAAAAATCGACCATGTCTTTTTTCAATACGACGAGGAATCCGGACTTGTTTTAAAAGACATCAATTTAGAAATTAAAGTCGGTGAACTCGTGGCGATCGTCGGGCCGACGGGAACCGGAAAGTCCACGCTGGTCAACTTGATCCCGCGTTTTTATGATCCAACCAGCGGCAGCGTTGCAATTGATGGAATAAATTTGAAGGAAGTGTCGTTTAAATCTCTGCGCGGACAAATCGGCATTGTGGCCCAGGAAACGATTCTTTTCAACGACACCGTCCGGGCCAACATCGCGTATGGAAATCTTGATGCTTCTCAGGAAGAAATTGAAGCCGCCGCCCAAAAAGCTTTTGCTCATTCTTTCATTACGAAAATGCCCAAAGGGTATGACACGGTGATCGGCGACCGTGGTTTTCGTTTATCCGGCGGAGAAAAACAGCGCATCGCCATTGCCCGCGCCATTTTGAAAAACCCGCCCATCCTGATCCTCGATGAAGCCACCTCTCAGCTCGATTCCGAATCCGAAAAATTTGTGCAAGAGGCTTTGGATGAATTGATGAAATACCGCACCGTCATCGCCATCGCCCATCGTTTGTCGACGATCTTTAAAGCCAACAAAATTGTCGTCCTTGATCAAGGACAGATCGTGGGCTTAGGCTCGCACGACAAACTCCTTGAAACCTGCGGCCTTTACAAACGGCTTTACCAGACGCAGTTTTTGGTGGAAAATTAATTTTATCAATGAATTCCCAATAGTATATGGAACAAACTGACGTTTGCATTGTTGGCGCTGGACCTGCCGGAATTCTACTCGGATTATTGCTGGCCGAAAAGGGGATTGCGGTTGTCGTGATCGAATCCCAAAAAGATTTCGCGCGTGAATACCGGGGAGAAGTTTTGATGCCCCGTTTCAGTCAGACGCTGAAAAAAGTCGGCTTGTTCGAATATATTGAACAGCAACAACCGCAGCTTAAACTGCGCACGATTGAGATGTACTTCAAAGACTGGCAGATCGCTTCTTTGAATTTTAGCAAAATCTCTCCCCAAATTCCTTTCGCCATCTGGATGCCTCAGCCGATTCTTCTAAACGCCCTTTACGCTAAAGCTCAAACTTATTCTAACTTTAAATTACTTTTTTCGACGACGGTTCGGGAGGTCCTTCAAAATCAAGGAAAGATCACCGGTGTTGTGGCCGAACAACAGGGCAGGCGTTTAGAGATCCCGGCAAAAATTACCGTTGGCGCCGACGGCCGTTTTTCAACGATGCGAAAGGCGGCTGGTTTTAAGACGCGTTATGAAAAATATGACTTTGACATTATTTGGTTTACGGTTAAACACCCGCAAAATTATGACAATACAGTGCGGGCGTTCTTTTCGCCGTATCACAATTATTTGATTCTGCCCAAATATCCCGACGCGATTCAATGCGGGCTCATTGTAGCGCCGGGAGGATTTGAAAAATTCCGTCGAAAAGGAATTGAGTCGATGCGCAAAGAACTTTTGAGCAGTCATTCGGTTTTACATCCATTTGTCCGGGAGCTAAAAGATTTTCATCCCTTTAATGTTTTGCAGGCCCGTGTCGCGCTGGTCGATGAGTGGGCCAAAGAGGGATGTCTGCTGATCGGCGACGCTGCTCATACCTGTTCTCCGGCGGGCGCCATTGGCGTTAGCGTCGCGGTTGAGACGGCGGTTGTGGCGGCCGATGTCATCGTTGAGGCTCTTAAAGAGAAAAATTATTCGGCAGGATTTTTACGGCAGGTCCAGGAATTGCGCGAGAAGGATGTCATCAGTATTCAGCGCATCCAATCCCGTTTGACCAATGTGATTTTTTCAAGGATTCCTGGTTTTCAGATGTTTGCGGTTGCGATTCTTTTTATTATGGCCCGTTTGGGGATACTAAGGCGTTTACAACGTCGAATCGCTGTAGCGAAAGGATAAAAATGTCAGAAGCTAAAAATGTATTAGGTGGAAAATTTAGGCTAAGTATTGCCATCTCTATTTTACTTGTCTATACCTTACCTGTGATTGGAAACGATGAGTCGGTTTGCACAAGTCCGTATATGGGTGTGAAGGATATAGTTAATATTACAGATTCAAATCATCCGCTTGTCGTTGAATCGAAACAAGTAATATTAAGCCTTGGCATTAGCGAGGATTATTTTAATAAGTATTTTCGGTTTCTTTGTGCGGCTGATAGTTCAAGTAGAAGCTATCGTGCAATTAGATGGCAATATAAGATTGGGGAGTTCTCGATAATTTTAGAAGATACTCTTGGCTTTAGTGGTTCTGATAATATTCATGGCATACAAAATCTTGGTAAGTTGAATGAGGTTCAATCAGTTATTTCTAAACATGAAGCTGAAGAGAAAATGCAGTCATGTATAGGAGATTTTCAAGAAGCTCGCTTGGAGGTGGGAATGCCTAGAGTTGATACATATCCCAGAGTATCAAGGCCATACTTTATCGCTCGTTCAATTTATGAAAATCATGAAGAACGAGGTCTTGATATCAAATGGGACGTCGGCTATGTTGATTTGGAAACCGGCGAATGTACCAAGAGTCAAGGGAGAATAGTTCATAGGCCTGGTTCTCTGAATCGCTAAGAAAGTTTCCAATTTATAAGGACAGGTATTTTGAGATTGTTGCAAAGGAGAAAAAGGTGTCGGAAAAAGGAATGAGCAAAGGACGGATGGAAGCATTCAGCGACGGCGTGATTGCCATCATCATCACCATTATGGTGTTGGAATTGAAAGTGCCGCACGGGGTTGATTTTGGTTCGCTGCGTCCTATTCTTCCGGTATTTTTAAGCTACGCGTTTAGTTTTATTTTTTTAGGAATTTATTGGAACAATCATCATCATTTGTTACAGGCGGCCCATCACGTCAATGGGGCCGTTCTTTGGGCGAATTTGCATCTTTTGTTTTGGCTGTCGCTGATTCCTTTTGTCACCGGCTGGATGGGTGAGAATTATACTGCGGCCTGGCCGGTTGCGTTTTATGGGATTGTTCTTTTGTTTGCCGGCTTTGCGTATTTTTTGCTTACGCAAGCCCTCATTGCGCGCCACGGCAGAGATTCCGTTTTGGCGATTGCGATGGGTGGGAACTTCAAGGGAAAGATTTCGGTTCTGATTTATGCGTTAGCCATTCCGTTTTCTTTTGTAAACACATTTTATGCTTACGTGTTGTATGTCCTGGTTGCAATCATGTGGCTGATTCCCGACCGCCGTATCGAGAAGGCGCTGGAGGCACAAAGAGTGGGATCTTGAAACCTATGAATGAAAAAGAATTTCTTTGCCCTTATTGCGGCAGTTCGAATATAATCAGTTTGGAAAGTCAAAGCAGACACTCTCAATTAGTAACGGATTGCGAAACCTGCTGCAAACCCATCGTTGTTCGGGTGCGGATGGTCGAGGGAAGTTGCGAGTTAGAGGTTCGGGGAGAAAATGAATAAAAAGGATAACAATATGGTTAATGAAGCTCTCTTACACGAATTAGCCGAGGATCAGGAAGATTTAGAGACGTTTAAAAAACGCGCGCCGGAATCAACGATTTCTTACGAATCCTTCTTTAAAAAAATAAAAGCTGATGGGAAAATATAGGATCCCGTTTATATTGTTAAAATCGGCCATAGAAAAGATGTGTATCGTTAAAGATTGTGGCCCGCGGGCCATAATCTTAGTGCGGTGATCGGTGGTTTAATCGCAGGAGTTTTTACATTAAAAGGAGTAGATAAGGCTCATAAAAATGATTTAGAGAAGCAACAAATAGAAGAAGAACGAATGGTAGATAGTTTTTTGCAAATGATAAAGACAGAAGTTAACGCTGTGTGGCAAAGATATTCTTCAACGATGGGGACTAATCTAGAATCATTACCAGAAGGAGAATTTTTACGATCTACGTATGAAATTACACAAAATTATTTTGCTATTTAAGATGGTCTAACTTACAGTACCAATGAATTAAAAAAATTGCACTTGGAGTTAAAAAACGATATCAATAAGTTTCTGGAACAGGTTATTGAGAGATAAAGTAGAGTTCCGGTGACGCACCCCGAATTAATTAAAATCACTCCTTATGAACCACGCCATTCTCTTAATCTCTTGCCCCGACCAAAAAGGCATCACTGCTTCGGTGACGGGTTTTGTCTATAAGCATAATGGAAACATTATCGACGCTGACCAGCACATCGACGAACAAAGCAACACCTTCTTCATGCGTTTGGAATGGTCGCTTGCCGAATTTTCTCTCTCTGAAGAAAAGATCAAGGAAGCTTTTCGTCCGCTGGCTGAGCGTTTCGGGATGCAGTGGGAAATTTCTTTTTCAGAAAAAGTCCAGCGTGTGGCCATTTTCGTTTCCAAACCCTTGCATTGTCTTTATGATCTTTTGATCCGCCGGAAGGCCGGGCAGCTCAACTGTGAATTTCCTTTGATTATCAGTAACCATCATGAGGCCGGCGCCGTAGCCGAGGATTTTGGAATCAAGTTTGTTGAAATTCCCATTACACCCAAAAATAAATCGATCGAGGAGAAGCGCCAACTTAAACTCTTGCAGGAGTTCAAAGTGGATTTGATTGTGTTAGCGCGTTATCAGCAGATCCTTTCGCCGCATTTTGTTGGGGCCCTGCCTGCCAAAATCATCAACATCCATCATTCGTTCCTGCCGGCGTTCCCCGGCAGCCAGCCTTATGCCCAGGCCTACCGAAAAGGCGTCAAGGTGATCGGCGCCACCAGTCATTTTGTGACGGAAAAATTAGATGAAGGCCCCATCATCGAACAGGACACGGTGCGGGTGAGTCACCGCGACAGCCTGGAGGATTTGATCCGTAAAGGTGAGGATCTGGAGAAAGTTGTTTTGAACCGGGCTTTACGCTGGGCGCTGGAGAAGAAAATTTTGTGCTATGACAACAAGACCGTTGTGTTTGCGTAGAAAATCGCGTTGAGGTCATAGATTTTCCTTGAATCGAATAGGCAAATATATATAATACATCCCATGTCTTTTGGAAATATTCACACGGTTGCGGTCATAGGGGATGGGGGGTGGGGAACAACCTTGGCCATCCATCTCGCCGGAAAAAACTATCAGGTTAAACTGTGGGGGGCGTTTCCCGATTATGTCCGTGAGGTTCAAAAAAAAAGAATCAATCCAAGATTTCTCCCCGGCATTAAAATTCCCAAACAAGTTGAGATGGTTGATCGTCTGGACGTTGCTTTAAGCAATGCCGAGCTCCTCATTCTTGCCGTCCCGTCTCAATATGTTCTTGGAATCCTTAAGAAATTCAAACCTTTTGATTTATCCAATAAAATAATTTTGAGTGTGATCAAAGGAATCGACCCCATTAGTTTGAAGAGAATTTCGGAGTTGATTGTCGGGGAATTAGGCAACGTGAAATTAGCGGTTCTTTCCGGTCCCACAATCGCGATGGAGACGGCCAAAGGTCTTCCGACGACGGCGGTCGTGGCTTCCCGCGATACTAAAGTGGCGCACGATTTACAGATGGTTTTAAATTCAGAAAAATTTCGGATCTATACCAACTCAGACGTGGTTGGGGTGGAATTAGGGGGGAGCATTAAAAATGTGATTGCCATTGCCTGCGGGGTTTGTGATGGGTTGGGCTTTGGGACCAACGCCAAAGCGGCCATTGTCACCCGCGGACTCGCGGAAATGACTCGTCTCGGCACAGCTATGGGGGCCAAGAGTAAAACATTTAGCGGTTTGACCGGCTTGGGAGATCTCACCACAACCTGCTTCAGCCCGCAAAGCCGGAATCGTTTTGTCGGTGAGCAGCTAGGAAAAGGAATACGCATCGATCAGATCACTCGAACAATGGATATGGTTGCCGAGGGAGTCGAAACCGTTAAGGCGGTTTATCGTTTGGGGCAGAAGTGCCGTATTGCCTTGCCGATCACCAACGAAGTTTTTAAAATTATTTATAAAAATAAAAACCCGAAGCAAGCGGTCAACGATCTGATGAACCGTCGGGTGAAATCGGAGTTTTAGAAAAATTAAATCGGAGCGTAGCGCAGCTTGGCTAGCGCACTTGAATGGGGTTCAAGAGGTCGTGGGTTCAAATCTCACCGCTCCGACCAATAAATCATACGTCAAATTTAAGAGAGGTGCCCATGGGAAATAGCGAAGAAACCCGCCAGGAACGTAGAAAGTATACGCGTATTAAAAAGAATTTTATCATTTCCTACTATAACAAACAGTCTCCCTCTGTTAAGTATGAAGTGTCTCAGATCAAAAATATCAGCTTGGGAGGAAGCTGTTTTATAACTTCAAATTATTGCAGCCCCTCGACCCCAATCGGGATCGAATTAAAAACACCCTATTTAGCCGGGACCGTCCATCTGGAAGGATCCGTCTTAGAATCCCAAGAGAAGGTTCCTAACCTGGTGTATGAAACGCGATTAGTCTTCGAACCGCTCACACCGCAGGCAGACTTTGTTTTAAAGAAAATTGTGGAATATTTTAAAGAGGGAAAAAAATAGCCCATGAATAAATTAACTTTAGGATTGATCGGTTACGGAAACGTCGGCCAGGGGGTTATCAGGTTTTTAAAAACCAGAGAGAATTTCATTCAGAATAAATTCAACACCGAATTTAAGCTCAAGGCCATCTGCGATCGCAGTATCCATTCTAAAAATACCCGGGGTTTGACTGGAACGCTTTTAACGACCGACATTTCACAAGTGCTTCATGACCGGGAAATCGACGTCGTTATTGAACTGGTGGGTGGCATGCATCCTTCCCGCGAAATTATTTTAGGGGCGCTTAAAAACGGTAAACATGTCGTGACCGCGAACAAAGAACTCTTGGCGCAAGACGGCGAAGAGCTTTTTCGGGAAGCCAAGAAGCGTAACCGCAGCATCTATTTCGAATCTTCCGTCGGCGCCGGCGTTCCCATCATTAAAACCATTACGGAAGGATTAGCTGGTAATAAGTTTAACCGTATTTATGGCATCATCAACGGCACCTGCAATTTTATTTTGACCGAGATGACCAGAAACAACTGGACGTTTTCTCAGGCGCTCAAAGAAGCGCAAAAAAGAGGATACGCCGAGCGCAACCCGGTGCTGGACGTCAACGGCATCGACACCGCCCACAAATTATCTATTTTGGTTTTTTTGGCTCTGGGAAAATCCATTAAGCTCAGCGATATTTATATTGAAGGCATCACGCATATTTCCCACGTGGATATCGAGCATGCCGAAAGCATGGGGCTGGCCATTAAACTCCTGGCGATCGCCAAACGCGTCGAGCGCGAGATCGAAGTGCGCGTTCAGCCGACACTCATTTCCAAAGATCATCCTTTAGCCTCCGTCAACGGAATCTTCAATGCCCTCTTTATTGACTGCGATCCTCTTGGAGATATTTTGCTTTATGGCCAGGGGGCCGGTCAGATGGCGGCGGCCTCGGGCGTCATGAGTGATTTGATTAACCTCGCGGCCCGCAACAATTCACCGTCGTCAATTATGGTGGGAAATTTGTTTCAAGAAATTTCTGGATTCAAGCTGCGTAAAATTGATCAGATCAAAACGAAATTTTATCTGCGGTTTATGGCGATCGATAAACCTGGTGTTCTTTCTAAAATCACCGGGATTTTAGGAAAACACGGTATCGGTATTGCCTCCGTCACTCAGAAGATGGACAAAAAGTCATCGGCTGTCCCCGTCATTATGTTGACCGATCCTGCCACAGAGAAAATGCTGCGTCTTTCCCTCGAACAGATCACGAAATTATCGGTTGTCAAAAGCCGGCCCGTCGCGATCAGAATGGAAAAACTTTCATGAGCGGCGGGATCATCGATCGATACCGGGAATTCCTCCCTGTTACGCAGAAGACGCCGGTCGTGAGTTTGAATGAAGGAAACACTCCCTTAATTCTTTCCCATTCTTTAACCTCCACGATCGGACTCAAAGTTTATCTCAAGTATGAAGGATTAAACCCGACGGGTTCTTTCAAAGACCGCGGCATGACGATGGCAATCTCGAAAGCCAAAGAAGAAAGCAGCCAGACGGTCATGTGCGCTTCAACCGGTAATACCTCAGCCTCGGCGGCCGCGTACGCGGCGCGCGGCGGGATGAAATGCATTGTGCTGATTCCCGATGGAAATATTGCGCTGGGAAAATTGGCTCAGGCCATGATCCATCAGGCCAAAGTCATCGCGATTCAGGGAAATTTTGACGAGGCGCTAACGCTAGTCAAAGAAATTACTTCAAAATATCCGGTGACGCTGGTTAATTCGATCAATCCTTACCGCATCGAAGGACAAAAGACCGCGGCGTTTGAAATATGTGATGATTTGGGGGATGCCCCGGTATTTCATGCCATTCCCGTCGGCAATGCCGGCAACATCACCGCGTACTGGAAAGGATATAAAGAATACAAACAGATTGGAAAATCCAAGACGCTCCCCCGTATGTTGGGGTTTCAAGCGGCCGGGGCAGCCCCGATTGTGAAAGGAAAGATTATCAAGTATCCCGAAACTTTAGCGACCGCGATTAAAATTGGAAATCCCGCCAGCTGGAAATTGGCCGAGACCGCTCGCGATGAATCGAACGGTTTGATTGATTCCGTGACCGACAGGGAGATCATTGGGGCTTATAAAATGCTCGCTGGTCACGATGGCGTTTTTGTTGAACTAGCCTCTGCGGCGTCGGTCGCTGGTATTTTAAAATTACACCATCGTGGTTATTTCAAAAATCAACAAGGCATAATTGTTTGTACTTTAACCGGCCATGGATTAAAAGATCCGCAGACGGCCACAAAACAGATTCACAAGCCCGTTGTGGTTAAAGCACAACTCAAAGCAATCTTGAAACACATTGGCTACTAAAATAAAATCTTTGAAAGGCAAAAAAATTTTGATCACCTGCGGGCCGACGTGGGTTCCGATTGATTCGGTACGAGTGATCAGCAACCGTTCGACGGGTGAGATGGGACATCTCATTGCGAAAGATTTAAAGCGTTTGGGCGCACAGATTACTCTACTTGAAGGGCCCATCACGCACGCGGCAGATTTGAGATCCATGAAGGTGATTAAATTTCAGTTTTATGAAGAACTCCTCAGATTACTAAAGGAGCAATTGAAAAAGAAGTACGATATCATTATTCACGCCGCTGCTGTTTCTGACTATCGATTAAAGAATTCTTATGCAAAGAAAATAAATTCCGATCGAGCGCGCGTTCATTTACAACTGGTCCCGACCGAAAAGATTATTCATTGGATCAAACGTTTGAGTCCAAAGGCATTTTTGGTGGGTTTCAAATTGGAAACGGGGCGGGATTTAAAGAAATTAAAACAAAAAGCAGCCGCGTTGATCAAACAAGCAGACTGCGATTTGGTTGTGGCCAATAGTTTTGAGGATCAACACTATCAAGGTTATATTTTGGACAAACAACAGAATGTCTTGCTCGATGGAAAAAGTCGCTCAGACATCTCTTTAGGATTAACAAAAATACTATGTCAGCAAAAATGAAATATATTGTGGTCGTTCCGGATGGAATGGCCGATTTTCCGGTTGAAATTCTGGGGAATAAAACTCCTTTGGAAATTGCCCGTCGGACGAATATGGATTATCTGGCACAGCATGGAGTGACCGGCTTGGTCCAGACGATTCCGGATGAAATGAATCCGGGTTCAGACATCGGGAACCTTTCCATCATGGGGTATGATCCGCGTAAACATTTTTTTGGCCGCGCGCCATTGGAGGCGGCAAATCTGAATATTATACTCAAAGATGATGAGGTAGCCTTTCGATGCAACCTTGTGACCGTTTCTAATGATCAAATGGCGGACTACAGCGCCGGGCATATTTCCACCAAAGAAGCGGGTCTTTTGATCGACGCGTTAAATAAAAAATTGGGATCAGCGAAACTTAAATTTTATCCCGGAAAAAGTTACCGCCATCTTTTGATTGTCAAGTCTGATGCGATTGCGGAATTGTTAAAGATCAAATGCACCCCGCCGCATGATATCGCCGGGCAGAATATCAAGAATTATTTACCGCAGGCGGGCCTGCCTCAGGCAGGCCCGCTCGTGGATGAGTTGCTGTCTCTCATGGAAACTTCCAAAGAAATTTTTTTGAATCATCCGGTGAATCAGGTGCGAATCGATTTAAAAGAAAATCCAGCCACGATGATCTGGCCGTGGGGGCAGGGCACGCGTCCCAACCTGCCGTTGTTCACGGAAAAATTCGGCCTACAGGGAGCTATCATTTCCGCCGTCGATCTGGTCAACGGGATCGGCCGCTTGGCTGGTTTAGAGGTGGTTGCGGTTCCCGGCGCGACCGGCTACTATGATACAAATTATTTAGGGAAGGCGGAGTATGCCTTGAATGCCATCAAGAAAAAAGATTTTGTTTACATCCACATTGAAGCGCCCGATGAGGCCGGACATAATGGTGATATCAAAATGAAGATCAGCGCCATCGAGAAAATTGATAAAGAAATCATCGGGACCATTTTGAAACACTGCGCTAAAAAAGAGAATTTTCGGATGCTGGTTTTGCCGGATCATGCCACTCCGGTTGAAAAGCGATGCCACGTGAGCGGCCCGGTCGGTTTTGTGATGTTTGGCCGGGGCATCGTTCCCGACGGCTCAACCGAATACACCGAGCCCGCTGCGAAAGAACGGGGATTGAAATTCAAAAGCGGGGAAGAGTTGATGGAATTTTTTATCCGGGGGAATCTTTAGAAAGGGGGGACTTAATGAAGATGAGAATCAGTATTTTTATTTTAGGAATTATTTTTTCTCCAGGGATGATCGCTTCAGCCGAGACCTTGACCAGCACTCAAGAAGATCAGGCCAATGTGGAGGTCACCGTTTACAATAACAATTTAGGTTTGATCAAAGACACGCGTAAAGTGACTCTACCCGTGGCCCAAGGTGAGTTGAAATTTATGGATGTGGCTGCGTTTATTAATCCGGTCACTGTCCATGCTAAATCACTCAATACTCCAGAAAAATTTGCGGTTCTGGAACAAAATTATGAGTATGACTTGATCGATCAGAACAAACTCCTCGATAAATATGTAGGAAAGAAAATCAAAATCCTGAACTGGAACCCGTATCAGGATAAAAAGGAGATTGTGGATGCGAAACTGATCAGCAATAACAACGGCCAGGTTTATGAAATTGGCAATGAAATTTATTTAGGCCATCCGGGAGTGGAAATTTTGCCGCAGCTGCCGGAAAATTTGATCGCCAAGCCCACTTTGATGTGGCTTTTTAACAATACGAGCAGCCAGCCGCATCAGTTGGAAGTTTCTTATCTGACGAACAACCTGAGCTGGAAGGCGGATTATGTTTTAGTGGTCGACCAGAAAGACGCGCAGGGTGATTTATCGGGTTGGGTAACTGTTGACAATCAAAGCGGCGCGGCCTACAAAGAGGCAAAATTAAAACTTGTGGCCGGTGAAGTTCAAACTATGCAACAAGCAAATGGAGGGATTGCTGGGGATATGCTGCGTGTGTTGAGTGCTCCAGCGGCCGCTCCGCAATTTAGCGAACAAGGATTTTTTGAATATCATATCTATGATTTAGCCAGAAGGACGACGATCAAAGACAAAGAGACCAAACAAATCAGCCTGCTGGAAGCCAACGGTATTAAGATTCAAAAAGAATTATTAGTGTACGGAGTCAAAAGTTATTTCACCGCCTATTATCGTCCAGAAAATCCTAAACAGCCGGTGGATGTGTATATCAAGTTTAAGAATTCAAAAGAGAATCAATTAGGAATGCCGCTGCCGGGGGGCATCATTCGTTTGTATAAAGAGGATTCAGCGAAGAGTTTGCAATTTATCGGGGAAAACAAAATTGAACACACGCCCAAAGACGAAGAAGTGAAATTAAAAGTAGGAGAGGCCTTTGATGTCGTGGCGGAGCGCCGGCAGATGAATTTTCAACTGATATCCAATCAGGTTTATGAAAGCGAATGGGAAGTGACTTTACGGAATCACAAACAGGAAGATACTATGGTAGGAATCATTGAACCCTTATCGGGTGATTGGCAGGTGATCAGCGAAAGTCATCCCCATCAAAAACTGGATGCCTTTACGATTCGATATGATGTCAACGTGCCCAAAGACGGGGAAGTAAAGGTTACATATAGAATACGAGTACGAGTGGGATGATGAGCAAACACATCATTGTCCAAAAATACGGAGGATCTTCCGTCGCCAACATCGAGCGGATCAAGGCGGTGACCGAGAGGATTGTTTCTTACAAAAATCATCGTCAGGACGTGGTCGTCGTGGTTTCGGCGATGGCGGATACGACGGATGAACTGGAAGAACTGGCCCTTCAGATCACTTCCTGTCCGGCGGAGCGCGAGATGGATATGCTGATGTCGACCGGCGAGCAGATTTCTTGCGCGCTTTTGGCTATGGCGGTTAAAGAAAAAGGATATGATTCCATTTCGTTTACCGGTGGACAAGTCGGTATCAAAACCGACAAATCCCACACCAAAGCCAAGATTGTTAAAATTGATGCCCGGCGTATCAAGAAAGCTTTGGCGCAGAATAAAATCGTGATCGTCGCCGGATTTCAAGGCGTGACCTACGATGATGATATCACAACCCTCGGACGGGGAGGATCGGACTTGACGGCGGTCGCGTTAGCCAAAGCCTTAAGCGCCCATGTCTGTGAAATCTATACGGACGTCGAAGGCATTTACACAACCGATCCGCGGGTTGTTAAAGAAGCCCAAAAAATTCCGATGATCACCTTCGATGAAATGCTGGAGATGGCATCGCTGGGGGCGCAGGTCATGCAGCCACGTTCCATTGAAGTGGCTAAAAAATTCAATATACCTATTCATGTGCGGTCAAGTTTTTCGAAGGGAGATGGAACCATGATTGTCAAAGAAGATGAAAAAATGGAAGGGG
>Ga0209515_10001585_pt1 | contig 37413 bp, 29 predicted proteins | sample Subgroupgradi54m_FD_187454 | JGI IMG/M metagenome (GOLD analysis project Ga0209515, IMG submission 187454) | Subsurface groundwater microbial communities from S. Glens Falls, New York, USA - GMW60B uncontaminated upgradient, 5.4 m (SPAdes)... ... | reverse complement strand
GCGCACATTTCCCGGCCAACGGTAGCGCTTCAGCTCCTCGATGGCCTCGGGCAAAAACGTGATCTCCTTCCAGCCGTTCTGCTCGGCCACTTGCCGCGCGAAGTGCCCCGCAAGCACGGGAATGTCGTCGAGCCGCTCGCGCAGGGGCGCCAGCGCCAGCGGAAAAACGTAGATGCGGTGGTAGAGGTCCTGGCGAAAGGCGTTCTGTCGCACCAGCTCGTCGAGGTTGCCGTGGGTGGCCACCACCACGCGCACGTCCACGGCGATGGGCCGGTCGCCGCCCACGCGCTCGAGTTCGCCCTCTTCGAGCACGCGCAGCAGCTTGGCCTGCATGGGCAGCGGCATGTCGCCGATTTCATCCAGAAAAAGCGTGCCGCGGTGCGCCTGCTCGAATTTTCCCACGTGCCGCCCGGCGGCGCCGGTGAACGCGCCCTTTTCGTGGCCGAACAGCTCGGATTCGATCAGCTCGGCGGGGACCGCGGCGCAGTTCAAGGTGATAAACGGCCCGGCCCGCCGCGGACTTTTCTCGTGCAGCGTCCGCGCCACCAGTTCCTTGCCCGTGCCCGTTTCCCCCAGGATGCACACGCGCGTCTCGCTGGCCGCCACGCGCTCCACCTGCGCCATCAATTGCTCCATCGCCCGGCTGGCCCAGACCATCTCGTGCTTGCCCAGGCGCTGCCGCAGCTCACGGTTTTCCGCCTCCAGGCGCGTCAGGCGCAGGGCGTTCTCCACGGTCACCAGCAGCTTCTCGGTCGTGAGCGGCTTCTCCAGAAAATCCACCGCGCCCAGCCGCGTTGCTCGCACGGCCATCTCCACGGTGGCCTGACCGGAGATCATCACCACCGGCGTCGGAATCCCCGCCGCCTTCAACTCTTCCAGCAGCCACAGCCCGTCCTTGCCGGGCATCACCACGTCGGAAAGGATCAAGTCGAAGCGCTGCGTTTTGATCAGTTCGAGGGCGCGGGCGGCCGTGTCGCACACGGTGGCCTCGTGCTCCGCCAGGCGAAATGCCCGGGCCAGCGACGCCAGCGTGTTGGCGTCGTCGTCGATGACCAGCAGATGCGCCCTATAGGCTGCCGCGCTGCTCTTGTTCATGGCCCGGCCTGCGCCGGCGGATGCGTGGGCAGTTCCATGCGAAACGTTGTGCCGCTCCCCGGCTCGCTCTCGACCGAAAGCGTTCCGCCGTGATCGCTCACCACCGACTGCACGATGGCCAGACCCAGGCCCGTGCCGTGCTGCTTGGTGGTGTAATACGGCGTGAATAGCCGCGCGCACTCTTCCGCCGTCAGCCCTGTGCCCGTGTCCGTGACTTCCACGCGCACCGCGGCGTCTCGCGAGTGCGTGCGGATCGTCAATGTGCCCCCCGCCGGCATCGCGTCCAGCGAATTGAGCACCAGGTTTTGCAGCGCCCGGTGCAGCAGCTCCGGATCGGCCTGGATCGCAGGCACGCCCTCGTCGAGATAGAGTTCCGTGGTGATCGGCGGCCGGCCGATCGCGCTGAATTGCGCTTCGAACAGCTTCACCGCGCCGCGCACTGCGTCGTTCAGGTTCACGTTCTGCAGGTGCGGCGCCGGCATCTTGGCGAAATCGCTGAACCGTCCGACGATGGCGTTCAAGTTGGCGAGTTCCGCGCGCAGCGTCTCGGTGGACTCGCGAAAGACCTCCTCAAACTGCTCGGGCGATTGCTCGCGGGCGCGCTGCAGGTTTTCCACCGTGATTTGCAGAGGAAAGAGCGGGTTTTTCAGCTCGTGGGCCAGTCGGTGCGCCAGCTCGCGCCAAGCCGCCACGCGCTCGGCCTGCACCAGGCGCTCGCGCTGTTCGGCGAGTTGCCGGGTCATTTCGTTGAAGGCGCTGGCGAGCTGGCCGACTTCGTCCCGCGATCGCGCCTCCACCCGCGTTTCCCAGTTCCCCGCAGCGACTTCGCGGGCGCCGGCGGCCAGCCGCTCCACCGGCCGCGTCACTCGCGCCGCCAGCCACCAGCTCACCGCCACCCCCAACAGGATGCCTGCGCTGCCCACCAGCAGCGCCAAAGCGCGGATGAAATTTGTGAGCGTCACAATCTCCCGCCGCGAGCTCCCCACCAGCAGCACGCCCAGCAACTCGCCTTCCCGACCGGCCAGCGGGATGGCGTGAAAGGTCTCCGCACTGGCCGCGTCCCCCGACCACTCAATCGTCTGTTCGAGCGCGCGCCCTCCGCCGGGGGACTTGCGGGCCTGCTCGATGAGCGGCGCAAAGCGGTCGGCCTGGCTCACCGTTCCCGAGGCATCGGTGAGCGCCGAAGGGACGAATGCCGGCTCCAGGTTGCGGTAGAGCAGCGCGCGCATGCCCGCCGGCATCACCAGCGAAGCCAGGAACTCCTTGTCCAGGCGCCGCCCGCCGATGATGTACAGTTTTTTCTCGCCCACGCGCACTGCGCGCACCGCCGACAGCGCGAGCACGACGCCGTCGGGCAGCTCCTCGCGCCGCAGGAACGCCCCGCGCGTTTTCCAGTCCTTTTCCGCGGTGACCCAATCATTCTTATAGCCGAAGCGCGCCGGCCACTGCGCCGAGGAGATCAGCGTGCCGTCGTTGCCCACCAGCTCCACAAAATCGAGCTGGTGCGACGCCGCCAGGCCGCGAGCGTCGTTGACGTAGAGCGATGGGTCTGCCTGCGGGCGGCCCAGGTCAATGGCCATGCGCACCGTGCCTTCCGCATCGGCGATGCCTTCCACCCGGTGGACCACCTCCTCACCGCGCTGCGAAAACTCGCGGCGAAACTGCGCCAGCAGCGCGTCGGTGTGCTCCCGGTCAAGTTCCTCGAAAGCGCGCCGCGCGCTGCTCGATACCCCCCAGGCCACCAGCGCCACCGTCGCGATCACCGTCCCGGCAAACAGCGTCAGCAGTTTGGCCCGAAAGCTCATGGCTTTTCTCCGCCCGCGGCCGCCGGAGACGCCGTGTCCACCCACGCCTCCTCGAGCCGCCAGCCGCCCCAGCGCCGCGGCATCCAGTTCTTCACCCGCGAGCTGAGGCCGTAAGTCTCCATCACGTGTGCCACCGGCACAACTCGGTAGCTCTCCACCACCGCGCGCTCCGCCGCGTAAAGCTGCTCGGGCGCAGCGGCATCCGCCGGCAGCGCTTCGGCCTGGCCCAGCACAGCCAGCAGCGCAGCCAGCGCCGTGCGCGGCTCCGGCGCCTCCAGCCGCAGGCGCACCAGCCGCACATCCCCCTCGGCTGTCCCGGGCGATCCCGCGCCCGAGGCCTGCACGGCGATTCCCGCCTCGCGCGCGTTCACCGCCACGCGCTCGGCCACCGCCCGCCCCAGCGCGTCGTCGGAATCATAGACCAGGCTCAGCGGGTGGGCGCGGGAAACTTTACCGCGCAATTGCTTCGCCCGCTCCGAGTCCGCCGCCGTGGAAAACAGAAAAGCATACCCGGACAGCCATTGCGGCAGAAGTCCTCCGGCTGCCTCGCCCTGCTTCTGAAGCAGGACGTTGAAAATCGACGCGCGGTCAATCGAGAGCGCGATCGCTTGGCGCAACCCCGCGTCCTGCGCGGCCGGGCGGCGCGCGTCGAAGACCAGCGCGAACAACTCCACCGGCGCCGACGACCACGTCCTCGCGCGGCTCTGCGCAGCGCGACGCACCTGCTCGGGCAAAAGCTCGACCACGTCGGCCTTGCCGAGTTCCAGGTCCATCAGTTGCTGCGCCGCGCTCACCCCCATCTCCACCGCAATCGAGTCCACAAACGGCCGGCCCGCCCAGCAGCCTTCGTTCGCGGCCAGCACCAGCCGGCTCCGCGGCCGCCATTCCGCGATGCGGAACGCGCCGGTGCCCGCAAGGCCGTCCTGGGAGGCGTGAAAAATGAAGTAGGGACCTCGCGCCAGCTCTGCCGGCAGATCGGGCACGGCCCGGTCGGATTGAATCACCAGCCATTCCCCGGAAACGCTCACCCGCAGAGCGTTTCCCAGCAGCGGCTGTAACGCCGCCGCCGCCCGATGCGCAGTGAGCGGCGTGCCGTCGTGGAATTTTACCTCTGCTCGCAAGCGGAATTGCCAGCGCTTCGATTCTGCGTCGTGCTGCCAGGCGATAGCCAGCGCGGGTTGCAGTTGTCCGCCTTCGTCCCGCCGCACCAGGCGTTCGAAGACGAGCAAGGCAAGCCGCTCGGCGGCGGCCGCGGCGGTCGCATCCGCAGGCCACTCGCGGGGATCGAGCGAGTTCACCCGAGCGCGCATTTCCACGCGCAGCGTGCCGCCATAGTGCGGCCGGGTCGCCGCGCGAGCCGGCAGCGCCAGGCAGCTCGCCAGCACGAAAGGCAAGACTACCCGGCCTGCCAGGGACCTAGCGGCCACAAAAAATCGCCAACCGGTACGCTTCATAGCGTCCTGTTTTTAAATTCGTCGCCACCGCCACTGCCACGCCGTCGCTCGACGCGCTCAGCGAAACAATGGGCCCCGGAAACTCCACCGCTGGACCCACGGGCGCCGCTGCGCCTGCTTGAATCTCGTAGGCCTGCACGGAATCGGCCTCGGTCCAATCCCCAGCTCCCGTCGCCAGCAGTTGCCACCCGCTCCTGCAGTTCGTCTTGATGCCGGCGAGCTCGCTCCCCCGAATCTCTGTCGTGCCCGCCGGGATTCCCCGGTGGTCATAGAAAAACGCGCGGCCCTTCGCCCCGCTGAAGACGAAGAGGTCCCCTCCATGTTCATCCGACAGCACTGCGGCGGAGAAGAAGGGCTCGGGCAGGTCGGCGTGGAAGGCCGCGGCGCGGAATTCGGGCGCGAAATAATTCCGATCGGGCCACAGTCGAGTGGCCCCAACCGCCTCCTGGCCCTTCACAATCGGAAACTGCAGCGTGGCCTCTGCCGCGGGCTCGCAAGGGAGCATCGGGCCCGCGGGCATTTCCGTCATCGAAAAGCCGCATCGCCATCCCGGAAGAAAGATCAGCAGCGCATCACCCGATTCGCTCCTCTGGCGGAATATTTTCCCTCGCAAATCCCGCGACCCGGACTTTCCCGGCGGCAGGGAGAAGATCCGCCTCAACCCCCACAGGTCTCCGCGCCTTTCGTAGAGCGAAAGCTTGTGGGCTTCCAGGACCGCCATGGTGCTGTCCGCATCGGCGAATAACGCCAGGTCAACGATGGGGTTTTCCTGCTCCCAGATCAGTTCCTTCTCGATGGCCAGCGCGGGCACCACGCGGAAGGGCGCGGCGGTCGGCCGCGGCAGTGTGGCGATGATGGTCTCGACCGCGCCGCCGCGTCGGATTTCGGCTATCCACACATAGCCCTGGAGAGCTTCCGAGAGGGTCACGCCGGCTTCCGCAGCCGCCACCGTCGTTGGTGCCAGGCGAAAGCCGCGTCCCACGAGCTCCGCTTCGAGCGCCATGCGGACGGCGGCGACGTCGGCGGCGGAAAGCGAGGAAAGATTGCGCAGGTTGAGGGTGACGCCCTCGCCCGGGGGGAGCGCCGCGGCAATCCTGCCCGCGAGCTCGCGCGCCGCGTCGCCCAGCGCATCGCCTCTCACCATTCCCGGCAGACACAACACCAGCAGCGCAACAACCAGGTGGACGCGCAGCCGGAGCGAGCGGCGTGCAGGACTCGAATCGCAGTTCACGGGGACGCTCGGTCATCATAGCACAGCCCGCGCTGGCGCCTCCGCCGCCGCAGGCAGGCGGCGCCGGAGAGCAAATGCCCGGAAGCCGCTCCGCGGTCAGACGATAGAATCGCTGCTCTCCGTCGAAGCGCAACTGCGTCAGAACGGGGTGGGCCGACCGCGCCCAAACGCGAGCGGTTCTGCAACATTCCAGGCCGGGTCTTCGTATGCTTAGGGGTGCGCATGCGCAGCGCAAATGATAGGATGCGCGGTTCACCGCCCGCAGAGTTCTGCCATTCGATTGCGGAGAGGAGATAAACAGCAATGAAGCGGCTGCCATTTTTGTTGTTGGTGTGTGCCCTGGTCGTGGGGACGGCGGGCCCGGTGTTTCTGCGCTCGCGCATCTTGCCGCCGGCGACAGCCTCGGCGGCGCCGCTGGAAACGCATTTGATGCGCTACCCGGACATTTCCAAGGACCAGGTGATGTTCGTCTATGCGGGCGACCTGTGGATCTCGCCGCGCTCCGGAGGACAGGCGCGCCGGCTGACCACGCACCCCGGCGACGAGCTCTTTCCCAAGTTCTCCCCGGACGGAAAGTGGATTGCCTTCACCGGCGAGTACGACGGCAACGCCGACGTGTACGTCATCCCCGCCGAAGGCGGCGAGCCGCGCCGGCTGACCTTTCACCCGGACCGCGACCTTGTGCTCGGCTGGACGCCGGACGGCAAGAAAATCCTCTTCCGTTCGGTACGCGCCAGCGCGCCGCCGGATTTCTACCGCCTCTTCACCGTGTCACCCGAAGGCGGGATGCCGGAAATGCTGCCCATCCCCAGCGCCAGCCTGAGCAGTATTTCGCCGGATGGCCAGCGCATCGCCTTCATGTCCTCTTCGCAGGAATTCCGCACCTGGAAGCGCTACCGCGGCGGCTGGAGCCCGCCCATCGGCATCTACGACTTGAAGAAAAACTCCTATGAGGAGCTGCCGCGGGCCGACGGCATGGATATGTTCCCCATGTGGCACGCGAACGCAATCTACTTCATCTCCGACCGCGACGCCGTGATGAACCTCTACCGCTACGACCTCGGCAGCAAGAAGACGCTCCAACTGACCAACTACAGGGAATACGACGTCAAGTGGCCCAGTCTGGGCCCCGACGCCATCGTGTACGAGAACGGCGGGCTGCTCTATTCGCTCGACCTGGCCAGCCACAAGGCCTCCGCCATCCCGATCACCGTGGCCACCGACGCGATCGCCGCCCGGCCGCAAATCGTGTCCGTGGGCGACCGCATCCGCAGCTTCGGGCTCTCGCCCAGCGGCGTGCGCGCGGTGTTCGAAGCTCGCGGCGACATCCTTACCTTGCCCGTGGAACATGGCAGCCCGCGCAACTTGACCGAGAGTCCCGGCGTGCACGAGCTGAACCCGCAGTGGTCGCCCGACGGCAAGTGGATCGCCTACCTTTCGGACCGAACGGGCGAGTACGAGATCTATCTCCGGCCGCAGAAGGGCGGCGAGGAAGTGCGGGTGACCTCCGACGGCGACGCCTATCGCTACGGGCCCAAGTGGTCGCCCGACAGCAAGAAACTCCTCTTCTGGGACAAGCGGCTGCGGCTCTGGTACGTGGACATCGAGAAAAAGCAGCCGGTGCAGATCGACCAGGGGCAGTACTTCAACCTCATCGACGGCGGCGACTGGTCGCCCGACAGCCGTTGGGTCGCCTACGCCAAGACGGGGCCGAACCTGTCGGATTCGATTTTTCTCTACTCCCTCGAACAAAAAAAAGTCTTTCCGGTCACCAACGGCTTCTATGACGATTCCAATCCCGTCTTCGACCAGAACGGAAAGTACCTCTACTTCTTGTCGCAGCGCTTTTTCTACCCCAGCGCCGGGCGGTTTGACGACCGCTTCAATTACTACAGCACGACCGGCATCTTCGCCGTGACCCTGAAGGCCGACGAGGTCTCGCCGTTTGCCTTGCAGAGCGACGAGGAGAAGGGTGCCGAGGAGAAGAAAGACGACAAGAAGAAGGATGCGGGCGAGGCCAAGAGCGCGGCGCCCGAAGCGGAAAAGCAGGGCGAAAAGAAGCCCGAAGAAAGAAAAGCGGGCGAGAAGTCAACCGACGAAAAGAAGGACGAGGAGAAGGCTCCGAAACCCATCCAGGTGGATATCGACGGCATCGGCCAGCGCGTGGTGCAAGCGCCGATTCCGGCGGGCATCTACCGCAGCCTTGTGGCGCGGAAAGAGAAATTCTTCTACCTCGCCCTTCCCATGGAAGCGACGCAGCTCGCCTTGCCCGGCCCGCCGTCTCCGCCGCGAGCCAGCCTCCATCTTTTCGACGTCAAAAAGCGCGACGACAAGCTCCTGCTCGAACCCATCCAGAGCTACGACCTCGATAAAGACGGTGACAAGGTGATCTACCGCTCCGGCGAGACGTTCGGCGTGGTGGACGCCATCCCCGGAAAAGCCAAAGTGGGCGACGGCCGGCTGAACACCGCCAGCTTGCAAGTCCTGGTGGATTACCGCGCCGAATGGCGGGAGATCTTCCGCGAGGCTTGGCGCATCGAGCGCGACTTCTACTGGGACCCGAACATGGGCGGGCTCGATTGGAACAAGCTCGGCAAGCGCTATGAAGCCCTGCTGCCCTGGGTGGCTCACCGCAGCGACCTCAACTACATCATCGGCGAGATGATCGCCGAGCTCAGCACCTCGCACACTTACGTCGGCGGCGGCGAGATGCCTGCGCGCAAGCGCATCGGCGTCGGCCTGCTGGGCGCGGACTTCGAGACCGACCAGGGTTTCTACCGCTTCAAGAAAATCTTCCGCGGCGAGAACTGGAACGACGAGACGCGCGCGCCGCTCAACGAGCCGGGGCTGAAGGTGAAGCAGGGCGATTACCTGATCGCCGTCAACGGCGCGGCGCTGCGGGCGCCCTCGAACGTGTACGCCTATTTCCAGAACCTGGCCGGCCAGGTCGTCACGCTGACCGTGAACGACAAGCCCGGCACCAGCGGCGCCTGGGAGATCAACGTCAAGCCCACCGGCAGCGAAGCGCCGCTGCGCTATCTGGACTGGGTGGAGGGGCGCCGCAAGCAGGTCGAAGAAGCCACCGGCGGGCGCATCGGCTACCTGCACGTCCCCGACACGAGCATCGCAGGCATCATCATGTTCGACAAATACCTGAACGCACAGGTCGGCAGGGACGGCCTGATCGTGGACGAGCGCTACAATCACGGCGGCATGATCCCCGACTTCTACACCGAGAAACTCCAGCGCCAGTTGCTCGCGCTGCTGGCCCCGCGGGAGGGCAAGGACCTGCCCTGGCCGCCGCTCGCTATCTATGGGCCGAAAGTGATGATCGTGAATGAACTCGCTGGCTCGGGCGGCGACGCCTTTCCGTGGTTCTTCAAACGCGAAAAAATTGGCCCCGTCGCCGGCACGCGCACCTGGGGCGGGCTGATCGGCATCTTCCGGGAAATCCCCATCATGGACGGAGGGTACGTCACCGCGCCGGAGGTTGCCTTCTGGTCCACCGACAAAGGCGGCGAGTGGGTTGTGGAAAACCACGGCGTGGACCCCGACTACGTAGTCGAGCAGCGGCCCGATCTGGTCGTCAACGGCCACGACCCGCAACTGGAGAGGGCCATCGAGTTGGCCAAGGAAGCGCTGAAGAGCTACCAGCCGCCGCCGCAACGCCCCAAGTATCCCCGCAAGAATTTTCCCCGCTAACCGCTAGCCGGGTGGCTCCCTTGGCCGGCGGGGGCGGCGGTCCCCGCCCTCCGTTCGGAGCCACCCGCAAGGGGTTTGGCTAGCGGTAACTCAAGCTCGCTCGATCCTCTACACAAAAAGCGTTTTCCGTGGAGTAGCGCCGCCGCCTTGCCGAGCCCCGCGGTTCCGGGGGCCGGGCTGGCCGCGGTCCCGAGGCGCTGCGGCGATTGGGGAAGCAGGCGCAAGGCGCCAAGCAGGCATACCCACACCAGCCCGAGCGCGACCGGCAGCGCAATCGCCAGCCCCGCCGCCAGTCCCGCCAGTTCGTTTGCGTCGCTCATGGGTGTTCCTCCTTCGCGATTCGGGGCGCCCTCAGCGCAGGCGGACGGCATTCCTCGGGCCATTGCTCGTCGGATTGTCCAGCAAGGATTTAGAGGGTCAGTCGGGCCTATCGAATCGTGGTGAGCGGCACACGCTGTGGAACCCTGTACGCAGATCGAGTCGCAGCGGCGCAGCTCGCCGCGGTTCATTGTGGTCGGTGAGCGCCTCTACAACTCGGCAGGCTTCATTTCGCAGGGACTCTTGCGGCGCAGCGGCGAGGCTTCGGGAATTCAAAATCAGTGGCGGAGTGAGCTCAGGAGCGCGCGGAGGCGCCGCTGAGTGCGGCGGTTTCCTGGGTCGCACCGGCCACGCTCTCCCAGTCGAGCACGTGCACCTCCACGATGTCGCCCGCATCGAAGCTCGCCGGCCCCTCAGGCAGGAGGATGAGCGCATTGGCATCGGCCGAGGTGCGCACCAGCACGGAGCACTGGTTCGCCAGGGGAGTGACCTCGAATCCTTCCCGCGTGAGCGCGAGCTGCGCCAGCAGGATATAGCGGCGCGCCGTCTTGGACTTGACTTGGCCGCGGAGCGTCGCGCGCACGGCCGGCAGGTGGGTCGCGCGGCGGCCCGCCAGCCGCAGCAGGGCCGGCCGCACAAATTCGTAAAAGCCCACAAAGGCGGCGGCCGGGTTGCCGGGCAACACACACACCGGCACGCCGTCCCAAGTTCCGAAGCCGATCGGCTTGCCCGGCCGCACTGCCACCGTCCGGAAGCGGAACTCTGCCCCCAGATCGCCCAGTACGCCCTTGACCAGATCGCGCTCGCCCACCGACGCTCCGCCCGTGGTGACCAGCAGATCCGCGCCCCGGCGCGCCGTTTCGAGCAGCCGGCGCAATTCACCGCGGTTGTCTGGCGAAGTGCCGCAGAGGCGCGCTTCGGCGCCGCACTCGGCGATCAGCGCCGTCAGCGTGTACGCGTTGCTGTTGCGGATCTGGCCGTGACCGGGCGTGGCGCTGACCTCCACCAGCTCGCTTCCCGTGCACACCACGCTCGCCCGCGGCCGCCGGTAGACCTGCACTTGCGCCCGGCCTGTGAACGCCAGCAGCGCCAGCGCCGCGGGACGCAGCACATCTCCGCGGCGGACCAGCAGGTCGCCTCGGCGCACGTCCTCCGCGGGCGGGAAGATGCAGTTCCCTGCCCTCACCGGCGCGGAAACAACGATGGAATCGCCCTCCCGCTCGACCTGCTCGTAGGGGAGGACGGCGTCGGCGCCGTGCGGGACCGGAGCGCCGGTGGTGATGGCCATGGCGCTCCCCGGAGCCAGCGTTGCATCGCCCTGCTCGGCGAGAACTTTGCCGGCCACCGGGAGTCGCACGGCGCGCCCCGCTGCCGCGGCAGCGATGTCGGCCGAGCGCACCACATACCCATCCATCGCCGAGCGCGCATAGGGCACCAGGTCCGCCTCAGCCACCACGTCTTCGGCCACCACGCGCCCGCGCGCCTCAGCGAGCGAAACCCCTTCAGCGGGCAAGGCGCGCACCGCGCCGAGGATGATTTCGCGAGCCTCATCGAAGCCGATCATGTTCACCATGTGCGGGGACGCCATCTTCGGGGCCGCCATTATACCGCTTCCCTTAAGGCTTGCGGTCGGCCAGACGATCTTGCGCGCTGGCCCGCCTTGGAGCAACATGCAATCCAGATCTTAATGACCAACGTGAGACAAGACGACCAAATTGCCGGATTCATCCTCGCTGGAGGGGCGAGCTCGCGCATGCGCCGCGACAAAGCCCTGCTCGAATTTGCCGGCATATCGCTGCTGGTGCGCACCGCGCGCCTGCTCGAACCCCGCGTCGCCGCGGTGACCATTATCGGCCCGCCCGAGCGCTATGCGGCGCTCGGCCTGCCAACGGTTCCCGACGACCGGCCAGGCCTCGGCCCGCTCGGCGGCATGGCCACCGCCCTGCGCATCTCCACTTTGGAGTGGAGCATCCTGCTTGGCTGCGACCTACCCTATTTGAGCGGCGCTTGGCTGGACTGGCTCGTCGCGCGTGCGCTGGCCTCGCCGGCCGAGGCGCTTGTGCCCGAGACCTCTCGCGGCCTCGAGCCGCTCTGCGCGATCTATCGCCGGAGCTGCGCGCCGGCCCTGGCCGCTGCCCTCGCTCGTGGCGAGCGCAAGGTCACCGAGGTAGTTGCCCGCCTGGCCCTGCAGAAGGTCACCCCGGCGGAATGGAAGCCATTCGACCCCAGCGGCGCCCTGTTCAAGAACATGAACACGCCCGCCGACTACGAAGAGGCCCGCGCCAGGCTCGAAGGAGAGACTGCAGGCTGAGCGCGCGCCGCCGCGGCTCACACCGTATACACCACCTTGTCGCCGGTATCCGCCGTGGGCCCGTACACCGACGGCACCGCAAGCCCCAGAACGCGCAGATAGACGATGAGCTGCCCGCGATGGTGCGTGGAATGATTGATGCGGCGCGTCAATACCCAGGCCCGCGAGCGCACCACATCGAAGAAATTCGTATTCTCCCGCCACCAACTGTCCGGTTTCGTGCGCAGGATTTCCAGCCGGCGTGTCGCGTCGCTGCGATATTTCTCGATGTACCCGCGCTTGGTCTTCTCGCTGGGGTTCGGATCGCCCGTATCAATGCCCAGCATGTTGGGCATCCAGCGCCCCTCGGACTGCACCTGGTGATCCATCTGTTCGCGCACGCTGCGCGACTTCGGGCTGGGCCGGAAGTCCATCGCCGATTCCGGGAAGGCCGACCAGATCGTGACGCTCTTCAGGATTTCGGTCTCGTAAGTGTCCAGCAAGAAACCATAGCTGCTCTCGGGTTTCTCCGCCATGCCTGCCTCCCGCTCGGCCTCGCCGTTCTCTCCGGTTGACCGCCGCCTCCCCAACAAATTCCAGCGTTCCTAGGAGAACTTGAGCCGCTCCTCGCCCGCGTACACGATAAACCGCTTCCCGCGGAGGAAACCCACCAGCGTGAGCCGCAGCTCGCGCGCCAGTTGCACCGCCAGGCTGGACGGCGCCGAAACCGATGCAACCACGGGCAGGCCCGCGACGCACGCCTTCTGGATAATCTCGAAGCCGCCCCGCCCGCTCACCATCAGCACGTTTTCCGAGAGCGGCAGCTTCCCCGCCAGCAGCGCCCAGCCCACCACCTTGTCCACCGCGTTGTGCCGGCCGACGTCTTCGCGCAGCGCGAGCATCTCGCCGCGCGTGTCAAACAGCCCGGCGGCGTGCAAGCCTCCGGTACGGCCGAAGATGGCCTGGGCCTCGCGCAGCGCCTCCGGCAGGCGGCACAGTATCTCCGGGTCCAGCCGCAGCTCGGGGTTCGGCGGCTCGATGCCGCGGACGCGCACCTGATCGATGCTGGCCTTGCCGCAAATCCCGCAACTCGACGCGGCAAAGAAATTCCGCTGCGTGCGCTCCAGCTCCAGCGCCACCTCGCCCCCCAGCTCCACCTGGACCACGTTGCCGCGGTCCTGCTCGCCGCCGCCCACGCCGTGCTCGAGCGAGCGGATCTGTTCCCGCCGCCGGATTAGCCCCTCGGTATAGAGAAACCCCGCCGCCAATTCCAGGTCGTGCCCGGGGGTGCGCATGGTCACCGTCAGCGGAAGCTTGCCCACGCGGATTTGCAGCGGCTCCTCGCCCACCAGGTAGTCCTGGAAGCGGCGCACCTGGCCCTCCTGCCATTCCGAGACGAGGGTCAAGTCCACGCTGCGCGGGCGTTGCGTCACCTTGCCCATCTCCTCAGCGGTGCCAGTCTTCTCCGCCTTGCGCGCTCTGCCAAACATACTTGGATTTCACACCGGCCTAGAATGATTCCTGCCGATTCTACGCCACCGGCGCTTCCCCGGTGTGGATTACATGCCCAGCAGGTTCACTTGCAGCTTGGCATAGCCGTTTTCTTGGGCCCACAGATTGAGCGGAAGGGTGGCCAGTTCGTCCACCACGGGGATGGCCAGCCCGTTCTTGGTGAGGTCCACGGTCTTGATGTACACCTTGCAGGTGTCGCAAGCCTCCACGCGCACGTGCTCGAACTGGCTCGCGGTGTACGCCGCGAGCTTTTCGAACCGCTCCTCGCCGCAGGCCGGGCAGATCACCCGGCGGTAGTCCCATTCCGTCAGGCACAGCGAACACACCAGCGAGCGCTTGGCCCCGTGGCCCTCCTCGCGCAGCACGCCCACCAGTGGTTTCCCGGTGCAGATGGGGCAGGCAGGGGGCCCAAAGCGCGGCAACTCCATCTCGCGGCTGGCGGCCAGGTTTTCGGCGTAAGGCTGCAGCATCGCCCGCGCAAAAAACAGGTGCATTTCCGGCGCCCCGTCCACCACGTGGCCTTCCGACTCCCAATAGCTGGTGAGCAGGTACTCCCAGTAATCGGGTTCCTCCGCGGCGAGTTGCTCCGCCGCTTGGGCCAGCGCCGGCGGCGCCACGCGTTTCACCAGCGCGAGCAGCGGAGCCACGCTGCGCAGCAGCGGCGCCAGGTCCAGGCAATCGCGAAACGCGCGCTGCCCCGTCTGCTCGGCGCCGTTCCCGGAGCCGGACTTCAGCCCGGCAGACAGCGACTGCTGAAACGCGGCGATCTGCGCATAGAAGGAGAGGATTTCGGAAGCGAAGGGGTAGGTTTTCGCCAGTTCTTGGGCCCGCTCAATCCTCTGGTCCCAACTGGCCTGGTTATTTTTTGGTAGGGGCATTCCCGGTGATCCGGGCGAGCCACAGACGATGGTGCGTCCTGGCCCAGTTTTCGGTCACTTCCCCGCGAATCACCGAACTGAACCCGCCCTGCACGACCGCTGTGCCCATGTAAACGTGAATGATGAATCCGCCCAGCGTCAGCAGGAACGCCACCGGGTGCACGATGATGGACACATAGCGGAGATATCTCAGGCTCCAGGGGATGTACTCGGTGAACCAGAGGACCATGCCGGTCAGCAACAGCACGATGCCCGACCAGAACATGAGCCAGAACAGATATTTTTGCCCGGCATTGAATCGTCCCACCGCCGGCACGGCTTCGTCCTCGTGCCGCACGTAATGGCCGAGGGCTCGATTCCATCGGCGGTCCTCTTCGGTGATGCGCATGTCGCTGGCCCACATCCGGTACATCCAGATTACCGACGCGGCGAAAATGAGCCCTACCCAGGGGTGCGTCGCCCGCGCCACCGGCCCGCCCCCCAGCAGCGCGGCCATCCACCACATCCACGGCGTCCACAGGGCCAGCCCATTCAGCAGCAGATAAACATAGGAGAAGCCCGCAATCCAGTGCACCAGGCGCTCCACGAGCGTGTAGCGCAGGATTCGACCGCCGGGCAGTATGCGCGTCTCGGCCATCATTCACCTCTCTGCTTGGCGCCCTTGCCGTTTCCGTTCACCACCTTGGGCCCGAAGCGCAGGTAGTGCACGAACGTGCCGATGATCCCTCCGATGATGGCCAGGTTCCCCAGCCACTTCAGCGGCGACTTCCAGATCTGCACCGCCAGAGGAATGGTCGGGTCGCGGGGCAGACCGTAGAGTTCGGGCTGGTCGCCGAAGCTGAGCACGGTCACCACGCCCGTGCCGCCCACTCCGGGGGGATCGTACACCGCGGCCTGTGTGTAGCCTGAGGCCCTGAGTTGCTTCACGCGCTTGTCGGCCAACTGCAGCATCTGGTCCTTGGTGCCGAACTGCAGGCAACTGGTGGGACACGCCTTGATGCACGCGGGTTCCAGGCCCACCGAGACCCGGTCCACGCACAGCGTGCACTTGTAGACCTTTTTCGTTGACTGGTTGAACCTGGGGATGTCGAACGGGCACCCGGCGATGCAGTAGCCGCACCCGATGCAATTCTCCTGCTGGAAATCCACCAGCCCGTTGTTGTACTGCACGATGGCCCCGGGCGCGGGGCAGGCCTTCAGGCACCCCGGATCGGCGCAGTGCATGCACTGGTCCTTGCGCATCAGCCAGTGCAGCCCGGTGCCGCTTTCGTACTCGTGGAACTTGATCAGGTTCCAGAAGTTCCACGCCGTTTCCGGCATGGTCTGGTAGGTGCCCATCTGCACGGTCGTTTCCGCCGGCAGATCGTTCCACTCCTGGCAAGCCACCTCGCAGGCCTTGCAGCCGATGCACGTGCTGGTGTCGATCAGCTTCGAGACCGTGGCCGCCTCGCGAATGCCGGGCGACGCTGTGGAGGTCGCCGAAACTCGCTTCAGTTCGAGCGTTTTTCCTGGCATGGCTTCCCTCCCCCCTACGCCTTTTCCAGCTTCACGAGGAAGCCTTTGTACTCCGGAGCCGATGAGTTGGGATCCACAATGGATGGAGTCATGCGATTGGCCATCGAGCCTTTCTGCTCCCCGCGGCCGAGGAAGCCCCAGTGGATGGGGAAGCCGATCTGATAGACCGTCCTGCCGTCCACTTGCATGGGCTTGATGCGCTTGGTGACCATGGCCTTGCCTTCAATCGCGTCCCGCTTCGAGGTCACCCGCACTCGATCGCCGTTCTTGATGCCCTTGCTGCTCGCCAGTTCCTCGGGGATCTCCACGAAGAACTCCGGCTGCAATTGCATGTTGTAGGCGTTGTTCTTCGTCCAGTAGTGGAAGTGCTCGGTCAGCCGGTAGGTCGTGCAGGCGATGTCGAAGCCCTCGGCCACCGTCCCCAGCTTGTCGTACTGCGTCTTGAACTGTTTGACCGCGGGATTCGTGCTCTGCTTGGGGTGCAGCAGGTTGGCCACTGGCGATTCCATCGGCTCGTAGTGCTCGCTCCAGGGCCCTTCGACAAACTGCCCGGGAATGAACAGCCGCGCCACCCCTTCCGGCAGCATGATGAACGCGCCCAGCCCCGCCTCGGGCGGGCTGTCCACCTTATAGTCCGGCACATCCCCCACCCACTTCTCCCCGTTCCAGGCAATCCCGGGCCGCGTGGGGTCCCAGGGTTTCCCGTTCGCATCGGCCGAGCAGCGGTTGTACATCACCCGGCGGTTCGCCGGCCAGTTGAAGGTCCACTCCGAGTAGCGCGCCAGCCCGCTGGGGTCGGCGTTGTTGCGCCGCTGGGTCAGGTTGCCGGCTTCGGTGTACATGCCGAGGTGCAGCCAATCGCCGCACAGCGTGGAACCATCGGCGCGCAAATCCAGGAACTTGCCCAACTGTTGCCCGGCCTTCAGCACAATCGTCTTCGGGTCTTTCTCGTCCTTGAGGTCTTCGATCGCCCAGCCGTTGATTTCCTTGCACAGGTCCGTCTGCGGCGGGCTGGCCGCATTCGAGTACCACCAGTTCAGGTTCAGCACCGGGTCCGGCAGCTTGCCGCCTTCCTTCCGGTACAGCTCGCGGATCTTGAGGAACAGCCGGCCGATAATTTCCTGGTCCGCTTTGGCCTCTCCCGGCGGGTCCACCGCCTTCCACTTCCACTGTATCCAGCGCGCCGAGTTGGTGAACGTGCCGTCCTTCTCGGCAAAGTTGGCTGCCGGCAGCAGGAACACTTCCGTCTTCACGTCCCCGGACTTCTTGTTCACCTCGGCGAGGAGTTCGGGCTTCCAAAACGACGCCGTCTCCTGGTCGAAGTTTTCCGCCACCACCAGCCACTTCAAGTTCGCCAGCGCCGCAAGCACCTTGTTGGTGTTCGGGCCGTTGCACACCGGGTTCATGCCGAAGCTGAACAAGCCCTCCATCTTGCCGTTCAGCATGTGGTCGAAGATGAACGCCCAACTCCAGTTTTCGTACGTGCCCGCCGGAGTCTGCGGCAGCTTGGGGTGCCAGTGATAGGCGAAATCATTCTGCTTCGTCGCCGCTTTGCCGTAGTACGCCTTCATCTGGCTGATAAAGAAGCGGTCGGTATTGCTCCAGAAGTTCATCGAGTTCGGCCGCAGCGGCTTCGGGGTTACTGCGGCAAGGAACTCCTTCAGCGACGCGTGGTCCGCCTTGGGAATGGCGATGTAGCCCGGCAGGTTGTGGTAGGCCATCCCGTTGTCCGTGCCGCCTTGAATATTGGCGTGGCCGCGCAGGGCGTTCAGCCCGCCGCCGGCCCGCCCGATATTGCCCAGCAGAAGCTGGAGCATCGCCCCGGCGTGGATGAGCTGCACTGAAAAGCTGTGGTGCGTCCACCCCAGCGCGTACATGATCGTGCCCACCTTGTCGGGCGGATAGCTCGAGGTGATCAGCTCGGCGGACTCTAGAAACGTCTTCTTGGGGCACCCGCAGATGCGCTCGACCATCTCCGGCGTGTACCGCGCGTAGAACTTCTTCATGATCTGGAACACGCACCGCGGGTCCTGCATCGTCGGGTCCACTTTGGCGAACCCTTTGGCGTCCAGCTCATAGGCCCAGCTCGACTTGTCCGTGTAGGCCTTCTTCGCCGGGTCCCAGCCGGAGAACAAGCCTTCGGCCTCGTTGAACGAATAAGTGTCCTTCACCAGAAACGTCGCGTTGGTGAACAGCCGCACGTACTCTTCGTGGATGCGGTTGCGCGTCAGCGCGTAATTGATTACGCCGCCCAGGAAGGCAATGTCTGTGCCCGTGCGGATCTGCGTGAAGTGGTCAGCCACCGCTGAGGTGCGGTTGAAGCGCGGGTCCACCGAGACGAGCTTGGCGTTGCGGTTCCGCTTGGCCTCCATCACGAAGCGGAAGCCCACCGGGTGGTTCTCCGCCGCGTTGCTCCCCATCACCAGGACCACGTCGGCGTTGCGGATGTCGGTCCAACCATTGGTCATCGCCCCGCGCCCGAATGTGGCGGCCAGACTGGCCACCGTCGGGCCGTGTCATATTCGGGCCTGTTGTTCCAGCGGGATCACGCCCAGGCCGGCCCGGAAGGTTTTCACCAGAAGATAATTGTTCTCGTTCGAGTCCGTGCAGCCGCCGACCACGCCCACGGCGGTCAGCGCGTTCACCGTCCGCCCCTCGTCGTCCTTCTCCATCAGCTTCGCGTCGCGCGTCTGTTTGAAGAGCTTGGCGATGCGGTCCAGCGCCCAGTCCCACGACTTGTCCTCCCAGTGGTCGCTGCCCGGCGCGCGGTACTGCACTTTGGTCAGCCGGCGGTCGTTGACGATATTCTGTTTCAGCGTGATGCCCTTGGGACAGAGCGTGCCCTGGTTGATGGGGTGGTCGGGGTCGCCCTCGACGTGCACCACCGACGGCTTGACGTTGCGCGACTTGTCGCCCAGCGTGTGCAGGATCACCCCGCAGCTCACCGCGCAGTACGGGCAGGTCGAGCGCGTCTCGGAAGTGCGCGCGATCTTCATCTCGCGCACCTGCGCGTAGGCCGGCGCCAGGTCAAACCCCAAAACGGTCGCAGCTACGCCGCCAATCGTGCTCACTTTTAGGAAATCTCTTCGCGTGGAGAGCATCGGCCGACCTCCCTTTCCCCCAGCAGGAGCCAAGCCAACGGAGATGATATTTGGCTACCACTTATTCCTTTTTCCGGTGCTTGTCAAGTGCTGTGTGGGGATGAGTTCCGCGGCACGGCGGGTCTGTCACTGCCTGCCCTGCGGGTCTGTCGGTGCGCGCTCGCCCGCGCTGAATTGGAGGAGCCGAGATGGCTACAGAATCTTGACTACGGGCGCCTGCGCGGCTTGGTTCACTGCCTCGAGCCGCGACGTCACCTGCCGCGCCATGGCGTAGATGCTCTTCGCGCCGGGAGCGGCCTCGCCCAGCGCCGCCACCGGCTTGCCCGTATCCCCGCCGATGCGGATCTGCGGGTCAATCTCGATCTCGCCGAGGAAGGGCACGCCGAACTGCTGGGCCATGCGCTGGCCCTCGCCGTGGCCAAACACGTCAATCTGGCCCTGGCAGTGCGGGCAGGCAAAATAGCTCATGTTTTCGACCACGCCCAGCACCTCGACGTTCACCTGGCGAAACATTTCGATTGCCTTACGCACGTCGGCCAGCGCCACCGTCGAAGGCGTCGTCACGATCACCGCGCCGGTCAGCGGCACCGTCTGGATCAGCGTCAACTGCACGTCGCCTGTGCCCGGCGGCAGGTCAATCACCAGGTAGTCCAGCTCGCCCCACTGCACGCTGCGCAGGAATTGCGTGATCAGGCTGTGCAGCATGGGTCCGCGCCAGATCAGCGGGCGGTCGCCCGGGTTCAGCAGCCCCACCGAGATCATCTTCAGGCCGTAAGCGCTTACCGGCATGATGGCGCGCTCGCTGATGGCCTGCGGCTGCTCGGTCGTGCCCAGCATCAGCGGCACGTTGGGGCCGTACACGTCGGCGTCCAGCAGTCCCACCACCCCGCCCAGGCGCTGGAGCGCAATCGCCAGGTTCACCGCCACCGTGGTCTTGCCCACGCCGCCCTTCCCGCTGGCCACGGCCACCAGGTTTTTTACGCCTGGGATCGGCGCCACGGCCTGTCCTTGTGGTGTCGGTGGCATAAACTCGCTCTCTCTGTTTTCGCCTGCGGCCGAACGCCCGGCTGCCTGCGGCGCACGGCGTGCTCGAAACCCGCGATGCGCCCGGCGACTATCCCCCGCGGGTGTGCATTTCGAGGTGCGGGTCCTTGCGGAGCTGTTCCAGGCCCACAAACACGCCGCGCATCCCCTGCGCTATGCGCTGTTCCGCGCCGCGGTCGGTGCGCTGCTGCCACGCCGCGGCGATTAGGGATTTGATTTCCTCTCTCCTCGCACCCTCGCGCAGCGGCTTACGCAGTTCCATTCCGATCGGGGCATACAGGCACATGTACCAGAATCCGTCGGCGGTCAGCCGGCTGCGGTCGCAGCGGCGGCAGAACGGCGTTGTGGTCGAAGCGATGATGCCGAACACCGTGCCGTCCGGCAGCAGGAACCTCTCCGCCGGGGCCGTACTGTCTTCCACCACCGGCTCGATGCGGCCGTAGCGCCGGCTCAAGGCCTCCAGCATCGCCGCGCGCGAGAAAACCTTTTGCTGCGACCACTGCGTCGCCCCGCCCACGTCCATATACTCGATGAAGCGCACCTCCGCGCCCACCTGCTTGCCGAATTCCACCAGCTCCCCGAGCTCGTCGTCGTTCGCCCCGCGCATCACCACCGCATCGAGCTTCAGCCCGCGGAAGCCCGCCGCTTGCGCCGCGCGGATGCCCTCCAGCACCTGCGCGTGGGCATCGCGGCGCGTCAGCGCCCGGAAGCGTTCCGGACGCAGCGTGTCCAGGCTGACGGTGATGCGATGCAAGCCCGCCTCGCGCAGCCCCTGCGCCTGCTCGGCCAGCAGCACTCCGTTGGTCGTCAGTGCCAGGTCCTTGATCTCCGCGTTTTCCGCCAGCATGCTCACCAGCACCGCAAGGTCTTTGCGCAACAGCGGCTCGCCGCCGGTCAACCGCACCTTGTCCACGCCCAACTCGGTGAAAATCCCCGCCAGTTCGCGGACCTCCTCAAAACTCAGGAGCTCTTCCCGCGGCAGCCAGACGTACTCGTCCTCCGGCATGCAGTATTGACAGCGCAGGTTGCAGCGGTCGGTGACCGAGATGCGCAGGTTGCGCAGCGGCCTGCCGTAGAGATCAGTTGGGGAAACTCGCTTCACTCCGTGGCCTCTCCGCGAACGCCCCACATCCTATCTCGCGCTGCCGGGCCCGTCAATCCGCCGCCCCTCGCGCCTGTCATTCTTGCTCTGTTGTAGGGGCGCAGCATGCTGCGCCCGCATCGTCTCCGTGTCGCGCCCCTCGCGCCTGTCATTACGAGGGTCGATACTTTTGATCGGCCCGAGGAATCTGCTTTCCCCGCCCCCCGTCATTCTGAGCGCATCCGATCGAAGATTCCGACCCTGTCGGAAGGGGAGTGCAGGCGATCGAAGATTCCGACCCTGTCGGAAAGGGAATCCCCCCGCAACCTTCAAGCACAGCGTCGCACTGCCGCATCCGTCGTGTACATAATCCGTCCTCGCCTGTCATTCTGAGCGCATCCGACCAGGATGCGCGAAGAATCCCCCAGCAGCCTTCAAGCACAGCGTGGCACTGGCGCATCCGTCGTGTGCCTGGTCCCCCGGCGCCTGCTCCGTTGTAGGGGCGCAGCATGCTGCGCCCACATCGTCTCCGTGTCGCGCCCCCTCGCGCCTGTCATTCTGAGCGCATCCGACCAGGATGCGTGAAGAATCCCCCAGCACCCTTCAAGCACAGCGTGGCACTGCCGCATCCGCCGTATGCTTAATCCACCCTCTTATTTTCAGGGTGCAAAAAAATGCGTCAAACGCGCAATCGCTGGCCGCCGGAGAGCTCGACGCCTGTCTAATGTGGGTTTAGGTGAGGCTCTGGGCAGTCCTCGCACTTGCCCAGGAATCTGCAGATAAGGCATAGAATCCAATCGATGTAATCCGCTAGTACGTAGATCAACGCTCCCCCCAATCCTAGAAGAAGGCTGAATAGCTTGTAACCGAGAGCTGCGCCGGCCGTGAGTCCAAATTTTGCAGCCACCAATCTCACAAAACTGGTCCAAAGAGGGTATGCACCAGCACCTAGAGAAAGGAGAGCAGAAACGGCAGCAATCAAGGCAGCGAGAATCACCAAACCTACAAGTATTTTGCACAATCTGCAGCCCATCTTGAGTCCTCCTCTCTCCTTCCGTGGTATCGAGCCAGCGACAAGACCTTCTCTCTTAGCCCGCCGGCCCGATTGGCGCGTTGGAAGACCTTTTACAAGATAATTTCTGGATTTGTCAATAAAAAAGTCCGTTAATGATTGGCATGGAGAATATCAACAGGTGGCCGAATGCGACCAGCTCTCCATCCAAAACTGTTTTTCCAAGAATTCCGCGCCGAGCCTCGTCTCCCGAGCGCAGCCGATCGAAGATTCCGACCCTGTCGGAAGGGAGCCCGGCACGCCTCCCCAGCCGCTCCCCGTCATTCTGAGCGCAGCCCCGACTCGGTCGGGGCGAAGCGACCAATCTCCTTTTCGGTGGTCATTCTGAGCGCATCCGACCAGGATGCGCGAAGAATCCCCCCGCACCCTTCAAGCACAGCGTGGCACTGTCGCATCCGCCGTGTGCCTAATCCACCCTCGCGTCATTCTGCCTGCCCTGCTTGCCCTGAACCTGTCGAAGGGTTTACCCCGAGCGCAGCCGAGGGGAGCGCAGCCGATCGAAGATTCCGACCCTGTCGGAAAAGGGGCGGGCTACACGCCGACCTGTAGCCCGGGTCCCCGCAACCCCATCCGGGGTCTTCGACTTCAGACCCGGGGGTTTTTCCGCGCTTGGCGCCGGAGCGGGTCCGGCTCTAGCAGTCTTTTGAAAGAGCCTCTTTCGCTGTCATTCTGAGCGCATCCGACCAGGATGCGTGAAGAATCCCCCAGCACCCCTCAAGCATAGCGTGGCACTGCCGCATCCCCCGTGTGCCTGATCCCCCTCGCGCCTGTCATTCTTGCTCAGGTGTACGGGCACTGCTCGCTACGCCCGCATCGTCCCCGTGTAGCGGCGGCATCTGGCCGCCATTCCTTTCTTGCCTTTGCCCGGGAGTGCAGCGCCTGCCTTCAGCCCGGCACGCCTCCCTACCGGCCCCCCTCCGTCATTCTGAGGGCCGATACTTTTGATCGGCCCGAAGAATCCCTCTTCGCAGTGCGAGCGAAGAATCTCTCTGCCGCGCCGGTCCGCACAACGCGGGCAGTTCCCTTCCCTCCCTCACCGCCCTAGAATTTCGTCAAGGCTGCTGCCCACCGAGGACTCGGTCGGTCTCCCGCTGCGGCAATCCTTGCAAGGAGGGCCGGTGAGGATGAAAGTTTTCGGGAACTGGTCTTGGAAGGCTGTACGTAAGCTTGCTTGCTACTCAGTGATGAAGAACGACATGTCTTTTCCGTAGATTCTCGCCAACTCCTGAAGCTCAACAAAATCGACTCGCCGCTCGCCCAATTCGCACTTCGAGATAAAGGAGTGTGCCTTCCCCATCCGCTTCGCTACCTCCACCTGAGTCAAGCCAGCCTCTTTTCGAGCCCGCACCAAGCGGGTAAGGAAGCTCCCGTAGGCTCTCTGATAAGCCTTGTCTTTGGCATTCACACCCGCAGGTATATTCGATTCTTGACAGATTCCCCAAAATGGGGAATCATGAGTATTCCCCAAGATGGGGAAGTGCCTAGTTCAGACGGTGAAAAGCCTATGCAAAAACGCACTCTCTTCAATTCCTCACAGGATAAGCCATTCCAAGTGCGTTGCGTAGCGGGTGAGAGGAACCGATTCGATCTCGGGGCCGATTCACTTACTGTCACAGTGGGACAGCGTATTCGGCGGAATGGGCTTGAGGAAATATGGGATTCCGTGCGTGTCTACGCTGAAGAAGGTGAAGACGGCACGCTCGTCGCTCGAGTCCTAGTCTTCAATCCCGATTGGGACGAACCTCTCCAAATCGCTTGCATTCGTTCCCGACCTGGAGATGTAACCAGCCTGACGGCCCTCGGATGCAACTTGGACCATGTAGTGAAGCCACAAGACTCTCGGGGGATTGAGTCTTCATTCAGGTCACCGGCAGTGAGAGGCGGGAATCTCGAAGCTTGACAGGCTAAGACCGATGATGGCCGCCGCACTTCTTCTCGTCGCGCTCGCGGCCCTCTTGGAATTCTTCGTATTCTACTGCCGCGCACTCCTCGACTCTTGCTCCACAATAGAACTTTCTCCACAAACGAGAGAAGTGATGGGCATCGAGGACCGTGCCGCTCCCGGGGACGAATTCAAGCGCCTCCTGCAAATCGCCAACAGGTGCCTGGAGCCGAAGGGAGACAAAGCTCGTTTCCGGTCCGTGGGTACTTACTACGGGGCGCTAAACCTGTTACGCGCCTTGTCTGGTGCGGTTGCTCCGGGAGTGGCCGACTGGACAGAGCGGGAGCGCGCCCGATGCGCCTATTTCGCGACGGTGACGCTCGACCGCCGTATCGCCTACACCCGCGCGCTTTGGGCCCAGCAGATGCTGGATGAGGGCCGCTGACCCACGAAAAGTCGGAATGCAGTAGGCTACCCGCCGCCGCAGAAATCGTCAATTGCAGGTTGGCATTCTCCGCCGGGCGCGCTGGCATCGGATCGCACGAGACCAACCGCTTCCGCGAGCCCTCCACCGTACGGTGTCATTCTAAGCGAAGAATCTCTCTTGTGGAAACAAAGGAGGTGGCCGACAAACCCGCCTGGCAGCTTGTTGAAAAAGTGTCTTCGCTTGTCACTTTGAGGCCGCCGCGGGGAACGGTACGGTTATATCTCCAATGCCGAATTTGCGAGAATAACCGGAACAGGATTACCCGTCGCAACAGAAATCAGGGACGTCGCGCTGCGGCCTGAGCCCGTGGGCGAGGCGGATGAGGACGAGAATCAACTGCGGGTCGAGAGAGAGGAACTTTGAGTTACGGTGCAAAGGCGCCCTGCCGCGGGGGGGGTGGGGCAGAAATAGGGGGGATATACTGTTTATCCCAACAACTGCGGCTCGCAGCGGGGTCTGCCAGCTAATTTAGAGGGGCTTCGGATAAGAAAAGTAGACGTTGATCTCTCTTGGGATGACTCCGGACTCGACCAGGTCCTTCAAGAACTCTTGGTAGCTCTGCAGAAAACGAACAAAGCGCTGCTGGAAGGCATTCAGGCTGCTCTTGACCTGCGGCGTGAGAGATGCCTGTACATCTTGAGGCAGCCTCTCAAACACGATGACGACACAATTGTTGTTGTACGTTCCCACGAGGTTGCCAAACTCCTGAATGGCTTGTCGCAGCCCGGCGAGGCTTGGTTTCTGCTGCTCGACCCGGAGATTGAAGTGATACCAAAACCCATTGAAAAAGCCGACAGTTGGTAGCCCCAGTTTTCCGAAATCACTCATATTGTTCCGACAGAGTTCGCTCGACACGATGTAGTGCAGTGTGTCATTAGTTTGCGCGCCGCTGAATTCCCCGAACTGCCGGACATACTTTCTGAATTCGGAGAATCTGCGCCAGGCCTCCTTTTCACCCCGCTGAACTTGAATCCAGGCCTCGGTTCTGGTCTTTATCCGCGGATAGAAACCAACAGCAATAGACAAGAAGGCGAAACTCAAAAGCCCCCACAGAATGGCGGTTTGTTGCTGTTTCAATTGAGCAACGATCAAAGCGATGAGGGAAAGAGCGGGAAGGACCAACTTGCTCAGGAGGTCGAACCCCGAGGGCTTCGTCACCTCCTGCTTCTCCTCAAACGTTCCAAAACGGCTATCGAATCGCATCGCCCTAATACCTCCAGATCCGTAGCGGCCTTGTCTAACTCGCGCTACTGGCCGACCCCAGGAACCGCAGCATTACGGACCGCTTTCGTAATATCATATCGGAGCTATTCGCAGGAGTAATTTCATGGCTGAGCCAATATACCCGAGGACTGAACACGCATGAGCACGATCTGGACGAAGAGCGGTTCCTACCGTCGCGTGGAATACGAGGACGAGGCCGACTTCGAAGCGGCCATTGCCGAAGTCCAGGCGGAACTCTTTGGTCCAAGTCGCATATACCTCGATGCGAAGAAGAAGATCGGGTCCAAGGGCGGCCTTCGCAACATCCCGGACGGTTATCTGATCGACCTGAGCGGGCGCCAACCGCGCCTGTACGTGGTTGAGAACGAGCTGGCTGCTCACGATCCGCTTCGCCACATAGCTGTGCAGATACTCCAGTTCTCGCTTTCCTTCGAGGAAGAGCCCAGGGCAGTAAAGACCGTCTTGTTCAACGCCCTTCAGGCTCAGCCGGAAGCAAAGAAACAGTGTGAAGAATACGCCTCGCGCCACGGCTTGAGAAACCTTGACCACATGCTCGAGCACATGGTCTTCGAGGGCCCTTTTGCTGCGCTTGTTGTCATCGACGAACTGCCGGAGAAGCTGGAAAGCGTTCTGGCGGAAAGATTCCAGTTCGGTGTCGAGGTCCTAGAGCTGACTCGATACGAGAACGGTCTGGGAGACCGCCTGTACCACTTCGAACCATTCCTTGCTGATCTTCGGGAAGATGTAGCGACTGCAGAACAGGCTGTAAAGCCCGGCGCCAGTCGCCTAGATGCATCCGAAGTCGATACAGTCGTGGTTCCAGCCCGTGAAGAAGGCTTTCAAGAGGTTTTTCTTGGTGAGAACCGCTGGCGTGCGATTAGAATTCACGGAACCATGCGCCCGCAGATCAAGTACATCGGGGCCTATCGAGTTGCCCCGGTATCTGCCATCACCCACATCGCGCCCGTGAAGTCTATTGAACCGTGGAAAGACACCGGCAAGTTCGTAGTTAACTTCTCTGAGCCCGCGCGGGAAATCGGTCCAATTGAACTCGTCAAGGGCGGACGAATTAAACCGTTATACAACCTACGCTACACGACTCGGGCACGCCTCGAAGCCGCGAAGATCCTCGACGACGTTTGGTAGATGCCTCGCTTTGCCGTTGGCGGGCCGACGAGCGCCCCAGCGACGCCCTTCCAGGGGTGCCAACCTCTTCGAATGCTCCCTTTTCCAACTTAAAAAAAATGCGCCAAACGCGCAATCAATTCTTGCAATTTGCGCTAGCTTGAATTGTCCCGAGCGAAGTCGATCGCAGATTCTGACCCTGTCGGGAGGGACCAGGGCGAGTGGCGCAGGACGGGCAGCCCGTGGCTCTGAGATTTTGGGTGGCCCATGTTTCGCTCGCTAAGCGAAACGTGGGGCGCTTCGGTTCCTCCTAACATGTCCGTCGTCCATCGACACAGTCGATGGCAATGATCGAATCTACCTCGTCAATCGTCTCGGCCGCTTCTCCTCGCCCGACCCAGCGCTTGCCCGCGCCGCCGGGCCATTCGAACGCTTCTTCCCAACCTAAAAAAATGCGCCAAACGCGCAATCAATTCTTGCAATTTGTGCTAGCTTGAATTGTCCCGAGGGAAGTCGATCGCAGATTCCGACCCTGTCGGAAGGGGCAACGTGAGATCCTCAGCACACAGTGGGGCCACCCAGCGCGGAACACCACGAACAGCTCTCCGCGCTCTCGGCGCAGCTCTGTGCACTCTGCGTTCATCTTTTCGGCCCTCGCCAGGCCATGGAACCGGCAAGAATGCGCAGTTGCCCACGTCCGCGCCCGCAACGAACTTCCGGCCTCAGGCTTTCAGCCTCCGGCCTCTGGAACTCGTAAGTCCTTTGCAATGCGTAGTTACGAAAAACGCGCCCGCAACCCCTTTAGATTCCACGCTTACAAATTCATTGCACTTAAAGTCCTTTAGAATCCACGCTTACAAAAAACACCCGGGGGGCCCCCCTCCCTGCAGCCTTGCTTCCTCGCTTCCCGGCCTCGGCTTACTGCACGAATTGGCTGCGGAAGACGGCCTGGATGTGCGCGAGTCGCTGCTCGAGCGCAACCACCTCGCTCTCGAGCTCCAATTCGCGCGCCAGCTTGATGGCTTCGTAAAACGATTCCTTGGCCTCGCTGTAGTAGCCGGTGGCGGCGGAAAATGATGACGCCTCGTACATCGCGTCGTAGGCCTTTTCGCCCATCTGCTTGCACGCTTCCAGACGGGCGAGTTTTGTTTCCCGGTCTTGTGCGCTTGGGAGAAGCGTCACTTCACCGCGCCGACGGTGAACCCGGCGATGAACCGGTCGAGGAAAAGATTGTAGACCAACGCGATAGGCAGGCTGGTGATCAGGCAGGCGGCCATCAGCGAGCCCCAGTAATAGACGTCGCCGCGCACCAGGAACGTCGGCACGCCCACGCCCACCATCTGGTGCGCTTCCGGAGCGATAAACGTCAGCGCGTACACGAACTCCTGCGTCACCAGCGTGAACGCGAAAATCACCACCGTCAGGATTCCGGAGACCGAAATGGGGATCACCAGTTTCACAAACGCTCCGAAGCGCGTCAGGCCGTCCACCATGGCCGCGTCTTCGAGCTCGCGGGGAATGGATTTGAAAAAGCCCATCAGCAGCCAGGTGGAAAAAGGAATCGTGAAGCTGGGATAGACCACCACCACCGACCAGATGGTGTCTTGCAGGCCCAGCAGCGCAATCACTCGCGACAGCGGGATGAACAGCAGCGTCGGCGGCACCAGATAGGTCAGGAAAATGGCGATCCCCAGCCGCTGGCCCCATTGGCCGGTCAGCCGCGCCAGCGCGTAGGCTGCGGGCAAGGCCAGCAGCAGCGTGATCGCCACCACCAGCGCCCCCGCCAGGGCCGTGTTGCCCACCCAGCGCAGATACATCGTTTCGCCGAACAGCAGCCGCAGGTGTTCGAGCGTGGGCGGGGCGTTAAAGATGAACGGGTTGTTGGTGATGTCGTAGAGGTCGCTGGTCCCCTTGAACGTGGTGATCAGCATCCAGTAGAACGGGAACGCCAGAAGCACGGAGAAGGCCACCAGCACAGCGACGTGCCCGGCCGTAAAAAATCCTTGGCGCACTCCTCCCGCGGCCATCAGGTGACCTCCGCGCGATGCGCCACGCGCAGCATCAGGTACGCCACCACCACCAGGATGGGCACCAGGAACAGCGATATGGCTGCGCCTTCGGCCAAGTCGCCGCCCAGGATCCCGGTAAAAAACGCCAGCGACGGCACCACCTGCGTTGTGTCGTACGGCCCGCCGCGGGTCAGGATGTACACCACGGTCATGTCTGTAAAGGTGAAGATGATCCCGAACAGCAGGGCGACGTTCAGGATGGGCCGCATCATCGGAATGGTGATGTGCACCAATGTGCGCCAGAACCCCGCGCCGTCCACCGCCGCGGCCTCGGGGATGTCCCGCGGGATGGCAGTGAGTCCGGCGAGCAATATGACCGTGGAAAAAGGAAGCACGTGCCAGGTGTGCACCAGGATGACGGAAAGCATGGCCAGGGTCGGGCGGCCCAGCCATTGCGGTGCGTCGAACGGCCGGAACAGATGCATGGCCACCAGCACCCAGTTGATCACGCTGTACAGCGAGTCGAGGATCCACTTCCAACCGATGGCGCCCAGCGAAACCGGCGCGACCCACGGCAGCATCACCAGGAACCGCACCACCCCGCGGCCGCGAAATTTATCGCGCAGCGCCAGGGCCAGCGTGAAGGCCCCCACGATCACCAGGGCCTGCGAACCCACCGTGAAGATCACCGAATTCGTCAACGACCGGCGGAACGCCGGGCTTTGCAGGACGCTTTTGAAATTTTGCAAGCCGACGAAGTGATAGCCGACGCTACCGACCCGGACGTCGCCCACGGCGTAAAGGAATGCCAGCAGAAATGGAATGCCGATGATGGCCACAACGTAGAGGATGGCGGGCAGAAACATCGCTGCTCCCAGCCAGCGCCCGCCGGGGCCGCGTGCCCGCGGCTTTTCGCCGCCGGTCGGAGCCGCCGAAGCTCCGCCGCGCCGCTCGGCACGCTGTTCCGCGGGGTTCATTACCAGACAATCGCTTTCGGCTGGGTGCGCTTTTCCGATTGGCGGTCGAAAAACCTGAGGTTCTCGCTGGCGACGCCGAAGTCATACACCGAGCCGACCTGGAACGCCGCCGAAACAGCCGCGGGCAGCCGGGAGAGTACTTCCTTCTCCTCGAACCGGCTGCCCGCCAGCGAGCCGTAGAGGATGCGCTCCGCGCCGAGGAATTCCAGGTAGGTCACGCGGAAGCGCAAGGGGACTCGCGAGCCCTCCGGCAAGCGCTCGGCGGGGAGGAAGTGCTCGGGGCGGAAGCCCACGATGACCTCGCCGCTCTCCAGCAGGTTCATCGGTGGCGAGCCCAGGAAAGTGGCCACGAAGGTGTCGGCCGGGTCGTCGTACACCTCTTTGGGCGTGCCGATCTGCCGCACGTAGCCCTGGTGCAGCACGACGATGCGATCGCCCATGGCCATGGCTTCCACCTGGTCGTGGGTCACGTAGATCGTGGTCGTGCCGATGCGCTTGTGAAACTGCTCGAGCTCTTCGCGCGCCGAGGCGCGCAGCTTGGCATCGAGGTTCGAGAGCGGCTCGTCCAGCAGGAACACGGTGGGCTCGCGCACAATGGCCCGGGCCAGCGCCACGCGCTGGCGCTCGCCGCCGGAAAGCTCCCGCGGTTTGCGGTCGAGCAGGCCGCCAATGCCCAGTAGCGAGGAGGCCCACTCCACCTTCTTGCGGTGCAGCTCTTTTTTGATTTTCTGTGCCTTCAGCGGGAAGGCGATGTTGTTGTAGACCGAGAGGTGCGGGTACAGCGCATAGCTCTGGAACACCATGGCGATGCGCCGTTCCCGCGGTGTGAGGTGATTGACGACCGCCCCGCCGATGAGGATCTCGCCGGCCGTGGGCTGTTCCAGGCCCGCGATCATGCGCAGAAGGGTGGTCTTGCCGGAGCCCGACGGCCCCAGAAAAACCAGGAACTCACCTTCGTGGGTCACCAAATCAACGTTGTTGACTGCCCCGAGCTGGCCCTGCTTGAAGACTTTCGTCAGACCCCTGGTTTCAACCACCGCCATCGGTGCCCCGGTTAACCGCTCTTGCGCCGCTCGAAGATGCGCTTGATTTCCGTCTCCGCAGCCTTCGCCGCGTCTTCGGGACTCAGCTCGTCCTTGGCCACCTTGGCAAACATGGTGGGAATCACCCAGGTGTTGAACACCTCGTCGATTCCCGCGGTGGCGTAGCCCGGATAACCGATGTTGGTGGCCCAGTCCAGCACGTCGGCAAGCACGTTATATTTCCCCGGCGGATTGGCCTTGGGATCGCTCGCCAGCTGCTGCTTGATGTCCGGCACGGTGTTGGGGAAGCAGGGGAAGTTGTAGAACTCGCTGGCCTTGAACGCCGAACCGAAATTGTCAATGTAGTCGACCAGGAACTTCTTGGCGCCTTCGATGTTCTCCGCGAAGTTCCAGATCACGTAACAGTCCATCACGTGCTCGGCAGTGATCCGCCGCACCGGGCCCTTCGGCGTCCGGCAGAGCATGATCAGCGGGTTGTACTTGGGGTTGTCCTTTTCGGCCTGGCGCGTGATGGAGATGGCATTGGCCACGTAGGAGACCTTGCCCGCCAGCATGGCGCGATTGTTCGACGACGGGTCCCAGGTGAACACCTCGTCGGTCTCCGACTCCTTGAACAGCGCGCGCATGTACTTCAGCGCCTCGATGGTCTGCTTGGAGTTGATGGTGACGTTGCCTTCCTCATCCTGCTCGGAGCCGCCGTACGACCAGAGGATGGCGCGCATGGCCATACTCGTGTCCAGCTCCTGCGCCAGACCCAGCCCGCAGGGGTTGCCGAATTTGTCGCGGATCTTCTTCGCCCCGGCGCGCAAGTCGTCGTAGGTGTCCGGCCCGTTGGGATAGCCCACTTCGGTCCAGAGGTCTTTGCGCCAGTTGCCCGGGTCGGGCACGTAGGAGTCTGAGAATGCGAAGTATTTCTTGGTCTTGGGGTTGTAGGTGGACTTGTGGCCGAGCTGGATGACTTTGCCGTGCTTCTTCTCCACTTGCTGGTAGATCTCCGAGTGGTCAATCACCTGCTTCTCGTACGCCGCTGGCGGCGACAGGAACATGACCAGATCATGGCCCTTCTTCGCGGATACTTCCGCGGCCGCCCGCGCGGGGATTTCGTTCAGCGAGATATGGTCCACGATGACGTTGGTATTGTTCTTCTGGCCCCACTCCTTGGTGAACACCCCGTCGAACCACTTGTCGTACGCCGGCACGAAGTGGCTCCACTGGAGGATCTTCAGCGTCTTCTGCTGCGCCTGGGCCCTCTCCGGAAAGAGAAAAAATGGACCGACTCCGGCGGTCACGGCGCCCGCGCCGGTCAGCTTGACGAACTCTCTCCGCGATAGTCCTTTGCCCTTCTTCGCCATGTTTTTCACCCTCCTCTTTGAATTCCTCTCCCCGAGGCGCCGGAATTGCCGGCGACCCCGCCCGCCGCGCGGGGACACTAGAATGGTTCCGAGCGAGAAGCGCCCTATCGTCCGGGCGCACCCAAATTACGTTTTCTCTCCACCTCTCCCGTTTTGTCCGCCGCTCAGGAAGTACGAGGGCAGGGCCCGAGGCCCTGCCCCCTTGTTCCCTCAGAACGTGAAGATGGTGCCGAACTCGCTGCGGAGGTCGTGCTCGGAGCTGACCCGCCCGCCCTGCCAGAGGGGGAGCAGAATCGTCGCGCCCGATGGGGTTGTTCCCCTAAGCGCGCGAGTGCGATAGTACGATTCTTCGACGACAAAGGTCACGAACGGGTTGAGCTTGTATTGGATGTTGAGTGCACCCACATCGCTCTTGACGCGGCTGCCTGTCGACGCGGCGACGATGCGACGCACGTCGCGCGCCTTGGCAAAGTCGATCCCGTAGTGCATGTGCAGTGACCAGCCGGCCTGGCGGCCCGCTGGGTCAGCATTGAAAATCCGGGATAGCGGCAAAGCCAAGTTGATGAACCCGCCCGATGAACGGACCGGTCGCTGTGGAGCCACTTTCGCTAGTCCGGCGGGGCACGGCCCGTCCACACTGACCGTGCACCCGAAGACGACTGTCGAGGATCCGTCGATCGAAAGTCCGCTCGCCGTGCCGAACAAGCCGAGTGTGTCGTTGTAGTTGGAGAAGAGTTGCCCGCCGAAATAGAAGCGCAGGTCCTCTCCGTTGTAATACTTTCCGATCAGGGTGGCATAGCGGGTCGGCAATTGAAATTCCGCCGTCCACCCGTAACGATCACTGCTCGTTCTTGCGCCCCGCGGGAAGGCCGATAGGAACGCGCTCGGGACGTCTCCCGCGCGGACGACGGCAGTCCTCCTGCCCTGCATGGCGCTGACGATGATCTGTGCCGGCGCGACGCCCTTGGCCGTGTCGAGCTGGAATTGCAGGACCAGGCGGCCCTGCACTTCCGGACGCCCGGAATCCACGCCCTGGCGCTCGCCAAAGCCAAGCTGTAGGCCAAGATCGCTCGGCAGATTGCCAAAGGCCGGCAGGACGACGGCAACCTCCGGCTGCAACTTGACCGTGCGGGAGCCGCCGAAGTTGTAATTGAAGCCGAAGCGCGCTTGCGGCGCTCGCTCATACAGAGTGCCGAAGCCGACGCCCAGCCCTGTGGTCTCGAACATATTCGGCAGGGTGGAAGAAGCAAACGGCGTCCAGTCCTGGCCGAACAATCCGAACAAGGTGGTGTGGTCGGTGACCGCCCAGTCCATCCGCGCCCACGCCAGGCGGATCCCGGCCATGCTCGACCGGATGGTGGAGATGTTCCGGTTGGCCACTCGCGTGAAGTTTCCTTCGAAGTCGAACTCGAATCGGCCCGTCAAGGCGATCTTGGGGGAAACATCCACCCATTCAAAGTTGGCGCCGACGCGCATGCCGCGTGCCTTAAGGTGGAACTGCGGGGCGGCGTCGGGTCCTGTATCCACGCTGCCGCCAATTCCCGTGGGCAGAAACCCCGGCAGCGGGAAATCGTCGCCTTTCGGCGACGAGCTGTCGTGAACAACGCTGGTCTTGAAGAAGCCGTACGGCTTCAGTCTCACGGGCCCGAGCTTTAGGTCCGGCACCAGGCCTTCCCGCTTCGGAGGATCCACTTGGAGCACCCGGATCGGCGCTACCGCCGGGATCACCTGTGGCGCCTTCGGCTGCGGCACGGGAGCCACGGCCGTCCCCGGAGGACTGATCGGCACGCGCAGCACCGCCGGGATGACCCGAACCCCGGCCGTGCCATCCGCCGAGACCTGGATCGCGGTCGCACCGACCGTCTGTTCGTAGTCCTCCTGAGTGATCAGGCCCTTGGACAAGAGCAGCTTGGCGAGCCGCTGTTCGGATTCACTGGGTGTCGCGGCCTGGCTGACCAAGGCAGCTTCCTCTTCGCTCAGGATCCCTTTCGACTGCAGGAGTCGAACGAGTGGGTTGGCCGCGGGTTTACGGTCATTCTGCTGCTGCGCGATAACCGGGCTGGCAATCACGATGGCCGCAAGCACAGCGAGCAGGAAGTACAGCGCCTTCTGGAACCGTGCTCTCTTCATTTGCGGAACCTCCCAAACGTAAGTATTGGCCGTGGTGCCCCTAGATTTTGACGTACGCTGTCTCAGCCCCCGGGAATGAGCAGTTTGATACTCGCGCCACGCCCAAATGTCAAGTGACCATTTGCCCTGCCAGCCGGCGCGCACGGGCGGCCCAAAGCCCCGCGCTTGTTACACCTAGAGGGGGGCGCGGACCGTAGATTTCGGAGATGATGAAGGCAGCTCAGGAAAAGCGTCTCAGGCACCGGGTTCAAACGGCAGTTTCGACCTTCGGGATTCTCAGTGGAGGCAGAAATGGCCCCTGCTACGCCGCTGGGAGAACGTTGCATTGAAAACTGGGCTGAAGCATTGCATTCTGGGGCGGTCAGTTGTATGTTGCCGGTCGGCCCGGAATCCAAAATGGAAATCCCCGCGAATTTCGTTCTGGTGCCGGACTCGGCCTCCTGGAGCGTCGGCCCGTTGACACTCCTAGGCCGGTATAGATAGAGTCTGCTCGGAAGTTCCGTCTCGTGTACGTGTATCTGGGTGGATAGAGGCGTCAATGGGCTGCTTGGGCTCGAAAGGAGGAGTGTCATGGCTAAGAAAATATCTAGCAAGCGAGGAATCACGCGGCGCGATTTTGTCAAAACGGCCGGCATCGCCGCCGGAATGGCCGCAGTCGGGACCGGGCTTGAGGGCATCTTAGTCTCGCACCAGGCACCGGTTTACGCGCAGGAGAGGTCGCTCCACTTTCTGCTCTGGAAAAACTTCTCCCCACCCGCAGATGTCGAGATCCTACGCCAGGGGGAGGAGTGGGGCAAACAGAGCAAAGTCAATGTCAAGATCGAACAGATCAATGCCAATGATATTCCTGCCAGAGCTGCCGCCGCCATCGAGAGCAAACAAGGGCCGGATATCATTCAATTCTTCCACAACTGGCAGAACCAGTACGGGGATTCCCTCGTCGACGTCACGGATATCGGCGCGGCGCTGGAGTCCAAGTATGGCGGGTACATCGACTACTGCAAGACTCATGCGATGCTCAACGGAAGGTTCAATGCGGTCCCTCACACGGTCGTTCCGAATATTTATGTCGTGCGCGCTTCGTACATGAACGCCGCGGGCACCACGAGCTGGCCCAAGACATGGGAGGAGCTGCGACGGGAGGGGAAAAAGTGGAAGGCCTCGGGACATCCGATCGGCCAGACGGTCGGTCACACCTTCGGCGATGCAGTCGACTTCACCTATCCTTATCTCTGGAGCTTCGGCGTCGCCGAACGAGACGAAAAGGGCGCCGTTGTCATAGCTAGCAAGCAGACTCTCGAGGCCCTAAAGTTTTTTAAGGCGTTATGGGACGATGCTATGGATCCGGCAGGCGCGGGGTGGGACGACTCCAGCAACAACCGCGCCTTCCTATCGGGCGCGATCACCGCAACCAACAATGCGCCCAGCATCTACCTCACGGCTTCGAATCAGGTCATCCTCGACGAAAAAGGCGCGCCGCTCGTGAACGACATCCTGCATGTGTCGAACCCTGCGGGTCCAGCGGGCGTCTTCCACTACCATTACAGCCAACAGCTAGCGATCCCCAAATACTCAAAAAACGTGGAAACAGCCAAGGAGTTCATCCGCTGGCTGATGGATAAAGAGCAATTCACGAAATATCTGCGTCGTGGCCAGGCCTATCAGGCAGCAGCGCTAAAGGCTTACATGAAAGACGCCATGTGGGACATGTTCCCAGCGCTCAAGCCCTACCGAGACCATCTCCTCGAGGGACGGCATGTCGGCTGGAAAGGAGGCGCAGACGCCAATGCTGCCCGGGTGGTGCAGAACTACGTCCTCATTGACATGCTGGCGAATGTGGCAACAGGCAAGATGACTCCAGAGGAGTCGTTGAAGTGGGGCGAGGGGCAGCTCAAATCCATTTACAGTGCGTGACGCGGCTGGAATCCTTTCCCTAGATCGGCGTGAATAGAGAATCGCATCCTGATCAGCTAACAGCGGTCTCGGCCAAAGCCAGGCTCAAGGCCGCTCTGGCTCTGTTGGAGCGGCCTAACGTGCTTGGTTATCTCCTAATGACGCCGGCCGCTTTCATCATCTTCTTCTTCGTCGCCTATCCGTTCGTCTGGGGCGTCTGGATGAGCCTAACCAATAAGCAGATCGGAATGCCTTGGTCTCAGGTGAAGTTTACCGGCTTGAAGAACTATGTGGATCTGGTGACAAAGGATGGGATCTTTTGGACCACGGTCTGGAACAGCTTCGTCTACACGGGGATCGCAACGGTGATCAAGTGGGTCCTTGGCATCTGGCTTGCCGTCTTGCTCAACCGGATGGTCCGGTTTCAGCGGATGGTGCGGGCAGCCGTGCTCCTGCCGTGGATCGTCCCAACGGTGCTTAGCACGATCGCCTTCCTCTGGATCTTCGACCCCGACTTCAGCGTCATCAATTGGACCCTCAGGCATTTTTACAGTTGGATGGGGTGGGGATATGCGAGGGGGCCGCTCTGGCTTGCAGATCCGACCCTGGCCTTGGCCTCAGTTACCTTCGTGAACATTTGGCGCGGCACGCCCTTTTACGCGATCTCTTTTCTCGCCGGCCTCCAGACGATCAACCCAGAGCTTTACGAGGCGGCGGCGATCGATGGCGCCAGTGGCTGGCAGCGTCTCTGGCATGTGACGCTGCCAGGGATCAAGCCCATCACCGTTGTCGTCCTCGTCTTTTCCATCATTGTGACCTTCTCCGACTTTCAGATCGTCTATGTCCTTACCCGCGGGGGTCCTGCGAACAGTACGCACCTCTTTGCCACCTACGCCTACCAGGTGGCGATGGTCGGGTCGCGTGTGGGTCTCGGGGCGGCAGTTTCGCTTTTCATGTTTCCGGTACTCGCTCTGGTGATCGTCTTCCAGCTCGTTTACCTCCGGCGGGAGCAGGCATAAAATGACGCGCGTCGCAGTCGGCGAGACATTCGCAAAACGGCTGGTCGGCTATCATCTACCTCTTTTCTTTTTTGTTCTCTTTGCACTGTTCCCCTTCTACTGGATGTTTGTAACCTCAATCAAATCGACGCACGAAACCTACAACCGCGAGGTCAACCCGTACGTTCCGGTCGC
>Ga0209515_10001583_pt1 | contig 37439 bp, 38 predicted proteins | sample Subgroupgradi54m_FD_187454 | JGI IMG/M metagenome (GOLD analysis project Ga0209515, IMG submission 187454) | Subsurface groundwater microbial communities from S. Glens Falls, New York, USA - GMW60B uncontaminated upgradient, 5.4 m (SPAdes)... ... | reverse complement strand
GCCCGACCCGATGGGCGACGAGCGCCGCCTCTGGGACGGCGTCCGCACCGCACGCTGAAGGCGCTGCCGGCGCTGCCGGCGCTGAGCGAGCGTCACTGGATCACCGCGCCGCCGTCGACCGCGAGCGCGTGGCCCACCATGAACGACGCCGCGTCCGAGCACAGCCACAGCACCGCGGCCGCGACCTCCTCGGGCCTGCCCAACCGGCCGAGCGGCACCGACGCCGTCATCATCCGCTCCACCTTCTCGTCGCCGGCCATATAACTCTCGAGCATCGGCGTGCGGACGCTGCCCGGGCACACCGCGTTCACCCGCACGCCCTGCTTCGCATACTCGAGCGCGGCGGCACGCGTGAGCCCGACCACGCCGTGCTTGCTCGCGACGTACGCGGGCAGCCCGGCGAACCCGACCAGCCCCGCGCCCGAGGCCATGTTGACGATCGCGCCGTCGCCGGCCGCGACCATCACCGGGAGCTCGGCCCGCAGGGAGAAGAACACGCTGTCGAGGTTGACGGCCAGGGTGCGGCGCCAGTCGTCGACGTCGTAGTCGGCGGTGAAGCCGCCCTTGCCAATGGTGCCGGCGTTGTTGAGCGCGTAGTCGAGCCGGCCGAAGGCCGCGACGGTGGCTGCGACCATCGCGTCGCACGCGGACGGGCGGGTGACGTCGGTCTCGATGAACAACGCCTCGCTCCCCGCGTCCAGGGCCAGGTGAGCCGTCTCCGCGCCGCCGTAGGTATCGACGTCGGCCACCACCACCCGCGCCCCGGCCGTGGCGAACGCCACCGCCGACGCCCGCCCGATGCCCGAGCCGCCGCCCGTCACCAGCGCGACCTTGCCGTCGAACTCGCCCACGCCCGCTCCTCTAATGGAAGTACTCGCCGCCGTTCACGTCGAGCGACTGGCCGGTGATCACCTTGGCCATGTCGGACGCGAAGAACACGATCGCCTCGGCTACGTCCTCTTGGGGCGGGATGAAGCCGAGCGGGATCTCCCGCTCGATCTCCGCCACCGCCTCCTCGGCCGTGATGCCCCGCTCGGCCACCTGCCATTCGACGTAGGTCTGCACGTTGGGCCCCCAGATCCAGCCCGGCACCACCGAGTTGACGCGGATCTGGTACGGGCCGAGCTCCTTGGCCAGCACCTGCGCGGCGGTGAGCAGCGCGCCCTTCGAAGACGCGTAGCCGCCCTCGTTGGCGCGGATCTTGCGGGCACTCATCGAGTTGACGAACACGATCGAGCCGCCGCCGCGGGCCTTGAGGTGCGGGATCGCCGCCTTCGTGAGGTGCAACGAGCCGAACACGTTCACGTCGTACACCTTGCGCCAACGCTCGAGGTCGACGTCCTCGAACGGCTGATTGGGGTCGCGACGGAAGGCGCTGTTGACGAGCACGTCGAGCCCACCGAACTCGGCCGCGGTCGCGTCCGCGATGCGTCGGCACTGGTCGGGATCGGCGATGTTGGTGGGCACGGGCAGTGCCCGGCCGCCCATCGCCTCGATCTCGTCGGCCACGTCGCGCACGCGGGCCTCGGTGCGGGCGGCCAGCCCCACCGCCGCGCCCTCGCGCGCAAGAGCCAGCGCGGTGGCCCGGCCCAGACCCGGGCCCACGCCCGAGACGATGGCGACCTTGTCCTTCAGCAGCATTGCTCGGCTCCTCGGCTCTGCTCTCAGTGCATGTAGCGGCCGGCGTTCACGTCGAGCGTCTGGCCGGTGATCGCGCGCGCGCGATCGGAGGCGAAGAACAGCACCACCTGCGCGACCTCCTCCGACGTGTGGATGTGGTTCAGCGCGGTGAGGCCCGCGATCTCGTCGTAGACGTCCTGCGGTGTGCAGCCCCGCTGCCCGGCGAGCCACCCGAAGTACCACTCGAGTGACGGCCCCCAGATGTGGCCGGGCGCGACCGAGTTGACCCGGATGCGGTAACGGCCGAGCTCGAGCGCGAGCGACTGCGCGGCGGTCATGAGCGCCCGCTTCGAGGCCGCGTAGCCGCCGAGGAGCGGGTTCACGATCCGGGTCGACATCGTGCTGATCATCACGATCGACCCACCGCCGGTCTCCTTCATGAGTGGCACCGCGGCCTGGGTGAGCTGGAGGGTGCCGAACACGTTGACGTCGAACACCTGCTTCCATGCGTCCGGCCCGCCGTCCTCGAAGCTCGCGAACGGGTCCTCGGCGAAGGCGTTGTTCACCAGCACGTCGAGCCGGCCGAAGGCCTCCCGGGTGGTGGCGGCGAGGTGGCGGCACTGGTCGGGGTCGGCGATGTCGGTGGGCACGCAGAGGGCCCGCCGCCCCCGCGTCTCGACCTCCTCGGCCACTGCCTCGAGCTTGGCCTCCGTGCGGGCGGCCAGCACCACGTGCGCGCCGGCGCCGGCGAGGGTGAGCGAGATGTCGCGCCCCATCCCGGGGCCGATCCCGGAGACGATCGCGACACGGTCCTCGAGCACGCACGGGCTCCTTCGCCGCTCAACGTTGCGGCCCAAGGCCGGACGATACCGGCTCACCCCAGTCGGGCGCTGCGCTGGGCCCTCAATCGCATCCGCGCGTGTCGTGAGCCTTGACGAAGCCGTAGATGGCAACGCCGCCAAAGGCGCTGATGCCCAGCGCGAGCAGGAGCTCGCTTCGATACAAGACGAGAGCGCTGGAGTCGCGCACGAAGAACAGCCAGACGTTGCAGGTGATCAGACCCACCAGGCACAGCCCGGCGAGTGAAGCCCAGAGCCAGCGGAAGCGGATCATGGTCGACCAGTGTCGCGCTGAGCCCAGCCCTGGCATAGCCTCACGATCACACAAACGGAGGTGGGCGTGGTCAAGCTGATCTGCTTCGTGAAGCGCAACCCGGCGCTGGGCGTGGAGGAGTTCCACCGTCGTTGGCGGGAGGACCACGCGCGCCGGATCCTCGACACGCCCGCCGCGGTCGACAACCTCGTGCGCTACGAGCAGAACCACCGAGCTCTGAAGGACTACGAACGGGGCGGGCCCGAGCTCGACGGCGTCGCGCTCCAGTGGTTCACCTCGATGCGCGACTTCATGACCATGATCTCCGACCCCGAGTACCGGACGAAGGTCGTGCCGGACGAGCATGACCTCCTCGACTTCGGCGGGCTGCTCGTGCTCTTCACCGACGAGGAGGAGGTGATCCTGGACGACCGGGCTCGCCAGACCCGCCCGGCCACGAAGCTGGCGTGCCTGGTGCGGCGCAAGCCCGGGATGAGCATCGACGACTTCCACCGGCACTGGCGCGACGTCCACGGCCCCCTCAACCGCGACACGCCGTCGGTCGCCCGCCACTTCCTGCGCTACGAGCAGAACCACCGCGCCCTGAAGGACTACGACCGCGAGGGCGGCCCCGACTTCGACGGTGCCGCGATCGAGTGGTTCCCCTCGGCCCGCGACTTCTTCGCCATGACCACCGAGCCCGCGTACCACGAGATCGTCGCGCCCGACGAGCGCAACTTCCTCGACGTCGACGGGCTGGTGTGGATCCTCACCGACCAGGAGGAGGTCGTGCTCCCCGCCTAGCGGTCGTCGAGGTAGGTGTCGCGCACGGTGCCGAGCAGCATGTTGCCGTGGCAGTGCTGACCGTGCGCGTCCACCACCTCCACGTCGAAGCCCGGGTAGCGCAGCCGGAAACGGTGGAGCTTCCAGCTCTTCACGTTGCTCGAGTTCTTCAGCGCGCGCTTGTGCTCGTACTGGGGCAGGCCTTCCCGGTCGCCGCGCACGTCGACGCCCGACGGGTGGAGGATCCGCACCTCGAATCCCTCGACCCGGCGGACCTTGCGCTCCACCGCCCGTACCGTCGCCATCGCGACATCTTGCCTCGCGCGGTGGCGACGTGCCCGGGAAGAACCCGACGTCGTCGGTGATGTCGGTGCGCGCGGGCCGGCTCACACCCGTGGCTGGAACGGGGGAAAGGTCGGAGCGGGATGACGGATGGTGAGGCCGGCGTCGGCCACGATGGCCGCACCGGTGATCGCCGACGACTCGTCGGAGGCGAGGAACAACACGACATTGGCCAGCTCGTCAGGGCTGATGATGCGGCCGAGCGCGGCCGCCTCGGCCACGTCGGCCAGGTAGCCGGGCAGGAAGGAGGCGAGCAGCTCGAGCGCCCGGGTGTCGACCGCGCCGGGGCAGATGGCATTCACCCGGATCCCCACCCGCCCGTACTCGTTGGCGGCGACCCGGGTGAGGTTGAGGATGGCCGCCTTGGCGGCCGCGTACGGGCCGGCGAAGCGCTCGCCGAAGAGCCCGTCGATCGAGCTCATGTTGACGATCGAGCCGCCTCCCCGCTCGATCATCGCCGGCACCGCGGCCTTGATGCCGTGCCATACGCCGGTGAGACAGACGCGCAGGCTGCGGTCCCAGTCGTCGGCCGTGATCTCGTGCAGGTAGCCGCCGCCGGTCCAGAACGCGTTGTTGTGCAGCACGTCGAGCCCGCCGAAGCGGTCGACCGCGAGCGCGACGGCCGCTTCGACGTCGGCCAGCTCGGCGACATCGGCGTGGGCGAACTCCACGGCGAGCCCGTCGGCGCGGGCCGTCTCCGCGAGCAAGGTGGCGGCCTCGTCGTCGATGTCGGCGCACACCACCGACGCGCCCTCCCGAGCGAAGCGGCGCACGGTGGCCGCGCCGATCCCGGCCGCTCCCCCGGTGACCACCGCGACCCGCCCCTCGAGCCTGCCCATCGCCCCGCTCCCCCGTTTGCCGTCAGCCGAGTACCAGCTCGGCAACCGTGCGCAGCATCGGGACGTCGCCGAACACGAGCATGGTGGTGACGCACGACTCGCGCCACATCTCGAGGTCGTCGCGGATCTTCTCGAGGGGACCGACCAGGGCGACGTCCTCGACCAGCGCGGTGGGCACCGCGGCCGCGGCCTCGGCCTTCTTGCCGTCGAGGTAGAGGTCCTGGATCTTCTTCCTCTCACCCTCGTAGCCCATGCGCGAGAACACGTCAGCGTGGAAGTTCACGTCGCGGGCGCCCATGCCGCCGATGTACAGGGCGAGCACGGGCCGGTAGAGGTCGGCGGCCGTCTCGACGCTCTCGGCCGGGATGATCGGGACGGTGCACGCGACCTCGAAGTCAGCCGCGGTGCACCGGGCACCGGGGCGGGCGAAGCCCTCGGCCAGCGCGTCGCGATAGAAGGAGTCGAAGCGGGGCGAGTAGTAGATGGCGAGCCAGCCGTCGGCGATCTCGGCGGTGAGCGCGACGTTCTTCGGGCCCTCCGAGGCGAGGTAGATGGGGAGGTCGGCCCGCAGCGGGTGCACGATCGACTTGACCGGCTTTCCCAGCCCGGAGCCACCGCGGTAGGGAAGCTGGTAGTGCTCGCCGTCGAAGGTGACCGGCTCGTCGCGGGCGAGGGTCTTGCGGATGATCTCGACGTACTCACGCGTGCGGGCGAGCGGCTTCGGGTAGGGCTGGCCGTACCAGCCCTCGACGACCTGCGGGCCCGACGCCCCAAGCCCGAGGATGAAGCGCCCTCCCGAGAGGTAGTCGAGGGTGATCGCGGCCATCGCCATCGCGGTGGGCGTACGCGCCGCGAGCTGCGCGATCGACGTGCCGAGCTTGATGCGCGACGTCTGTCCGCCCCACCACGCCAGCGGCGTGAGCGCGTCGGAGCCGTAGGCCTCCGCCGTCCACACCGAGTCGAAGCCGAGCCGCTCGGCCTCGGCGATCAGCTCGGGCGCGCCCACCGGCGGCCCCGCTCCCCAGTAGCCCACCTGCAGTCCGAGCTTCATCTGCCGCATCGCCGGATCTTACGGGCCGGCGCCGTGTTCCTCGACTCGTGCCAGCGCGGACGCGCGCACCTCGCCGCCCACGAGGAACCACAGGGAGATCGTGTCGGTCTCGGCGCTCGTCGCCAGCTCGACGCGGTCGCCGGGGTCGAGGCCGCCCCGATACTCGAGCTCGGTGGCACGCACGCTCGCATCGGGCGCCCGTCGGGCCAGCTCGTCCTCCACCGCCTCCCAGTACGCGGCGTTGTTGGCATGACCCAGCACGTCGAAGTCGGTGGCCCGGAGCGGCCACTCGCGCGTCTCGGTGCCGCGCGGAGGGGTCGGGTGACGGAGCCGCCCGCTCACCTTCCGCCCGGCCGCCGCCTCGCTGTAGAGCTCGTGGAACCGCTCCGGTAGCACTGCGGGGCCGCCGGTGGCGAGGTCGACGTACACCCAGGTGACAGCGGTCTCGATGCGCCCGCCCTTCTCGCCGACGACGGAGGTGCGGCGCTCGGCCCAGCGCGGCCCGATTCCCCCGCAGAAGGTGGTGAGCTCGACCCACTCGCCCAGCCGGGGCCGGCATGCGAGCTCCACGACAACGCGTCGCGTCACCCATGCGCCCGCGTCGGGCAGGCCGGCGTCGTCGGAGTCGTCGGTGGCGACGTCTTGGAGGTAGCGCGCGAGCGCGTCGAGCCGGAGATGCCCCCGTGGGTCCGCGTCGCCGAGCCGCACGCGGCGCCGGGCCGTATACCGTCGCCCGGCTGTCGGGAGCGGGACCATCACGGCAGCGCCGCTCATCGGCCGGCAGCGAGCTCGGTGAGCGCTCCGACCAATGCCTCGGTGGACGGGGGCGGGGCGGGCCCGTCGAAGCCGTCCCACGCAGGTGGGAACCCGCGCACGCGAGGCGGCAGCTCGAGCTGCACACCTCCGCCGCGCGCGAGGTTGACCGGGTTGGCCGGGTGTAGGCCCCGGAGCGCGGCGGGGATGACATCGACGTCGTCGACGATGTCGTAGCCGGGCAGCGCGTGCCGGAGCCGGGCTCCGACCCGATTCGCGAGCACGCGGTCGGCACCTCCGACGAGCAAGGTCCCCCCGTGCCCGTCGCGCGCGTAGCCGTGCAGCGAGACGACCACCTCGACATGATCGAGAAAGCTCGCGAGCGCAGCCGACGCGGCCGGGTCCACCCGGTGCGACGGGAGGTGCCAGCGCAGGTCGGGAGGCTGGATCACGGCGTAAACCGACGCGCCGGCGCGCGCGGCCACCAACGCCGCGATCTCCGCGGTCCCCCGCTCGAGGCTGCCGCCGTGGACGGCCATGAACCCGAAGCGAGAGCGCAGCTTGGCGCGCTCGGTGACGCCCGGGTGGCCCAGCAGCTCTGCGAACACGGCTCGTACCCTAGGCAACCGCCGCGCGCTCGGGTCTGACGGTGTCGCCTGCCGCCAACCGCCAGAGGCCGACGACGACGACCGCGATGACGAGCGCGTTGCGTCCGTTGAGCGCGAGCACGGCCAGCGGTCGCGACTGGGCGAGCGCGCTGATCCGCCAGAACACGACCACCGTCCCCACCGTGGCCGCGCCCACCAGCCCCACCAGCGCGGCCTCGAGCCGGCCCGCGAGCGTCCGGAGCGCTGGACGCGTGACGCGCATCTCAGCCACGATGATCGCGGCCCACGGGACCAGCCAGAGCACGAACTGCGACGAGAACAGCGGTGAGGCGAGCAGGAGCGCGGCCACTGCGGCGAGCGGGGCCACGCCGTCACGGAGCACGCGCGAGCCCGGCCCCGACCGACGATCGGCGAGCAGCCAGATCAGCGCGACGACCACGACACCGGCACCCGCGAGCCCGGTCCGCGCCCAGAGGGACGCGACGCCGATCCGGTAGGTGCCCCGCTGGATGCGGGCCGTACCGCCGGCGACGAGCTGCAGCAAGCCGCCGGGGAGCGACTCCACCTGCCAACCCCGCGCGCCGCGGAAGGTGACGACGTCTCCGACGCCGCCGAGACCGCCCCACGCGACCCACGCCGCGAGACCGATCCCGGTCAGCGTCGCCCAGGCCGCGAGCGCGCGCCACCGTCGCTCTAGCGCCAGCCGCGGCACGAGCACGACCGGCCATGACTTCGCGAAGAACCCGAGGACGAGCGCGACGGCACCGGTTCCCGCGCGCGCGCGGCGCAACGCGGCGACGCCGAGGACCGCGAGTGTCACCGCGAGCATGTCGCTGCGGGTGAACACGAACGGGTTCACGAGCAGGGGCAGGGAGAGCACGAGGTAGCCGAGCACGGCGCGCCGGCCCCATCCCCACGCCAACCCGGCGAGCATGACCAGCTCGAGGCCGAGCTGGGCCCACGCGAGCCGGGCCGCGGTCGAAGGCTGGCTCGGCCCCACGATCAGCTCGAGCTCGGCCAGCGTCAACGGCGGGTACTCGACCGCGAAGTCGCGATACGGCCGGCCCGACGCGTGGACGATCTCCATGTAGCGCGGGACGTCGTAATAGAGGCCGGAGCTCCGGACGTCGCTCGGCCGGTCGTGCAGGTCCACCGCGATGACCGCGACGACGTGGAGCACGATCAACACGACGACGGCCGCCGTCACGCTGCGAACGCGCGTCACCGGCCCTCGCAGGCCAGGTCCGAACGCAGGCGATACCAGACCTCGTCGTGGGACCCGCCGACGCGGCAGTAGAGCCGCCGGATCTCGCGGCGCGTCGCCGGCGAGTGGGCCCGCATCTTCCGATCCGAGAACCCGTCGACCAGAAGCTCGACGGGTCGCGCCGCGCCCAGCTGGCGGGCGACGCGGTGCCACACCTTCGCGTCGTACTGCTCTGCGCCCCAGCCGTTGGTGGCGATCGCCTGGTCGCGGCCCGACACGTAGAGGGCGACGGGGTCGCCGAGCACGTACACGTCGCCGCCGGGTGCGCCGGGCTCGTCGAGGAGCGCCCTCCACGCGCGCGCGGATCGATAGTGCGGCTCGTAGTGGTCGTGGAGCCGGGTTCTTCCGGCGGCGGTGAGCGCAAAGTCGTCGCGCGCCAGCGTCACCACCTTCCGGCCGAAGATCGCGGCGAGCGGGAGCGCGGCGACGAGCGCGGCCACCACGATCGCGGCCGCCACGCGCGCGCCGAGCCGCTGCCGCCGGGCCCAGATCTCGTCGAGGCCGAGCCCGGCCAGGACACCGACCGGCGGGAGGAAGGCCAGGAGCTGGTACGACCACCAGTGCTGCACCAGGAACACCGGGATCCCGACGACGATCCATGCGCCGAGCCCCGCCACGAACGGGTCGGTGCGCCGCTTGAGCACCGCGGTCGCCCCCACGAGCGCGAGCGCCAACGGGACCGCGAGCAACGCGCCCTCACGCACCACGCCGTGTACTAGACGCGAGAGGGGCCGGCCCGCGATGCCGGTGGTGTGGGGCGTGTACACGAAGTACGTCCAGGAGACCTCGCCCAGGAGGCCGTAGGCCGCGAAGTACACGACCGCGACGCCGACCGGGACGAGGACGCCGAGCCCGACGGCGGCGAGGTCACGGAGGAAGCCCGACCGGTCATGGCCACCGCGCGCACGCGCCGCCACACGCAGCACGACCAGCCACATGGCCAGCGCGACCGGCAGGTAGGTGAGCTTGAACAGCGTGGCGACGCCACCCATGACGCCGGAGAGAAACAGGAGCCGCCACCGGCTCGCGCCGTCGTCGGCCGCCGCCCGGCTCACCCACCAGAGCGCGAGGTACATCGGGAAGGAGGCGAGCACCTCGACCTGGGTGAGGTCGAGCGCCCGCGCGCCCGCGTAGTACGCGCCGATCACGAGCAGCGGTACCACGCTCGCCACGAGCGGAGCCCGGAACCGGCCGCGCAACGTCATCTGGAGCACGACCGCGAAGCCGAGCAGGGAGAGGAGCTCGAGCAGGTGGATGCCGACCTCGCGGAAGGCGAAGAGCGAGCCGCCGGCCAGGTAGAAGAGGTAGACGCCCGGCTGCTTCACGTCCCAGAAGTCTCGGTACAGCACCGCGCCGTGCCGGATCTGGCGGGCGCCGACGGTGAAGAGCGCCTGGTCGCCCGTGAACGGGAACGCGAGGTGGACGAGGCCGAGCGCCACGACGACGGCGAGCACGGCCAGGTCGGCCCGGCTCGGCAGGCGTGCCCCCGCCGCGACCGGCGCCGGCGGAGCGTCAGCCACCGGCGCGCTGCGTGCCGACCTTCAGCTCGCGGAAGGGCGTGTCCTTGTCGATGCCGGGCTCCTTCGGCAGGCCCAGCACCCGCTCGCCGATGATGTTCTTCTGGATCTCGTCGCTGCCGCCGTAGATCGAGATGGCCGGGCTGAACAGCGCCATGTCCTGCACGATCCCACCCGACGGTGCGGACCGGCCCGTGAGCATCCCGCCCGGCCCGAGTATCTCGAGCCCGACGTCGCGCGAGAGCCGTGTGATGCGGCTCATCAGGAGCTTGGCGGTGTTGGCCTCGGGGCCAGGTGCGCGGCCGGCCGCCTTGGCCGCCTTGGCCCGCAGTGACGTGAACCGACCGATCTCGGTGAGGATGTGCAGCTGCGCAAGACCCTGACGCACGTGCGGGTCGGCCGTGCGGCCCTGCGTGGCCACGAGCTGCTGAAGCATCGCGTTGGAGCGAGGGCTTCCTCCGATCCCACGCGTAACCCGTGGCGTGGCGAGCTCGCCGGCACGGCGGCCGAGCATGCGCGCCTTCGAGCCCGGCACCGCGCCGCCGAGTGCGCCGCCGCCGCCGGCGCCAAGCCCGGCCCGCTCGTTGGCGAGGGTGGTGTTGGCCACCACCCACCCCTCGTTGAGACCGCCGATGCGAGCAGAGTCGAGCACGCGAGCGTCGTCGAAGAACACCTCGCTGAACAGCGACCGCCCCGTCATCTCGCGCAGCGGCCGCACCTCCACGCCGAGCTGGTCCATCTCGAGCGCGAAGTACGTGATCCCCTTGTGCTTGGGCGCGTCGGGATCGGTGCGGGCGAGGAGCATGCCGAGATCGGCGAGCTGTGCACCCGACGTCCACACCTTCTGACCGTTGATCACCCACTCGTCGCCATCGCGCTCGGCCCGCGTCTGGAGGCTGGCGAGATCGGAGCCCGCGCCCGGCTCGCTGAACAGCTGGCACCACCCTTCCTGACCGTTGACGATCGGGCGCAGGTAGCGCCGCTTCTGCTCGTCGCCGGCGTGGACGACGATGGTGGGACCGGCGAGCAGTAGACCGAGCCCGGCGGGCGGCCCGATCGCGCCGGCCCCGGTGATCTCCTCGGTGACGACCACGGCCAGGTCACGCGAGAGCCCGCGGCCGAGCCATCCCTCGGGCCACGTGGGCACGGCCCACCCCGAGCCCGCGAGGAGGTCCCACCACTCGCCCACCATGAGGTCGGGATCCCAGTGGTCGGCGAGCCAGGCCCGCACCTCGGCTCGCACCATCTCCTCGGTGGCGATCGCCATCGCCTGCCTCCCGTTCCGCGGTTCTCAGTCGAGCAGCTCGAGCACCTTCTCGGCCGGGCGGGCGATGAGGGCGCGCTCGCCCCGGAACACGACCGGTCGCTGCATCAGCTCCGGATGCTCGACGAGCAGGTCGATCACCGCCTTCTTCGTCGTGCAGTCGGCCGGATCGAGTCCCAGCTCGCCGAAGCGCTTGTCCTTGCGAACGAGATCGGCCGGCGGATCGGGGATGGCGTCGAGGATCCGGCGCAGCGCGGCCCGGTCGGGTGGGGTCTCGAGGTAGGGCACGACGTCGAACTCGACGCCCCGGTCGCGGAGCAGCTCCACCGCGCCACGAGCCTGTCCTCAGCCGGGGTTGAAGTAGACGAGCAGCTTCTCCATCCGGCTCAGGCTATCGGGCCGCTCCCGGCCCGGTCCTCCCCGCAGGCCCCGACACCGCGCCGGGCTCGCGGCGCCTCAGCGCCGGAGCGCCAGGGGCAACGGGGCCGCGATCGCCTCGGCGAGCAGCTCGAGATAACGCTCCCGCGTTACCTCGACCACACCCAACGCCTCGAGATGCGGCGTGCTCCACTGCACGTCGAGGAGGCGGGCACCGCCGCCGCGCAGCAGCTCGACCAGGGCGACGAGCGCGGCCTTCCCCGCGTCCGTCACGCGGTGAAACATCGACTCCCCTGCGAACAGGCCGCCGATCGCCACGCCGTAGACACCACCCACGAGCTCGTCGCCGAGCCAGGTCTCCACGCTGTGGGCCCACCCGAGGCGGTGCAGCTCGCCATAGGCCTCGACGAAGCTCCTGTCGATCCAGCCGTGGGGCCGGGCCGGGTCGGCACAGCCGCGCACGACGCCCTCGAACGCGGTGTCGACCCGCACCTCGAACCGACGACACGAACGGCGGAGCGACCGGCTCATCCGGAGGCCGTCGAGGGGGAGGATGCCGCGCGGGTCGGGCGACCACCATGCGACGGGCCCGCCCGTGCCGAGCCGCATCGGGAAGAGGCCGGCCCGGTACGCGGCGAGCAGCGTGCCGGGCTCCAGATCGGCGCCCACGCCGGCGACGCCGTGCTCGTCGGCATCGGACGGGTGCGGCAGGTCCCAACGGTTCGGCGGCGGCTCGATCGGCACGGTGCCGCAGCATCGCGCGAGCTCGCCGGTGGGCCTCAGGGGCCGGTGGGATTGTCGCTGCCGGCCCGCTGCTGCAGCTGCTGTTGCTGCTGGTTGAGCTGGTCGACCCCGTTGCGTGCCCGCGAGATGGGGGCGTCGGTGTTGACGGTGGGCGGCACCGTGGTCGACCCCGTCGCGCCCCCGCTGCCGCCGCCGCTCCCGCCGCCCCCGCTGCTGCACGCGCCCGCGCCGAGCGCGAGCGCGGCCGCCACGATGATCAGCACCACGATTCGTCGCATGGGGGAAGGATCGGCACGATGACGGGACCCACTTGAGCGAAGTCCACCGCGCCAACCCGGGGACGGGGGCGAGCCTCAGCCAGCGTCAGCCGGCGAGCAGGCTCCGCGCGATCTGGCTCACCTGGATCTCGTCCGTGCCCGCGTAGATCTGGAGCACCTTGGCGTCGCGGCAGAGCTGCTCGACCTCGTACTCGGCCATGTAGCCATTGCCGCCGAAGAGCTGCACCGCCTCGAGCGCCACCTCCATCGCCGCCTGCGCGCCGTAGAGCTTGCACGCCGACGCCTCGGCCAGGTTCATCGATCTGCCGGCCGTTCCCATCTCGATCTGGCGGAAGATGAGGTTCTGGAGGTTGAGCCGCGCCACCTCCATCTTCGCCAGCTTGAGCTGGATGAGCTGGTACTCGCCGATCGGCTTGCCGAACTGCACCCGCTCCTTCGCGTACGCGAGGCTGAGCTCGAGGCAGCGCTCGACGATGCCGAGCGCCATCGCGGCCACGCCGGTGCGCTCCATCGTGAACGTCTCCTTGGCGCCCGCGCGGCCGCCGCCCGGCGCCTCCTCGGTCTCGCCGAGAAGCCGGTCGCGCCCGACGCGCACGTCGGTGAGGAACAGCTGACCGGTGGGCGACGAGTGCAGGCCCATCTTGCGCAGCGGCCTCGACTGCTCGAAGCCGGGCATCCCCTTGTCGAGCACGAAGTTGAGCACCGTGCGTTCCTCGGGTGGGTTTCCCTCGTCGAGCTTGCAGATGAAGACGGTCGTGTCGGCGTAGGGCCCGTTGGTGATGAAGGTCTTCGAGCCGTTGAGGACGTACTCGTCACCGTCGCGCCGGGCTGTGCTCTGCATCCCGCCGAACGCGTCGGAGCCCGAGTCGGGCTCGGTGATCGCCCACGCGCCGATCTTCTCCATGGCGAGCAGATCGAGGGCCCAGCGCTCCTTCTGCTCGATCGTGCCCTTCGACATGATCGCGGCCGACGTGAGCCCCATGCTCACACCCATCGCGGTGACCATGCCCGGCGAGCAGCGGCACAGCTCGATGATGGGGAGCATGAACATGGCGCCGCCACCACCCATGGCCGACGCGTCGGCCGGCTCCCGCTCCCCACCGGCTCGCTCGCGTTCGATCCGGCGCTTGAAGGCGTCACGCGCCATGGCATCCATGCCAAAGGTGCGGAACATCTTGCGCAGCAGGTCGTAGGGCGGGAGGTCGCCGTGCTCGAGCTCCTCGCGGTGCGGCCGGATCTCGTTGTCGACGAACTGCCGGACCGCGTCGCGGACCATGCGCTGCTCTTCCGTCCACTCGAACATCGGTGTCTCCTGCTCGGCCGGGGCCGACCGGAATGCTACGGCAGCCGCCGGTGACCTCCGGTGCGGCCGTGTCTACTTCGCGGCCTCCTGCAGGCTCGCCACCCCGGCGACGTTGCCGTCGGCCTCGAGCCGCGTGATGCCGTTGTGCTCGCGCTTGAGGTAGCGATCGTTGAAGTCGGTGACCGAGCGGACGATCGGGTCTAGCCACGGCGGCAGGAACGGCGTGTGGCGCGCGCCGATCAGCGTGACGAAGAACTTGGGCGCGCCGGCGCCCGCGAACGCCGCGACGCTGCCCCCGTACGGCACCGTCTGGTCGTGGTCGCCGTGGACGAGGAGCAGCGGGGCCGGCGTCCCGGAGAGACCGGTGAAATAGGTGCCACCGGGGAACCCCAACGCGATGCCCGACAGCACCACCGCGGCCTTGATGCGACCGTCGCGACAGCAGCTGTTGAACGCGACCCCGAGGGTGGTGATCGCCCCCAGCGAGTGCCCGGCCACGCCGACGCGATCGGCAGCGATGCGATGCCGCAGCCCATGCCTGTCGTCGTGGTCGAGGCGGAGCATCTCGGAGATCACGAAGCTCACGTCGCCGGGCTGGTTCAGGTAGTCGACCAGCTTGCTGCCACCGGGCGCGTCGTGGCTCGACAGCGGGAAGGTTGGCGCCGCTATCACGTAGCCCGCCGCCGCCCAGCGCGCGAGCAACGGAGCGTACGCGGGGCCGCTCGCGGTGAACCCGTGCGAGAACACCACCAGCGGGAAACGTCGCCCGGTGCGGGCCGGTGTCGCGCCGGGCACGATCGCGCCACCCGGAGCACCCTGGGCCGGGTAGAGGATCAGCGTCGAGAGCGTGCGGCTCGGCGCGCCGGGGTAGGTGCCGTTCGGCGCGGTGGGCCGGCTCGCGTCGACGAACGTCTCGGTGCGGGAGCCGACCGCGAACGGGCCGTCGACCCGGGCGGTGTGCCGAGCGACGAGCCGGACCGGGGCCCCACCGATCGACGGGCCGGCGAGGGCACCCGCGCCCGTACCCCCGCCCACACCGGCGACGAGCGCGAGCGCGGCCGCCGCGACCGCCCAGACGCGATGTCGAGCTCGCATGCGCATCGTTCGCTCCCTGCCTTGGTGCGACCGAGCGTAGCGAGCGACCCGGCCACCGGGCGTCAGCAGCGGCCGCCCCAGGGGCCGTTCCCCTGCCACGTGTACAGCGCCCAGGCCATGTCGTCCTGGTCGTACTCCGATGTGGCCGACGGCCGGACGCCCGCGAGCTCGGGTCGACCCGCGTGGTTCGCGGTGATGTTCCAGGTGCTCTGGAGGAATTGGTACGCGCCGTAGAACGGACCGTCCGGGCTCACGACCGAGTAGTCGCCGCCGCTCTCGCGGCTCCTGGTGCACACGAGGAACGGGTCGTCGTGGCGCGGATGCACGCCGCCGTGGGGCACGTAGCCGGGAGGCGGGGCGAGTGGATCGGCCGGAGGGGTCGAGACGCGCGGCACCGGCGTGGAGGCCCGGGCCGGCCGAGCCGTGGCGATGCGGTCGGCCGCCGTGGCGAGCCGGGCGACCACGTCCCGGCGGTCGCTCAGCGCAGCCCGCAGGTTGGCGTCGAGCTCTTGCTGGGCGACCCGGAGGTGCTTCAGCGTTTCACCCTGCTCGTGCCGGCTCGCGGTCAGCTCGTCACGGCGGGCCTTCAGGTCGTCGGTCATCGCGCGGAAGGAGGCGAGCAATGCACCGTCGTGGGCGCTGGCCGCGTCGAGCAGTTTGACCGCGCGGCTCACGGTGGCGAAGTCGCCGGTGTCGAACGCCAGCTCCGGCCCCGAGCTCCCGGTCTTGTAGGCCGCGACCGCCCGCTGTTGCACGGCCGCGCGCACGCTCCGGGCCTGCTGCTCGAGCTCACCGACGCGAGCCTCGATCCCGGTGATCTCCGAGCCGAGCGACTCGTAGCGGTCGAGCTGGGCGAAGTAGCGGCCGGCCACGCCGTCGGACCCGCGCCGGGCCGCCTCGACGCGGTGCTGGGCCTCGGCGAGCGGCTCGGGCGGGGACGCCGCGCCCGACCGTGCACCCGCCGGTGCAGCCGACTGGGCACCCGACAGTGCAGCCGACTGGGCGCCGCCGACGAGAATCGGGAGCAGCCCGCCGATGGCGAGCGCGGCGACGAGGCGGGCGGCCGACGCGAGCCGACCCCGGGCTCCGGACCCACGCAGCAGGACCACCGCTCCTTCCTCGGGGGCACGGTCGCCGCCGGGCGGCAGCCCGCTCCACGCGCCCGGCTCCGAGCCGGGGGCGCGAGGCAGCCATCGCGAGGCGACCGGTGACGGGCCGTCACGCTACCGCGAGGCCGCCGGGCCCCGCCCGTCCCGAGCCCGGGCCGGCCTCGGGATCGGCGCTCACCTGCGTATTCGCGCCTATGCACCCACCGGACGGTCGCCGATCACCTGCTCCGACCGCAGGTGCGCGAGCTCGGCGTCGGTGAGGCCGAGCTCGGCGCGCAGGACCTCGTCGTTGTGCTGGCCGAGCTGCGGAGCCGGCCCCGACCACCATCCCCCTTCCGGCCCCGGCGACCAGAACCGCATCGGGAAGCCGGGGTACTCCTGCACCCCCACCAGCGGGTGCTCGATCGGCGCGAAGAAGGCCCGCGCGCGCAGCTGCGGGTCGTCGAGCGTCGCGAACGCGAGCACCATCACCGCGGCCGGGATCCCCGCGGCCATGAGCTCGTCCACCGCGTCGGAGGCCGCTCGCGTCGCGCACCATTCCGCACGCGCCTCGCCCGCGAGCAGATCTTCCTCGACGTCGATCGCGATCCACTCATCGTCCGTGCACGCGTAGACGCCACCCTCGCCCCGTCTCCCGAGCAGCTTGCCCGAGGCCGAGTACTCGACGACCTGCTCGGCCGTCACCGCCGCGGCGACCTCGATCATCGCCATCTCGATCAGCTGGCCCGTGCCGGTGCGGTCGCGATGCTCGAGCGCGGCCACGAGCGCGATGGCCGCGTGCGTGCCGACCATCGGATCCACGACGCCACCGGGGATGATCGGCGGGCCGCCCTCGTAGCCCGTCACCCAGGCCATCCCGGTCAGCTGCTCCATCGTCTGCGCGAAGCCGGGGCGATCGCGCCATGGGCCCGAGAGCCCGAACGCGGGGAGGCGCAGCATGATCACGTCCGGCTTGACCCGGGCAACCTCGTCGTAGGAGAGGCCGAAGCCGTCCATCACCCGGGGCGTGAAGTTCTCCGCGACGATGTCGCACCGCTCGACGAGCCGCTTCGCGATGGCGAGCCCGTCGGGATGGCCGAGGTCGAGCGTGATCCCCTTCTTGCCGAGGTTGGCCGCGTGGAAGAGCGCCGACTTCTCGTAGAACTGTGGATCGCGGTGCGGCCGCACCGCGGCGCTGAACCGGATGCCGTCGGGGCGTTGGACCGACTCGACCTTGATCACCTCGGCACCCATCGCGCACAGCCATGCGGTGGCGAACGGCCCCGACCAGAACGCGGTGAAGTCGAGCACCTTGATGCCCGCCAGCGGGCGCGCCTCGCCCGATGCCGACGTGGCTCTCGGCCTCGGTCCCGGTGGCGCGGCGGGCGCGCCGGCACCGAGCGCGGGGGCGGGCGTCATCACACGGTCGGGAACGGCCGAGAAGCGGAACGGCGCCCGGGGCCGAACGAAGCTCGCGCCCGGCTGCACGACGAACACCTCGCGCTCCTCCAGCTGGTCGAACTGCGGCAACAACGCGCCGTTGCCCACGATCGCGGCGGGCACTCGCTCCTCCGCGCACAGGTCGACGATCTCCGCAGCGGTGTGCTGCATCGTCCACGAGTGGATGAGCTCGTTGGTCTCCTTCGCGCGCTTGCCGCGGCCCATCATCGTGGCGAGCTCGTCGTCGGCGGCCAGGTCGTCGCGGCCCATCAGCGAGAGCAGCGAGAGCCACTGCTGCTTCGTGACCGTCGTGATGCCCACGTAGCCGCTGTCCTCGGTGGGCTCGTTGCCGGGGATCATCACCCAGCGGAACGTGCCGAGGAACCCGCCCGGGAAACGGGCCATGAGCGTGGGCACCGTCCCCATCGTGAGCTGCATCGCCTCGAGCATGGAGACGTCGACGTGCTCGGGCTCGCCGGTCTGTTGCACCCGCCGCCAGGCCGTGACCGCGCCGAGAGCGGCGAAGGTCCCGGCCACGTAGTCGCCCAGTCGCCCGCCGACGGTCAGCGGCGGCTTGTCCATGTGCCCGTGGCTCGACAGCGAGCCCGATCGGGCCTGGAGCACGGGCTCGGGGAGATCGACCGTCGAGTCGGGGCCGCCCCGCCCGAAGGACGAGATCGACACGGTGACCGGCGCGAGCTTCACCAGCCCGAGCGACTCGGCCACACCCGGGGTGAAGCTCTCGAGCATCACGTCGGCCGCCGCCACCCACTCACGCAAGCCCGCGGCTTCGGTGACCATGCTGCGCTGTGAGGTGTGGAGGTACTGGAACAACGCGTTGCGGGAGCGCAGCAGATCGCCGCCGGGCGGCTCGAGCTTGAGCACGTCCGCGCCCAGGTCGGTGAGCAGCTTCGAGCAGTAGCCGCCGGCGAGACCGGTCGACAGGTCGGCTACCCGCAGGCCGTCGTAGATCATCGCTGCCCTGTTGGTGCACTTTCCCGCATCACGTACGGGTTTCCGCACCAACGCGGGAGGGAGCGGGGGCGCCCGGGCCCGTCAGAGCGCAAGCCCGTAGAGCTCCTTCGCGTTGGTGTGCAGGAACTGCCTGACCTCGTCGAGGGGCAGGCCGCGGAAGACCCGCTCGATCGTGACGCGTGAGTTGGGCCAGTCGCAGCCGGTGTGCGGGTAGTCGGTCGACCACATGAGGTGCGACAGGTTCATGCGGTAGCGCAGGTCCATCCCGACCGTGTCGATCATGAAGGTGGCCCAGAAGTTGCGGTGGAAGAGCTCGCTCGGCATCGCCCGCATCTTCTCGGTCGCGCCCGTGAACCAGCGATATCGGAGGAACATGTCGTCGGTCTGTTCGAGGAGCGTGGGGATCCAGCCGATGTTCGACTCGACCAGCACGACCCGCAGCCCGGGGAACTTCTCGAAGATCCCCGAGAAGAGCAGGCTGGAGGTGACGGGTAGCGCCTGCGACCCGGCCTTGGCCGCGCCGGTGAGGCCCAGGAACGACAGCTCGTTGGTGTCGGGCCACTTCATGTCAGGGCGCGACGGGATGAAGCTGCCGATGTGCACCGCGACCGGCAGCCCGACCTCCTGCACCGTGCCCCAGAACCGGTCGTCGTCCGGCTCCGGCTGGAGCGTGCCGTTCGGGAAGCAGGAGATCACCACGCCCCGGTGGCCGAGCTCCGTCGCCAGCTCGAGCTCGATGATGGCGTCGTCGACACCGGTGGTGGGCACGATCGCCTGGCCCACGAGCCGGCCGTCGGAACCCTCGCAAAACTCGGCCAGCCATTCGTTGTAGGCGCGCACGCAAGCGATCTGGAGCTCGCGCTCGTCGGCGTAGAGCCGCGCGCCCGACAGCGTGACCGACGGGTAGAGCACCTGGGCCCAGATGCCGTCGAGATCCATGTCGTGGAGCCGCGCCTTGGCGTCGAAGCTGCCGGGGCGGATCTCGGAGTAGCGCAGCCCCTCGGGCCGGAACTGGTTGTAGCTCAGGCCCGCGGTGGCGGTGAGCCCGAGCGCGCGCGAGCGCTTGCCGTCCTCGAAGCTCCAGTAGTCGCCATCTTCGGTGTGGAGCACCTTGGGCGCGCGGTCCCGCCACTTGGCCGGGACACGGTCCTGCCACAGGTCGGGTGGCTCGTTGACGTGCGCGTCGGCGTCGACGATCGGGTAGTCGATGTCGACGATGTCGGTGAAGTGCGTCTTCATACCGCGCTCCCCTCGGTCGGTGCGAACATCGGCACCACCACCTCCTTGCCGGGCACGGTCGGGAACCGCAACGGGCGGAAGGTGACCTGCATCGGCTCGTCGGCAGTGAGCGACTCCGGCTCGGCGTCGACCACGTAGGTGACGATGCGCACCGCCGGGTCCTCGTCGAGCGCGACCAACGCGCTCACGAACGGGACCATCTCCGCGAACGCCGGGAGAAAGGCGCGCCGCACCACCGCCCAGGAGTAGAGCCGGCCCCTCCCGCTCACGGCCGTCCACGTGAACGCGGCGCCGCCGCAGGCCGAGCACTGCTTCGCCGGGTACCAACAGAACGCGCGACACTCGACGCAGCGGGGGACGACGAGCTCGCCGCGGGCCGCGCCGGCGAAGTACTCCGCCGTGCGAGGGTCGATCACGTCGGGAAGCGGGAAGTCGTCGCGCTTGATCGCCATGGCTCGCTACCGGTCCACCGTGAGGACGAGCGTGCTCGCCATCGCGCCCGTGTAACCGCCGTAGACGCCCACCTCCGCGCCGGGCACCTGCGCGGGCGACGTACCGCGGAGCTGCTTCACGACCTCGACCACGTGTGCGATGCCGAGCACGTAGGCGTGCGAGAGCAGCCCGCCGTGGGTGTTGAACGCCAGCTTGCCGGCGTCGTGGAAGAGCGTGTCGCCCTCCACGAACGCGCCCGCCTCGCCCTTCGGGCAGAAGCCCATGTCCTCGATCTGCATCAGCGAGACCACGGTGAAGGGGTCGTAGACGGTGAGCACGTCGACGTCGGAAGGGCTGAGGCCGGCCATGTCGAACGCGGGCGGCGCCGAGAACACCTGCGGCGTGCTCGTGAAGTCGCGCTGCTGGCTCCAGTGGATCCCGCTCCCCGAGTTCCCCTCACCCACGCCCGCCACCACGACCGGCGGCTGCCGCAGGTCGCGCGCCCACTCGACCGACGTGGTGACGAAGGCCGCGCCTCCGTCGGAGATCAGGCAGCTGTCGAGCAGCCGCAGTGGGTCGGCGAGCATGGGCGCGGCGAGGTAGTCGTCGATCGTCATGGGCCGGCCGTGCATCACCGCGTCGGGGTTGAGGTTGGCGTGCCGGCGGGATGCCACCGCGATGGCCCCGAACTGCTCCTCCGTGGTGCCGTACTCGAGCATGTGCCGACGCATGATGGTGGCGAAGTAGACCGGCTGTGGGAACCACCCGAACGGCACCTCCAGGTTCTGCTTGAGGGGCTGGGTCGCGTGCGTCTCGCCCGGCCCCCCCGTCATCGATCCTCGCTGCGTGGCCCACGCGACCGGGAACACGTTGAGCACGTGACGGGCCTCCCCCTTCTCGATCGCCTGGGCCGCCAGGTAGGGCGCGGTGCCGGCCCACGTCATGCCCCCGCCCCAGTTGGACGACCACATCCGATGCGACGTCCCGAAGTGCTCGTGGAACGCGGCCACGTCGAAGTCGGCGAAGGCGCCGGAGTAGGTGAGGCCGTCGATCTCCTCGGGCGTCAGACCCGCATCCGCGATGGCACGCCCGGAGGCCTCGGCCCCGATCTCGCGGGCCGTGCGGCCCGATGCCTTCGTGTAGCTCGACTCGCCGATTCCGACCAGGGCGACCCGGCCCGAGATGTCGCCGAGCTCCGTGGCGTGACCCCACTCCGGGCTGTTCGCTGCGCCCACGGGCGTCAGGGTATCGGAGGCCGGTCACCGCGTACGCGGGCGGTTCCGCAGAGCGGGGAGGCGCGGAGCCCGGGCTCGCTCCGCGACCCGTGCCCGAGCGCGCGCCTCACATGCCGGTCTTCTTGCCCTGCCGCCAGGCGGGCACGCTCGGCGCGTCGCGCTCCCATGCCCGTATGTAGGTGACGATCTCGCGCACCTGCTCGTCGGTGAGGGTTCCACCGAAGTCGATGCTCCAAGCCGGCATGTCGGTGCCGGAGACGCCGCCCGCGACGAGCGTGTGGATCTGCTCGTCGGAGGTGGCCTTCAGGAACTCCTTCGCGTTGAGGGTCGGAGAGTCGCCGCCCACGCCATCACGCCCGTGGCACTGGGCGCAGTTGCTCGCGAACAGCTTGCGGCCGATCCGGCGGTAGTCGACCTGCTGCGTGCGCGCCGCGTCGGCGCGCAGCGTGGGCTCGCGCACGCGGTACAGCGCGAAGCCCGCGATGAGCACGACCATGAACACGATGCCCCACAAGAGGTACCGATCGAGGCTCCGCTCGAGCCACTCCGGCTCGAAGGGCGGTGGCTGCGGCCGCTCGCGAGGCATCGTCAGGCTCCCTTGACGCAGCTCGGGCCCTTGGGCGGCTCGAGGAAGTCTTTCGTCCCGCGGTCGGGCCCGCTCTCGGGCGAGCCGGTGTCGACCACGAGGCTGTTGCCCTCGGCCTTCAGGGCGTACCGGTCCATCCCGCGCGGCGAGGGCCCGGCGATGTACTCACCGGCGAGGTCGAACACCGAGCCGTGGCACGGGCACTCGAACCGACCCGAGCTCTCGCAGAAGGGAACCCGGCAGCCGAGGTGCGGGCACTTCTGTGACAGCGCGAAGAAGTGCCGCTTCGCGTTCACCAGGTAGAGCCGTCCCTCGGGGAAGTAGGTGGCGGTCCCCTCCTGGAAGCTCCCGACGTCACCCAGCCGGATCGTCCCCGCGCTCGCGCCGGTCGCGAACGGTCGGAGCGCCTCGAAGGTGGTCCAGCCCGCGGCCACGGCGAGCAACGCGCCACCGACCTTCCACCCCGAGCGGAGGAAGTCGCGCCGGGTCTTCTTCGTCACGACGCCTCCTACAGCTCCACGTACCAGTGGGTCCACGGCGCGATGAACCTCCACCCGGGGCCGCGGAAGAACGCGCCCACGACGGTGAGACCGACCGCGAAGACGACCAACACGCTGAACAGCAGGACCGCGACCTTCCGGTTGCGTGCCTCGGTGGCGGGGTTGCGGTCGAGGTAGGGAATGAGCAGGAGCACAAGGACCGCGCCGGTCGGGACAAGGATCCCGGCGACGAGTGGGTCGAAGCGCGAGAGCAGCTCCTGGAGGCCGGCGAAGTACCACGGCGCCTTCGCCGGCTCGGGAGTCTGGTTGGGGTTGGCGAGGCCGCGCAGGGGAGCAGCGAACGCGACCCCGAGCGCGAGGACGACCGCGGACGCGCCGAGGCCGACCACCACGTGCCGCACGAGCAGGTGCGGCCAGGTGAACACGGTGTCGTCGACCGGGCGCTCCTCGGCCGTCACCGACTCGCGGTCGACCACCCCGAGCAGCCGGGTCCGCCTGCCGTAGAGGTGCGCCGGCGCCGTGGGCGGGACGGCCGATGCCGGGGGACGGACGGTGGCCTCCTCCTCGAACGCGCCCGCGGTCGAGCGCTCCACCGCGAAGCCGTCCTTGCGGACCCGCCAGATGTGGACCGCGAGCAGCACCGCCAGCACCGCCGGCAACACGGCGACGTGGAGCGCGTAGAAGCGCAGCAACGTGCTCTGCCCGATCTGGTCACCCCCGATGAGGAGGTCCTGCAGCGTCTTCCCGATCACGGGGACGTAGTGGACGAGGTTCGTGCCCACCGTGACCGCCCAGTAGCTCAGCTGGTCCCACGGGAGCAGATAGCCGGTGAAGGAGAACGCCAGCGTGAGCAGGAGGAGCGTCACGCCGAGGACCCAGTTGAACTCGCGGGGCCGCTTGTACGCGCCGGCATAGAAGACGCGGGCGAGGTGCAGGAAGACGACCAGCACCATCAGATGCGCGGACCAGCGGTGCACGTTGCGGATGAGCTGCCCAAACCCGACGCCGGTTTTGAGCTTCTGCATGTCACCGTACGCCGAGCCCACCGACGGCGTGTACAGGAACATGAGGTACACGCCGGTGACGACCAGGATCCCGAACAGCACGGTGGCGATGTAGCCGAGCCGGAACGAGTACCGGAACCGCAAGACCCGGCGCGGGATCTTCACCGGGTAGAGGTGGAGGAAGAAGTTGCTGAACGACTGGAGGGCCCGTCCGCGCGGCGTGTCGAGCTGGGGGTGCCGGAACACCGAGCGCCACACCTCGCTGCGTTGGATACGGCCCCTCAGCCCGCTGGCAACCGGGTACACGCGCGGCTCGAGGGCATCGCGCTCCCGCTCATCCATGGACGAGCTCCTTCGCGTAGACCATCGAGAGCGCTGCCGGCGGGCAGCGATTCACACACAGGCCGCACCGGATGCAGAGGTCCTCGTCGAGCAGCAGGGCCGACTGCGCCGCGTCGCCCACGCCGGCGTTGTCGGCCCGGACGATCGTGATGCAGTTCGTCGGGCACACGTCGACGCACAGGCCACAGAGGATGCAGAGCTCGGGATCGAGCATCACGTTGTCGAAGCAGCGCAGGCAGCGGAGTGACTCGAGGCGGGCTTCGCGCGCGCCGTAGCCGACCTCCACCTCGGCGAACCCGATCCGCCGGTCGGTAGGTGTCGCGGGGATCGGGACGCGCGGGATCGCGTCGTAGCCGGTGGAGAGACGCCGGAAGCCCGTCCGGAGCGTGATCTCGATGCGCGGCGGACGGGGCGCGGGCACACCGCCGAGCACACCGCCGAGCTCGGCGTCGATCGAGGCCGCGGCCCGCTGCCCGTCGGCAATGGCGTCGATCAAGTTGCGGGGGCCGCGTGCGACATCGCCGCCGGCCCAGATCCTCGGGTGCGAGGTCCGCAGCGTCGTCGGGTCGACCTGGACGCCTCCCCACGGCGCGCGCTCCACCTCGACGCCGCCGCCCAGGAAGCTCAGATCCGCGGCCTGGCCCACGGCGAGGATCACCGTGTCCGCGGGGAGCACCTCCTCGGTGGCGGGCAGGAAGCTGGGGGCGAACCTACCCTGCTCGTCGAAGACCGACGCGACGTCGATCGTCTCGAGCCCCGTCACCCGGGTATCACCCAGGAATCGGTGCGGGCCCTTGCGGTAGATGATCTTCACGCCCTCTTGCTCCGCCTCCGCGATCTCCTCGGGGTCGGCCGGGATCTCCTCGGGCGACTCGAGGGCCACGATCGTGACGTCGAGCACGCCGGCGCGCAGGGCAGCACGGGCCACGTCGAGCGTGGTGGTCATCGCCCGCCGCGCGTCCTCGGCCGACGGTCTCGCCGTGGGCGCGGGCGTCGATGCCGCGGTCCCCTCGGACGCGGCGCGCAACGCGGTCCGGGCGGCGTCGAATGCGACGTTGCCGCCGCCCACCACGACCACGCGCTCGCCCAGGTCGATCGTGAACCCCTGGTTGACGTTGAGGAGGAACTCGACCGCGCGGAGCACGCCGTCGAGCTCATGGCCGGGGAGGTCGAGGTCGCGCGCGCGGCCCGTGCCCACGGCCAAGAAGAGCGCCGCGTGCTCCTCGAGCAGGTCGCCCAGGCCGCTATCGGCCCCGACCCGGAAGCTGGTGCGGGCGTCCACGCCGAGCTCGAGGACGGCCTCGATCTCGCGGGTGATCAGCCCGCGGGCGAGGCGGTACTCCGGGATCCCGAGCACCATCATCCCGCCCAGCCGGTCCTGGGCCTCGTAGACCGTGACCGGATGGCCGGCGAGGCGGAGATCGGCCGCCGCGGCCAGGCCGGCCGGCCCGCCGCCGATGATCCCGACCGACGGTCCCGACGCGGGCGGCACCGGCCCGTGGGCGTCGTGCCAGATCGCGCTCGCCGCGAAGCTCTCCACGCCGTAACGCTCGGTCACGAACCGCTTGAGCGCGCGGATCGCGATCGGCGCGTCGACCGTGCCCCGCCGGCAGGCGGCCTCGCACGGTGCCGCGCAGACCCGGCCGCAGATCGACGCGAACGGGTTGGGGCCGCGGGCGATGAGGTAGGCGTCGCGGTAGCGCCCCTCCGCGATCGCGGTGACGTAGCCGCCGGCATCGGTGTGGACGGGGCACGCGGCCCGGCACGGCTCGTTCTCCCAGAGCCAGCTCGCGTCGGGCGGGCGGGGTACCTCCATCAGATCAGGTGCCGGCGCTGAAGCCGGCGCAGCCCCCACGCCAGCCCCACGAGGAAGACCGAGAACCACGCCGTGGCGAGCGCCACCCTCCCCGGCCTCGAGATCCCGGTGAGGCGGGTGAGGATCAGGTTGGGCCCGTACACGAGCACGACCACACCGACGATGGCGACCGCCGCCGTCTCGACGATCGCTCTCGCCCAGCCGATGCGACGGTCGGCGTGGGTGCCCGCCGGTCCGCCTGCTGCTCCGCTCGACGGGCCCGCGCCGTCGCCGTCCCCGTCGATCACACGGCCTCCATCACGGAGCCTCCATCACGGAGTCTCGATCACGTCACGGTGAAGCTAGCGCGCATGCCCATCTTGTAGTGGTCCTTGATGTTGCACACGAGGACGTACTTGGCGGCCGTGAGGTCGAGGGTGACGGCCTTGGTCTTGCCGGCCTCGACGTCGCCGGTCTCGCCCGCGCTGGTCGCCTCGTCGACCTTCCCCTCAGCGGCGTTCACCGTGAGCTGGTCGAAGGGCGTATCGGTCTTCAGCACGACCATCTCGTGCGTGATGGTGCCGGAGTTCTTGACGGTGAAGGTCACCTTGCCCGCCGCCACCGAGGCCGGCACCACGGTCAGCGTCATCGGGCCGGCGGTGCCTGTCGTGTCGCCGACGTCGACGGCGACCGGCGTGCCGGTGCCCCCGCTCGGAGCCGTGACACCCCCCGCCCCGCCCTTCTTCGAGCTCTTGTTCGAGGAGCCCGACGAGCAGCCGGCGACGAGCGCCACCCCGAGCCCGAGCACCGCGACCACAGTGAGCATTCGTCCGGGGCGCATGGCCCACCTCTCTTCTCCATCCGAATGGGACACGTGGACCGTAACGAGGCGGCGCGCGCCCTCCCCAGGGCCGAATGACCCGAGCGCGTCGGCCATCCTCCCCCTGCTGGCCTCCCCCTGCTGGCCTCCCCCTGCTGGACTCCCCCTGCTGACGGCAAGATGCGGCCGCACACCGCGTCGCGCGAGCTTCAGTGCGGACCAGTCGGAATGCCGACGATCACGCGGTAACGAAGGCCGCGCGCGTGCTGCGATCCGGTCTGACGGGGCGTCAGGCGCCGCGCTAGCTTGCCGCCCATGGCCATGCCGACCGACATCGGGGTCGTCGACCTCATGATGGGCATCCCGAGCGGCAACCCCGAGCGCTGGTACGACTTCCTCCGCACCCAACTGCTCGACCGCGAGAGCCGGGAGGACTTCGAGTTCCCGGCCGAGTACATGTTCAAGGACGTCCCCAAGTTCGAGCCGCTCGACGACCCGGTCGGCTTCCTGCTCCGGCAGATGGACCGTCACGGCATCGCCCTGGCGATGATCGGCACCAGCTTCAAGAACGAGCAGGCCCAACGGGCGATCAAGGACCACCCCGACCGGTTCTTCGGCGGCTTCGAGGTCGACCCCAACCACGGGATGGAGGGCGTGCGCGAGCTCGAGGCGGCGGTGCGGGAGCTGGGCGTGAAGGCGGCCACCGCGTTCCCGAGCGGGCTCACACCGCAGGTGCCGATCAACGACAAGAAGTTCTACCCGCTCTACGCGAAATGCGTGGAGCTCGACATCCCCATCTGCGTGTGCGCGGGGGTGCCCGGGCCGCGAGTGCCGTTCGGGGTACAAGACGTCGCGCTCATCGACGAGGTGTGCTGGTTCTTCCCCGAGCTGCGCTTCGTGACCCGCCACGGCTGCGAGCCCTGGGCCGACCTCGCGGTGAAGCTCATGCTCAAGTGGCCCAACCTCTACTACTCCACCAGCGCGTTCGCGCCGAAGTTCTACCCGCGGGACGTGATCCACTTCGCCAACACGCGTGGCGCCGACAAGGTCATGTACGCCGGCTACTTCCCGATGGGCCTGAGCCTCGACCGGATCTTCTCGGAGCTGCCCGACGTCCCGTTGCGCGACCACGTATGGCCCAAGTTCCTGCGCGACAACGCGGTGCGCGTCTTCAAGCTCTGAGATGGCGATGCCGGCGGGGCTCCCCATCGTCGACACCTTCATGGGGATGCCGTTCCCGCGTGACGAGGCGAAGCGGAAGTATGCCTTCCTCGATCAGCAGCTCCGCGACGCTGCGAGCCGCGAGATGGAGATGCCGGCCGAGTACATGTTCAAGGATGTCCCCCGCTACGAGGAGCTCGACAATCCGGTCGAGCTCCTCGTCGGCGAGCTCGACCGGTTCGGAATCGCCATGGCGATGCTCAACATCAGGGAGAACGAGGACTCGCGCCGCGCGGTGCGTGACCATCCCGGCCGTTTCTTCGGCGCGTGGGGCGTCGACCCCAACCACGGCATGGAGGGCGTGCGCGAGCTCGAGGCGGCGGTCCGGGAGCGGGGGGTGAAGGCTGCGGTCGCGTTCCCCGCCGGCCTCCTCCCGCAGGTGCCCATCAACGACAAGAAGTGGTACCCGCTGTACGCGAAGTGCGTGGAGCTCGACATCGCGATCTGCGTGTGCGCGGGCGTGCCGGGGCCGCGCGTACCGATGGGCGTCCAGGACGTCGCGATGATCGACGAGGTGTGCTGGTTCTTTCCCGAGCTGCGCTTCGTGACCCGCCACGGTTGCGAGCCCTGGGCCGACCTCGCGGTGAAGCTGATGCTCAAGTGGCCCAACCTCTACTACTCCACCAGCGCCTTCGCGCCCAAGCACTACCCGGAGGACGTCGTCTACTACGCGAACACACGCGGCGCCGACAAGGTCATCTACGCGGGGTACTACCCGTCGGGCCTCACCCTCGACCGCATCTTCGACGAGCTCCCCCACGTCCCGTTCCGCGACCACGTCTGGCCCAAGTTCCTGCACGAGAACGCGCGGCGCGTGTTCAAGCTGGACGCCGCCTGACGTGCCCGGACCCACCGGCAACCCCGCCTTCGACCGCGCCCGGGCCCTCGGCGTGATCGACACGTTCCTCTCCATGCCGGCCGCCCGTGTCGACCAGGCGAAGAAGTACGACTGGATCCGCCGTCAGGCCATGGACGCGGAGACGCAGGCCATGGAGATGCCGGCCCAATACATGTTCAAGGGGGTACCCGCCTACGACCGCGTCGACGACCCCGTCGACCTGGTGCTCTCCGAGATGGACCGCCACGGGATCGAGCGGATGCTCGTAGGCGTCCAGGAGGGCGAGCACGCGCAGCGCGCGGTGGCGCGCCACCCCGGCCGCTTCCTCGGCATGTACAACTTCGATCCCAATCGCGGCATGGAGGCGGTCCGCAAGCTCGAGCGAGCGGTACGCGAGCACGGGCTCAGGGCGGCCCACGTGTGGAGCGCCGGGACCGTGCCTCAGGTTCCGATCGATGACAAGAAGATGTTCCCCTTCTACTCCAAGTGCGTGGAGCTCGACATCCCCATGGTCCTCTACGGCGGAGTGCCGGGACCCCGTATCCCCATGGCGACCCAAGACGTCGCCCGGCTCGACGAGGTCTGCTGGTTCTTCCCGGAGCTCCGCGTCGTTCTACGCCACGGCTGCGAGCCGTGGACCGCGCTCGCGGTGAAGCTGATGCTCAAGTGGCCCAACCTCTACTACTCCACCAGCGCCTTCGCGCCCAAGCACTACCCGGACGACATCGTCCATTTCGCGAACACGCGCGGCACCGACAAGATCCTGTACGCGGGCTACTACGCGGCCGGGCTCACCCTGGAGCGCATCTTCGACGAGCTCCCCCACGTGCCGTTCCGCGACCACGTGTGGCCGAGGTTCCTGCGCGAGAACGCGCGGCGGGTGTTCAAGCTCGAGCCGTAAGGCGTCACTCGCCTCCGGCCGGTACCGTACGCCGAACGGTGAGGCCGACGGCACCGGCCGAGCGGACACGGAGGAGCACGGCGTGGGGCCACTGCGGGGCGTCCGGGTGATCGAGCTGCCCAACATCGGCCCCGTGCAGTACGCGGGGATGGTCCTCTCCGACCTCGGCGCCGAGGTGCTGCGCCTCGACCGGACCGCCGACGTCGCGACGGGGAGCGGCGCCATGCCCCCGTCTCCGTACGCGGTGCTCGACCGGGGCCGCCGCTCCGCCGGCGTCGACCTCAAGCACCCGCGCGGCGTGGAGACGGTGCTGCGGCTGGCCGACCGGGCCGACGTGCTCATCGAGGGCTTCCGACCCGGCGTCGCCGAGCGGCTGGGCGTGGGGCCGGCGGAGTGCCGGGCCCGCAACCCGCGCCTGGTCTACGGCCGCATGACCGGCTGGGGCCAGACCGGGCCCTTGGCCGGCGACCCCGGCCACGACATCAACTACATCGCGCTCGCCGGCGTGCTCCACCACATCGGGCCCGCGGGCGGGCCGCCGGTCCCGCCGATCAACCTGATCGGCGATTTCGGAGGCGGCGGCCTGCTGCTCGCGTTCGGAATCGTTGCCGCGCTGCTCGAGCGGGTCACCTCGGGTGAGGGCCAGGTGATCGACGCGGCCATGGTCGACGGGAGCGCGTCGCTCATGAGCATCTTCGTCGGGCTCGACGCCTGGGGCTACTGGTCCGAGGAGCGCGGCACCAACCTCCTCGACGGCGGCGCGCACTTCTACGGCGCGTACGAGACCGCCGACGCGAAATGGGTCTCGATCGCGAGCTACGAGCCCAAGTTCTACGGTGAGCTGCTCCGCGTGCTCGGGCTCGACGACCTCGATCCAGCCGACCAGATGGACCGCGAGGCCTGGCCCGCGCTCAAAGAGCGCGTCGGCGCGATCTTCCGGACGAAGACCCGCGACGAGTGGGTGCAGTTCATGGCCGGCCACGAGGTGTGCTTCGCCCCCGTGCTCACGATGAGCGAGGCCCGGGCCCACCCGCACAACGTCGCGCGCGGCACGTTCGTCGAGGTCGACGGTGCGCCACAGCCCGCGCCGGCGCCCCGCTTCAGCCGCACGGCCGCGCAGGTCGGTCGCGCGCCCGTGGCGCCGGGCGCCGACACCGACGCCGCGCTGGTCGACTGGGGATTCACCGCCAACGAGATCATCACGCTGCGCGACGCGGGCGCGATCGCCTAGCCGCGGCCGAGCGCGAACAGCTCGACCGGCTCGGCGAAGCCCTTCAGCATCCGCCGGCCGGCGGGAGCGAAGTTCAGGGTGCTCGACGCGGCCGCATCCCGCGTCTCCGCGGTGACGAGCACCTCGTAGGGAACGGCGAGGTCGGCGATGCGGGAGGCGAGGTTCACGATCTCTCCGTAGTAGTCGCCCCCGCGGGCGAGGAGGTTGCCGAACGCGAGCCCGCCCCGTGGCATCACGGCCGAACCTTCGCCGATGAAGGCCTCGACGAGCTCGAGCGCCACTTCGCAGGCGGCTTCGGCCGTGACGGTGACGAACATGACCTCGTCGCCGATGAGCTTGACGACGCGACCGGCCTGCCCGACCACGATGTCGGAGGCCCGGGCCTCGAACTCGTCCACCACGTCGGCGAGTTGTGGAGCATCGAGCTGCTGCGACAGGGGTGTGAAGCCCACCAGGTCGATGAAGCCGACCGCGAGCCGAGTCGCGTCGTGGGAGCGTCCACGCTCACGCGCGAGTCGCGTGCGCCGGATCGCCTCCTCCATGTGGCTCCGGAAGATGCTCTCCATGATCCCGGGGATGACGTCGAGGACTCCGATGGCCTCCAGGTTGGCCTGGGCCAGCGCCAGCTCGCCTTCCTCCCGCTCGCGGATCGGCCCCTCGACATGGACCAGGAACAGGGAGACCGCGGCCTCCGCGATCCGAGCCAACGACGTGCCCATGACCCGGCTGAACTGCAAGGCGGCCCGCTCGCCGAAGACGTCGGCACCGAGGGAGAAGGCGCGGAAGATCTCGATGTCGCCGACGGTGAACGCCGGATCGGCCGGGTCGATCGGGGCGAAGCCGACGGTCCGTCGCAGCTGCTCGATCCGTTCCGCGGGAACCTCGGCCCGCTTCGCGAGCTCGTCGAGCGGGAACCGCGCACCGGGGCGGATCGCGAGATCGCCGGCCAGGAACGTGAGCCGCTCCTCCGCGTCGGCCTCGACCATCGCCGCGAGGCTCACGCCGTGCCCCGCCAGCCACTCGAGGAGCGTGAGCCGGTCGGCGGCGTTCTCGGCCTCGGGGTCGTAGAGCCCGTGGGCCTCGAAGTCGGACGCGTCCACCTGCGCTCCCATCTCCTCGGGGCGACCCGGAGCGTACCCGCGTTGGTGTGCTTTCCGGTCTCCAGAACCGGTCCCGCCACGAACGCGGGGAGGACGTCTACGGTCTGCGTTCGTGAAGCGAGCCATGATCCTGGCGATCGTCGTGACGACGGTCACCGCGGCCTGCTCGAACGGTGGCGGCAGCGGCAAGGACGGCGCGGCCGGACCCTCGACGGCCGCCTACGCGGACCACGGGCCTTTCGCAGTGGGCGTCACGACGCTCGCCCTCGCCGATCGCAAGGTCGAGGTCTTCTACCCCGCGAAGGCGGGGGGCCAGCGGGGCCGGGCCCGGGCGACGTACGACCAGCGCGAGCCGCTCCCCGACCGGCTCAAGGCTCTGGTCCCCGACAAGTTCGACATCGTGACGACGCTGGACGCGTACCGCGACCTGCCCGGCAGCACGAAGGGTCCGTTCCCGGTCATCCTGTTCAGCCACGGCCTCGGCGGCTTCCGGCTCGACAACTCCGCGCTCGAGGTGGGGATCGCGTCGTGGGGATTCGTCGTGGCCGCGCCGGACCACATCGAGCGGGGCCGAGCCGCGCTCGCCGGGGGCGGGAGCGTCGGGGGGAGACACGACGGCCAGAAGGACGTCGACGTGCTGCTCGCTGCCCTTCACCTCGTCGAGCAGGAAGGCGCTACCGCCGACCACCCGCTGCACGGCGTGGTCGACGGGACGAAGGTCGGCGCGGTCGGCCACTCGGCGGGTGGTGCCGCGGCGCTCACCGCGCTCGCCCGGCCCGAGATCGCGGTGGCCGTCGGGTGGGCGCCGGCGCCGCCGGCGAACGGCGACCGGCCCGGGAAGCCGGTGCTCATAATCGGCGGGGCCATCGACTCGGTCATCACCCCCGCCGTCGTGCGCGGGCTGTACGACAAGCTGGCGCAGCCCAAGCGGCGCGTCGAGATCGCCAACGCCGGCCACAACGGCTTCACCGACTCGTGCGTCGTGATCCGCCGGGGCGGGGGCCTGATCGAGTTCGCGCGGTCGATCAAGATCGTGCCCGACGAGCTGCTCGCCCTCGGCGAGAACGGGTGCGGACCGTCGACCCTCGAGCCGCAGCTCGGTTGGCGGGTCATGCTGCACTTCACGGTGGCCGAGCTGCGCGCCAGCTTCGGTATCGACCGGAAGCCCGTGGGCCTGGGTGACGCCATCACGAAGGCATTCCCGGGCGTCACGATCTCCTACGAGCACCAGCCGTAGCGCGCCGGTCAGAGCACCGCGGTGTCGGCGGCCCGCCAGCAATACCACGCCGCGACCGACCGGTACGGCCGGTAGCAATCGCCGAGCGGCGTGAGCTCGCGGGCAGTCGGGAGCCCGCGTCCGTAGAGGAGCGCGTATCCCTTGCGCACGCCGTAGTCGTCGACCGGCCACACGTCGAGCCGGCCGAGCTGGAAGATGAGGAACATCTCGGCCGTCCACCGGCCGATGCCCCGGACCTGCGTGAGCTCGCGCACCACGTCGTCGTCGGGAAGCCGGCCGAGCCGGTCGAGCGCAACGGTCCCATCGAGCACGTTCTCGGCGAGGTCACGGATCGACGCGGCCTTGCTCCCCGATAGACCGGCACCGCGCAGCGCGGTGAGCGGGAGCGCGGCGGCGGCCTCGGGCGTCGGCGCACCGTCGAAGAGGGCCTCGAAGCGCCCGTGGATCGCGGCCGCGGCCCGGCCTGCCAGCTGCTGGTAGAGCACGGCCCGGGCGAGCTCGGCGAAGTGCTCGCGGCGCGGCCGGCCCCGACGCAGGTCGCAGGGTCCGGCGGCGGCGACCGTCGCCCGCATCACGCGGTCGCGACGGGCAAGCTCCTCGGAGGCGTCGAGCAGCACCTTGCCGACACGGGGCACGGGCGGAGGCTAGCGACACGCCCGCGACCTGGCCGCGACCCGATCGGGTTCGCGAGGTCGCGACCGCTACGGTCGCGGCTGCGTGATCACGGTCTCTTCATCTTCGATCCCTTAGGCTCGAGCCGTGCAATCTCCTCCGGAGGCGCCTGACGCCGCGCCCACGGCCGGCCCGTCGACCACCGCGGCGGGCGAGGCTGGCCCCCGAGACGAGGCCAGCCCCGACACCGCGCGCGACGATCTCGGCGAGCTCGTCGTCACGGAGTCGCGCGAGGTGCGGCCGTCACGACGCGAGCGGCGGAGGCTCGAGCGAGAGCGCCGTAGTCGGCTCAAGCGCTCCATCCGGCGCGGCCTGGCCCTGGTGCTCGTGACGGGCCTGCTCGTCGTCGGCTGGTCGTACGTGCACGCGCTCAGGGCACCGGGGCACGACCCGCTCGGCGTCAAGAGCGTCGAGTGGATCCGCGATCACGGCGGGAGCGGCATCGTCGACCGGATCGAGCACTGGTGGTACACGCACCACCAGCCACCCAAGGGCGGCACGCCGAAGCACGGGCTCCCGAAAGCCGCACCCCTCCCGACGCCTACCACGGCGCCGCCGCCCGTGGTCCCCATCAACATCACGCCCATCGCGCCCAAGCCCCTGCCCGGCGAGGGCGTGTGGGCACCCACGGGCAAGCTGGTGGGGGGCCGGCCGGCCGTGTACGCGACCTTCCTGCGGCCCGACCCGGTGCACACCAGCCTCGTCACCGGCGCGGCCTGGATGGACACCAAGCTCCTCAAGGGCGCGCTCTACAACGGCCTCGAGCTGCCGGGCGGCGGGCCGTGGAGCTACGGCTCCAAGGTCGACCCACGCGACTACGGCACGCTCATCGCCGCGTTCAACTCCGGTTTCAAGCTCTCGACGTCGCGCGGCGGCTACTACACGGAAGGCAAGACGGTGCAACCGCTGGTCGACGGGCGGGCGTCGCTCGTCATCAAGACCGACGGCACGATGTCGGTCGGGATGTGGGGCCGCGACGCGCACGGTGGTGTCGACATCGCCTCTGTGCGTCAGAACCTCGATCTCCTCGTCGACAACGGCGTGAACCAGGCCACCGGCGATGTCAACGACACCAGCAAGTGGGGCGGGACGCTGGGCAACAAGGTCTTCGTCTGGCGCTCGGGCGTCGGCATCGACAAGAACGGCAACCTGCTCTACGTGGGTGGCAACGGGCTCAACGTGACGACGCTCGCCGACGTGCTGGTGGCCGCGGGCGCGGTGCGGGCGATGGAGCTCGACATCAACTCGGAGTGGGTGACCTTCTTCACCTACCAGGGTGGCGACGCCTCGGGCCCGATCACCGGCGTGAAGCTGCTCCCCGACATGCACCGCCCGGCCAACCGCTACCTCGAGAGCGGGACGCGCGACTTCATCGCCCTGTTCGCCCGCTGATCGGCAGCGCCGAGCCCGACGACAGTCGCGAAGGTCAGCCGGCGGCCGCGGCCTCCGCGGCCCGGCACGCGTACTCCTTCGCCCACGGATAGTCGGGCTTGCCGCTCGGCGCGCGCGAGACCTGGTCGACGAGGAAGAGCTGGCGCGGCACCTTGTAGCCGGCGATGCGGCCGCGGCAGTGCGCGTCGAGCTCGTCGAGAGTGGGCGCCTGGCCCGGCCTCGGCTGCACGACGGCCGTGACCCGCTCGCCCCAGCGCTCGTCGGGCACGCCCACCACGAGAGCGTCGAACACGTCGGGGTGCGCCTTCAGCACTCCCTCGACCTCCTCGGGGAAGACCTTCTCGCCGCCGGTGTTGATCATCCCCGAGCCCCTCCCGAGCAACGTGATCTGGCCGTCGGCCTCGACCGTGGCGAAGTCGCCCGGGATCGCGTAGCGCGTCCCCTCGAACTCGACGAACGTCTCCGCGGTGCGCGCCGGGTCCTTGTAGTAGCCGAGCGGGATGTTGCCGGTGCGGGCGAGCCGGCCCACCACGCCCGAGCCCGGCTCCACCAGCCGCATGTTCTCGTCGACGACGATGGAGTCAGCCGAGGCCTGCACCGTGGCGGGCCCACCCCGGGGCTCCTCGCCCGGCTGCGCGATCTTGATCCCGTTCATGCCGGTCTCGGTGGCGCCCACGGAGTCGACGACGAGCGCGCTGGGGAGCAGTCGCATGATCTGCTCCTTCACCACCGGCGAGAAGATCGCCGCGCTGCTGCCGAGCGAGAGGAGCGACGACACGTCGAGGTCGTCGATCATGCGCTCGAGGGCGTCGGCCAGCGGACGGGCCATCGCGTCGCCGGTGATGCTGAGCACGTTCACCTTCTCGCGCTCCACGATCCGCCACACCTCCTCGGCGTCGAACCGCGGCGTGAGCACGGTGGTGTCGCCCGAGATCAGGCCGCGGATGGTGGCCACCTGGCCGGCGCCGTGCATCAGCGGCGCGACCGGGAACATCACGCCGGGGCCGGCGGCGGCTGCGGCGCGCTCCGAGAGCTCCTCCGGTCGCTCCACGCGCTCGTTGGTGTAGGCGTCGATGCCGCCGCACAGCGCGAAGAAGATGTCTTCCTGCCTCCAGATCACGCCCTTGGGCATGCCGGTGCTGCCACCGGTGTAGATCATGTGGACGTCGTCGCCGGAGCGAGGCCCGAAGTCGCGGGCCTCGGATGCCGCGGCCAGTGCCTCCTCGTATTCGGCGGTGTCGAGCCCCGGAGCCTCGGCACCACTGCCGTCGTCGGCCATGAGCAGGTGGCGGAACCTCGGCAAGCCGCCTCGCACGGCCGCGACTCGGGGCGCAAACTCGCGCTGGAAGATGAGCGCGGTGAGGTCCGCGTTGTCGAAGAGGTAGCGGAGCTCGTCCTCCACGTAGCGATAGTTGATGTTCACCGGGACGGCCCGCATCTTGTAGAGGGCGACCATGCCCTCCACCCACTCGACCCCGTTGTTGGCGTAGATGCCGACGTGGTCGCCCTGCTCCACGCCCGCGGCCGAGAGATGGTGGGCCAACCTGTTCGCGCGGAACTCGAGCTCAGCGAAGGTCCGGCGCCGATCGCCCACGACCAGCGCGGTGCGCTCCGGCGCGGCGTCGACGATCAGCTCGAACAGGTCCGCGAAGTTGAAGGCAGCCATCGCCACGAACGCTAGGACACGGCCCGCGTCGTCGCTACCCGACGATCGAGCTCGGCCGGCAGCAGGAGCCGAGCCGCGGACTCGAGGTCGTCGCCGACGCGCGACTCGGGGTCGGCGCCGCCCACCCAGCCGAGGAGAGCGGAGAACCACACCTGCTGCAGCGCGCGCGCGACCGCGAGGTCACGCGCGTCGGGTGGGCCCGGGTGGCTCGCCCCGGTGATGATCGCGGACATGGCCGCCGTCACCCGCCGGACGACGTCGGCGTCGTCGACCTGCGCCGAGCCGAGGGCCCGGACCATCGCCGCGGTGGCCTCGGGGTGACGGAGGAGGGAGCCGGTGGCGCGACGCAGCACCGCCGCGACGCGCTCGGCCGCGGTCGCGCCCGCCGGCGGCCGGGCCTCGAGGCTCGCGCCCAGCTCCTCGACCTGCTCGACCATGGCCTCGAGCAGCAGGCGTTCCTTCGAGGCGAAGTAGCGGTAGACCGTGCCCAACGCGACGCCGGCCTCGGCGGCGACGTCGCGCATCTGCACACCGTCGAAGCCTCCGGCCTCGGCCAGAGCCAACGCGGCGTCGAGGACGCGCCGGCGACGGGCGGCCTGGTTGCGGGCCAGGGCGGTGGGGGCCGGGCTCTCGGTACGAGGTGCTGGGCTCGGCGCGGACGCGGGCTCGATCACGCCCGAATTGAAACACGTTCTGATTTCAGCGGCAATCTTCGGACGGGAGGAAGGGTAGAGGGGCTCTCCGCGGGCTGATTCAAGGCCGCAAGGTGCCACCCGCCCCCGCCCCGCCGCCCG
>Ga0209515_10001582_pt1 | contig 37451 bp, 31 predicted proteins | sample Subgroupgradi54m_FD_187454 | JGI IMG/M metagenome (GOLD analysis project Ga0209515, IMG submission 187454) | Subsurface groundwater microbial communities from S. Glens Falls, New York, USA - GMW60B uncontaminated upgradient, 5.4 m (SPAdes)... ... | reverse complement strand
ATATCGCTCGGGTATGTTTTTCGCATACCTAAATATATTAAATGGCTAGTATGCTAGATATTATATCAAAAATTGACTCTTAAAAGATAGTGGATTGGTACTTACACTTCCGTCCCCGCCGGAGAGGATAATGCCGAGAGGTTTGTTTTTGTTAATCCAATCCGCCACTTTTTGAGGTTGCAATACGATTGAACGAACGCCGATTTCCCGCAAAATGCGAGCGATGACAAGGGTATATTGAGAACCGAAATTCACGATGACGATTCTGGGACATTGGGTTGTCTGCATAGCGCCTCCTATATTCTTTTGTTGAGTGTTCTGTTTACTACGCAAAAACTAACATATTCAAAAAAAAGTCCACTTTCTTATGCACCTTAAAGTCCACATACATTAACCCTAAGCTATAGCTTAGGGTTAATGTATGTCGGATTTTCACAATAATTCAATAATTTTAGAGTCAACAAATGAAAACTATAAATCAACACATCGGCAAGCTCGCCTTTGAGCTCCTCAAACTTTTCCGGATTATTTTGGATTTCCTTAACCGTTGGACTTCCCCACTGAAAAAGTTCCAAAAGCTCCGCCGACTCAATACTGATTGACTTCACAACATGATCTGGCTCTTCTTTGTCCCAACCACGAGCCTTCACAAACCGCTCCACCATTTTTTGCGTTCTTTCCATAAATTTTCATTTCTAAAATTATTCCAATGAATCAGATGGGGATTAAAAATTAAAGTCTGAAGGTTATGCGGATTACACAATTTTATAACCTTCAGACTTCAAACGCCGAATTTTTTCGGAAGCGCCACGATTGTAACCGCCGAGCGTGCCATCGGAACGAATAACGCGATGGCAAGGAATTTCGGAATTGAAATTTGTCCGTAAAACTGCGCCGACAGCGCGGGAAGCTCTCGGCTTGCCCGCTCTCCTCGCCACTTCTTTGTATGTCAAAACGCTTCCGCGGGGAATTTTCTTGACCACTGCAAAAACTTTTTCCTTAAATTCTGATACTGAATTTTTCATAATTCTATTTTGAAACTGGCTCGCCCTGTTTGAATACCACCTTCGTTTCTTTATTAGAAAATCTAGCGTTGAAGCGAAATTTTCCATCCCTTCCTCTACTTCCATACAATTTAGAAAGGCCAGTCGGCTCTTTCGGTGCCACAACTTTCGCTCCGAATCTCCTTGATAATTCTTGTCCAATCCCCCTATCCGCCCCAGTTGAACATGATGTCAGAATTATTGTGGGTTCTTGGTCAAGATATTCCCCGGCTTTCCCGGAAACTTTTCTGGCCAAATCCTTCGTATACAATTCATGTTTCTTTCCTCCCCCGCCAAACTGTATGGAATTCTCTGTGCCATGGCCTCCGAGAATAAGCAGTGAAATCTTGTGTCCACTTCCGTCTGAAGGATTATATAGTTTGTCAAACTTTTGTAGCATCCGCACCACATCAACTTTCCCTTCACATTCGGCAAAACGCAAAGTAAACTCTCCTTTGAGTTGCCCATGTAAACCTTCAAGAGCATCATTTTTGGCATAAAAAGCACTGTTCCAATCAGCCCGAGGGAAAATAATCACACCGTATGGATTCTTCAAGCTGTCAAATTCTTCTCGTTGTTTCAATAGTAATTTTGTCGGATATCTACCGAAATCTGCTATATTGAATTCATCATACAAAAATCTGCATGTACCGGGATTCTCTGTTTCAACCTCTTGAATTTTTTTAAGATTGACCAATATTACTTTTTTAAAATCTGTAGTTCTTGGATCAGGACGAGGATAAGCTCGGCGCACACGACTACTACCTTCCTTCCACGCAGAATAAATTTCTGTAAACGGCAATTTGTGCCTTTCAAGAAATTTTGAAACGGCTTCTTCCGCTTCCACTTCATACCTATAATCAGAATTCCCATATAACTCTGCAATCAAAATAGGAAACTGGTAATCATCCATCTTTGTGTATGCTGTTTGTAGCAAAACAGCAAGGGCCTTGGACCGCTGGTCAGCTTCGCCCCATCTTAATACCGGTTTCAAATAGTCGATATAGCGAAGACAGTCTTTCTGACTCATCAATCCCTCTTCAATCAACTCTAGATGTCCCGTCAATCCTTCTATGCCCAAATAGGGGTCGTATTCATTTCCCCATTCCACAAGTCTCTTATAAATATCCAGCACATCTGTTCTTGCTACCCGACCTTGCTTCATTGCAGTTTCAATTTGTGGTTGAAGTTTCTCAAATAAATCAAATCCAAGAGCAACGAAACCATTTATCTCTGAATTTTGAGAAGCAAAGTCCCCAGCAGCTCTTTGAAGCCTTTTTAAAATGGACATTACTTTACCCTCATTAGACTTTTGCCCAAAAGCGTTAAGTATAATATCCCTTTCCGTTTGAAGTTTAGCCAAATAATTGGCCTTCTCCTCTTCGGTTAATCTAAAACTGTTAGAAATATTTGTCGCTTCTAACACAGTCGTAAACACATCGTCCAGCGGCTTATCTGATTCGTCGAGGGCTTTGTACTCATAAGGATTCGTTTCCATAATTTTTACAAATTCCTAAAATAGTCCTGCGCTTGCTTGGCAGTACGCGCGCAATAATTACCAACGATCTCGCGATTGGTATACAACTGAATTAGAATAAACGAAACCGCAAAGCCCAGCGCAAAACTGATAATGCAGGCTGATACCAATTTTTCATTTCTTTTGAGAAATTGATTCATGGAAAAAATTAAGAAACTGGCGGACAGAGTAGAGTGCTTTCCCTTACAGCTTCCTCAATGGTTTCTTTCCGAAGCCCTGCGGAAGCTAGGGCTTCCCCCCCATCTCGAACATTTCGGCAAAGCACGACACCTTTGCCCATGAGACTTTTTTTGTCGGCGGAAGAGAGAGAAGTGAGACAAGTAATTGGATGCAACCCCGTGTCTGAAATTGTATCGTGAAGATTGCCAACCGCCGGATAATTCCAACCGATGAGCTTCACTCCAGCGCATTCGCTATACCTCACAGCTTTTTCGGTAAAGTTGGTGTTGGTGATGAGAATTCCCTCATCAAGCCGTCGTTTGGAACCATAAACAAATTCCATTTCTTTAAGGTCGTCAAATCGCGCTTTGACATAAAGCGCCACTTTTAGGTCGGACTTCATGCCGAGCTCATTGTGAAATTTCGCCTCGGCCATAATGAGCTTGTTTTCATTCCACGCTACCACATCCACTTCATGGTCAATACATTTTCCATTTACAATTTGGTCTGTCAAAGTCTCAAAACCTTTAGCCTTGAAAATTTCCGCCACGAATTTTTCAAACGGAAAACCGGACGGCCCGAGGTCGGCAATTGCCCGCTTCAAAGAGTACCGCGCCGCCACTGGCCACTGAAATTTGTGAAGCAATTCAAAAGCATGTCTATAAATGGCAGTGGTACTCATGCCGTCTTCCACTTCCCGAGCAATATGACCGCTAATTTTTTCGCGCACTTCGGGAGACGCGCCGGCTTTGGTAAGCGACTCGTTGAGCTTAACAGCATTAAATTCCTCTCTTGAACCGTCAGTTTTGATAATGAAAACCTTTTTTTCTGTCATAGGGTTTCATTATACAACAAATTGTAAACCCCGCACCTTGCCACAGGGTTAACGCCCTGTGGTCAAGGTGCCCGAACCCTGCGCACAAGCGCAGGGCATTCAAGGTGCTAGGGTAAAAAAGCCCCCAATTTTCGCCGCGAAAATTGGGGGCTTTTTTAATTTTTCAAAGTAGCCAAAACTTCAGATAGCTTTGCCGTAGCCACCCCAACCACCAAATCCGCCGCGCCGTAATAAAGAAAAAGCGTGTTGCCTCTGCGCACGATTCCACACGGGAAAACAACGCCTGCTACTGTTCCCTGCCATTCATATTCTTCTACCGGCTCAAAAATTGGAAACGCTCCTCTACTGATGACCTGGGTCGGGTCGGTCAGGTCCAAAAGCGCCACACCGACGCGGTAATGCGTTGTGTGAGATACGCCATGATAAAAAATCAGCCAGCCGTCTTTGGTTTCAATCGGCGGACAAGCCAGTCCTACCTTGGCGCCGTCCCACATTCCCGGTCTGGGGTGAATAAGTGAGATGCATGAACGCACCGGCTCGTCTTTCCATTCCAAAGAATTTACAAAAGCGGCGCAAATTTCATCATCAAGTCTGTGGATAATCATGTACTGACCATTTATTTGTTTTGGCAAAATGCAGGCGTCTTTATTGGTAACAGAAGAAAGCGTAATCAAGCTCGGCATATCCCATTTCCAGTCTCGGTTTTGCAAGTCGCCTACCGCTATGGAGGTGGCGGCGACGCGGGGAGTGGAACCGTCATAAGCAGTGTAAAATATGTAAACTCGGTCGCCGATTATCGTGGCGCGCGGGTCTTCACAACCGCGTTTTTCAAAATCGGCGCGCGGAATGTAAACTGGCCTGTCAGAGCGTTCGTCAATGCAGAAACCGTCCTCGCTTGATGCAAAACCAAATGAAGAAATGTTGTCGTTTGAAACCGCTCTGTAAAAAATATTTACTTTGCCGTCAATATCCACGGAGGCTGGATTAAGCGTTCCTTTAGATTCAAAATCAACGCCAGACCGCGGACTTAAAATCGGATTGTTTGAATTGCGTTTGAACAAAATGGTTTTTCTAAGCAAAACATTTAGAAACTTTTTCAAATTGATTCTGGCAATGCAAGAATGCGTATCCGTGGCGCCATAATAAATTTCAAGTGAATCTTCACAAATCCGCGCGCCCGAGGGGAAAACCACATTAGGCACTTGGCCAACCTTTTCATAGTATTCTTCTGGAACCATAAACGCTCCCTTGGTTCGTCCAATAATTTTTCTGGGATTTTTCAAATCAAGCAGAAGCGCTTCAATGCCGAAAGACCGATTGCCGTGAAAATAATTTTGGACATGCGAATAAATCACGAGAAAGCCCTCGGGGGTGTAAATCGGCGCAGCCCCAAGCTCAACTTGCTCGTTGTCGCTTCTGCGAATTTGCAAAGTGTGTTTTGAAACATCAGCCTTCCAATTATTCCAAAAGTCCGCTGACCAAATGTCCGACTCCTGATTAAATTCAATATAACAAATCTCTGACGGCGGTTCATCGGTGCGGATAGTAAGCAGCGCCGCGAATTTGCCATTGATTTTTTTTGGAAAAAGCGCCATGGCTTTGGCATTGAAAGGCGTAACGGGGTGTTTCTCAATGAGATTCATCTTGTCGTCAAATTTTGCCACAGCCACGCGAATGCCTTCCGCTCTGAAAGGATAGGAGGAAAGCGCGGTGTAAAAAATATAATGCGTTTTACCGATTGTCGTCGCCCTCGGGTCTTCACAACCGAATTTTTCCCATTCAAAAGAAGGACTAATCAACTGACGCCTTTCGTCAAAGTGAATGCCGTCCTGACTTTCCGCGAGACCGATTGAAGAAACCGAGCGACGGGTGCCGTCTTGCAATTTGGAATCGGATTGCGCGCGATAGACGGCGGAAATTTTGTTTGATTTAGAATCGGTAGCGCCTAAGGGACACCAATTGAAAGCGCCTGCCGATTCAAAATCGTGTTCCGCTTTTGGCGAAAGTAGAGGGTTGTGTTTGTCGCGTTCTACAATAAACATGGTTTTAATTTTCCAGACCCGATTTCGGCGGCCGAAATCGGGTCTCATTTATTCGTATCATTCGCATCAATTCGTATATTGGCACTTTACACTCTTTCCAATGTACCCAAAACTTTCTGTAGCGGTGCCGAAGCCACGCAAACATACTTATCACCGCCACCGTAATAAACAAATAAAGTGCCGTCCTTCACAAGCGCCCCGCACACATAAACAATACCAGGTTTCCAATCATTCTCATACCACGCGTCAGGCACAAGAAGCGGTTCGCTACCACGAGCTAAAATTTTTCTCGGATCGGCCAAATCCAAAAGCAACGCCCCCAACTTGTAACGACCCGGTTCGTTTTTATCAATAGCGTGATACAAGACGAGCCAACCTTTTTCTGTTTTAATCGGCGGTGGCCCAGCGCCACGACTCCAACTGTCCCAACTTTCTCTCGGCTTTTTTTGTCCAAAATGGCTTTTGATTGTCTGTCTGCCAAAGGCCAAATCCTCAAGCCGGTCAACGAAATCAACTAAAACCTCTGGGGATACGCTGTGCAATATGGCAAACTTGCCGTGAATTTTTTCTGGAAACATTACCCAATTTTTGTTAACTTCATTTGTCGGAGAAAGAAACAAAGGTCTGGTCCAGTTCCATCTCTTGGCGAAAAAATCATTTTCATCAATTGAAATGACGCTGACGCGAATAAAATCCCAGCCGTCAAATGTGTTGAACGAAACATAAACCCGCCCGTCAATTCGCACTATTCGCGGGTCTTCGGAACCTCCCCAGCTCCCGCCTGAAGGATACAAAATAAAACTATGGCGTTTAAGCTCTGACGGAAAATTCTCGCGCGGATTTTGCATGGCAAATACCGGGTACGGCAGTCTCTCGTCAAAATGAACATTGTCCGTACTTGAACTGTATCCAATGCGCGATACGCCATCAGAGCCTACCGCGCGGTAAAGAAGATGAGCGTTGCCAAAGTCGTCCTGCACTACTCCGGGATTGAATGTTCCCTGCGATTCCCATTCTCGTTCTTCGTTGGGAGAAATTATTGGATTATGCATGGCCCGAGAAAGAACAAGTTGCTTTTCAACCTTTCCCTTTTTACTTCTTTTGGTGAATAGACGCTCAATCAAAAAGGCCAAAAGAAAAGTGGCGAGAAATAAAATTATAAGTGTAATAAACGACATAGATTTTGAAACATTTTATGTTCGCCCATACTTGTCTTCGGCACGAACAATATCTTCTTCGTCAAAGTCGCCACGAGAAACTTCCAAAATTAAGACTGCTTCCGAACCAGCCTCAACACGATGCAATGTTTCGGGCGGAATTTCATAGTCGGCTCCGACTTGAATGGTTTCTTTAACTTCACCGACAGTAATAATTCCGTTACCCGAAATCACTCGCCAAAATTCGGCGCGGTTTTTGTGAGATTGTAAACTGAAAGCTTCGCCGGCGTTCACGGTAATGAGTTTGACCGTCGTCAATTCATTTTTTGCAAAAGTCGTAAACGAACCCCACGGTCGTTCTTCCGAATATATTTCAATTTTTTTGGCAGGTTTATCCATAAGTTAACTCACTCTAGGTTTTGGTAAGAGTTCTTTGAGAAGATTATACTACATTATAATTTTTAGTGTTTGGCTTCTCTGTGGAGAAGTTCAGCTAGCCTTTAATAACTTGATACTGTGTGACAAAAGCGCGCTACCATCTGAATTAAAGAAAAATTCGGCTTCAAGCGATTGGCCTTCCAAAACCTTCGGCAACCAAAGCAGGTCGTCAATCCACATTTTTTCAAACGGCAGACTGTTAATCGGAAACCATTTTGGCTTCATTTCTTCCGTTTCTGTCGGCTCGCCTTGCCATTTGTCCGCCACAAACACATGACATTCCTGACTGCAGTCGGGTTTGTTTTCAAAGAAAAAGTGAAGTAGCCCCCGCCCCGCCTTGCGGGGCGGGGGCTGGCAATCTATCTTCACCCCAATCTCCTCTTCCGCTTCACGAACCATCGCTTCCAAAACAGATTCCCCCGTTTCAACTTTACCTCCGACCCCATTCCATTTGCCAGCGCCAAACCCGCGCTTCTTCATGGCAAGAAGCACTTTGTCATCTTTTACAAGAAAACAGAGAGTTGTTAACTTCATTTCGTTGATATGCTTCATTGATACTCTGACAACAATAAGAAACTATAGTTTCTTATTGTTGTTAAGGTGCGACAAAGTACGAGAGAACCGGCAGACCAACTCCTCCAGATGTTCCAGCATCCAAAAGCAAAAGAGATGGTCCAAAAATCAAAGCAAGCGTCCCAAGAACCAGATAAGTTCCGATGCTTACATTCCGGGTCCTTTTAATTTCTTGGTCTCCTTCCATTGTGCTGTGTATTATAGCATAGCGTTTGATGCTGACTATTCCCATTTTCAACAGCCAGTTTTTGTCTTCCCTAAAATCTACCCACTACCTACTACCCTCTATTTATATGCTCCCACGCGTACTGCCTATTCCCTCCGACTTTTTTGCCGGGATTGAAAATGTCTAGCGGGTCAAAGATTTTTTTGGTTTCTTCAAACAGCTTAATAATTTCTGGCGAATACATCATCGGAAGATAGGAAGTGCGGATTAAGCCGTCGTTGTGTTCGCCGGTGATTGAGCCTTTGAAATCTAAAACCAGTTTGTAAACTTTATCCGAAAGCTCTTTGATAATTTGGACGCTCTCCGGTTTTTTCAAATCCATCAAAGGAATTATGTGAAAATTGCCGTCGCCGACATGTCCCGCGATTGTGTAAGTGATTTTGTAATCGGCAAGGATAGCGTCAAGCTTGGGCAAAAATTCCGGCAAGTGTTCGGGACACACCACGAAATCGTCAATGAACGGGGCGGTGCGTAAGTTGGTCAAGTGTTGGCGGAGCAAATTAAAACTCTCGCGACGAAAAGTCCAGTATTTTTTGGCTTCGGCCTCATTTTTGGCAATTTTTGTTTTGAAATGAAAAGAAGAGAGGGATTTTCTAGCGGTGGTGGCTTGCTCTGAAGCCGCCGTCGCAGAGTCCGCCGTAAACTCGGCAATCAAAATTAGTTTTGGCACTCCTCCCGTCATCACCATGAAAAATTCCGGCAGAAATTGAAACGCCAGCTTCACTAAATTGCCGTTGAGTTTCTTAACGATTGCTGGAAAAAGTTTCAGAGCGATTTTCAAAGTGTGGTCGTCAAACGATTCAAAACTTTCAGGCTTGAAAGAAAGGACTTTGTTGGTAACTTCGGCCAAAGACTTTAGCGTCGGCAAAAACACAACGAGGAGCGACGAGAATTTTTTCGGGGCTACCAAAGAAAGCGTCGCTTCTGTGAGCAGTCCGAGAGTTCCTTGCGAGCCAGTGATGAGTTTCGTCAAATCAAATGTTCCCTTTTCTTTATCGTAAACATTCCAAAGATAATAGCCAGCGGAATTTTTGGAAACTTCTGGCTTAGCTGACATTATTTTTTCATAATTGCTGTCAATTAAATCAAACATCTTGCGATGAATCTCGCCGAAAAAATCGTCGCGCTTTTTCACTGCTTCAAGCTCCGCCAAATTCAGTTTGGAAAATGAGTACTCGTGCCCGTCAGCCAGAACCATCTTCACACTGCGGACATATTTTTCCGTTTTGCCGTAGGTCAATGTTTTCTCTCCGCCGGCGTTGTTGGAAACCATTCCGCCGATAGTACAAAGGTCGCGCGATGCCGGATACGAGGGCATGTAAAGGTTTCGTTTGAGAGTTTCTTTTTCAAAATCGCGATAATAAACGCCGGGCTCGGCGACGGCTACGCTGTCGCCGACTTCCTTAATCTTGTTGAGGTGTGGCAAAAAATCCACCACAATTGATTCAGTAAGTGGCCCGCCACTCATGTCTGTCCCAGCCGAACGGGCAGTGAGAGAAAGTTTGTCGCCTCGGCTTCTGGCCTCAGCGACAAACTTCACCAAATTTTCCAAATCCTCCGCGTCTTTCGGCGCCACCACAAGCTTTGGTGTCACTTCAAAAATGCTCGCGTCATGGCTCGCCAACTTTAGCGACCCTTCATCGGAATGAATTTCGCCCTTAAAAAACTTTTTTATTTCTTCTGAATAATCCATAATGTATAGTGCCAATCAACCTGCCCGCCATTGCCTAAGACGGCTTCAGGCTTTGGCAGGCGGGCGAATTGATGCCTGCCCGCGTGTCCGCGCAGACAGGCGAATGATACGAATCCCGAACTATTCGCATACTATCTTTTTAATCGCCGTCAAGGTCTCATTTGGCTCCTCCACTTGAAGAGTATCGCATACACCGATAACCGAATCGTCATTGCCCCCTGGAAAAAGCGCGTCGCCAACATATAAACAGTCTTCAGATTTCCAACCAAAAACTTTTGCGAGTTGTAAAATGTTGAAACCTTTGTTTTTACCTCGGCTAAAATAGTCAAAGGAAGTGGTGCCACCAATTTTAACTTCAAGTGTAGAAACTTCAAAAGGAATTTTTGCTAGGATGCGCGAACGCAATTCGCCTTTCGGGTCAAACCTTTCTTTACGCAAAAGTTCCGCATTATGGCCCACAAAACTAAAAGTAATCTGGCAACCTCGGTCTTGAATCAAATCATTTTCGTCAACACTAGTAAATAATTCCTTAAATTCTTGGCGAACTTTCGCAATATGCGCCATAATTTCCCCTTTCTCGCTTTCTGATAAGTTGTTTTTCCATAATTCTTTACCATCTTTCGCAACGGCATAATTGCCATTTTGGGAAAGCAGGTAAACTTTTCCAAAAAAGTCTTTGCTAATTTGCTTCCAAATTTGCTCAATTTGAGCGCCAGAAACTACAATGACATCTGCAGATTCAGATAACTTAAAAAGATTTTCTTTCATCTCTGGCTCAATCAATGTCCTGCTACGCGTCAATGTCTTATCCACATCAAAAAAAACATGTTTGTAAACCTTTCCGTTCAAATCCAGTTTGCCGTCAAAATTTTTCATAAATTGCGTATTGATGACATTATAACAAAGTTTCAACACAAAATCACACGAACTTTTTGACTCTAAAAACAGAGTGGAGTATAATGGCCAGACTTAACCTAGATAAAATTTTCATGCACACAGTTATTATTTACAGCACACCGACTTGTCACTTCTGCCACATGGCGAAGGATTTTTTCAAGGCGAACAATATTGTTTACACCGATAAAAACGCGGCGACGGATATGGTTGCCCGCAAAGAGTCAATTGCCAAGTCGGGACAAATGGGCGTGCCTGTTATTGATATTGACGGTCAAATTGTCGTGGGTTTTAATGAACCGAAATTGCGAGAATTGCTTGGGATTAAATAGTTGTGGAAAGTAACTTTACAAAAACCCAAAGCCCCGCGCCGTAGGCGCGGGGCTTTGGGTTTTCAACTTGGTGCGCCGGGTTGGACTCGAACCAACGATGCCCAAAGGGCCGGAGATTTACAGTCTCCTGGAATAGCCACTATCCGACCGGCGCGTTTTCTAGCTACTTACCCGCTCCTACTACAAACTACTCACTACCTACTATTTTACTGTCTACTCCCCCGGGCATTGTAACAAATTACACCAAAACGGTAAACCGCCCCGCGCGAAGCGCGGGGCGGTTCATCTATTCTCTATTTTCTATTCTCTACCCCCTACCAACTACTTACTAATTACTATTTCCTCCTTCATCAAGTCGCTCTTCACCGGTCTCGTAGGTTTCGGCTTTCGCACATCAAAAACAAATTCGCCTTCTTTAATGTCAACCAAAACCGTGGTGCCGTCAAAAACCGTTCGCGCGATAATCTGCGACGCCACTGGCGTCAAAATTTTATTTTGAATTATGCGTTTCAAAGGGCGCGCGCCGTACTGCGGACTGTAACCTTCTTTTGCCAAGTAAGAAAGCACCGCGGGTGTTACCTCCAACCCGATTCCCTTCCCGGCGAGCCGAGCGCGCACGAGGCCGAGCTGAATTTCCACAATGCTATTGATGGCTTCCTGACTCAAAATATCAAAGACCACAATATCGTCCAAACGATTGAGAAATTCCGGCCGAAAATAATCTTTCAAACTGCTCATTACTTTTGATTTGGCATTTTCATAATCCATTTTTTTATTTTCGGTTGAAGCAAAACCGATTTTTTCCATTTTATCAATGAATTGCGCGCCGATATTTGAAGTCAAAATAATAATGGCGTTTCGGAAATTGACGCTCCGCCCTTTGCTGTCTGTCAGCCTGCCGTTGTCAAAAATTTGCAAAAGAATGTTAAACACTTCCGGGTGAGCTTTTTCAATCTCGTCAAAAAGCAGAACGGCATAAGGCCTGTGTCGTATCATTTCAGTCAAATTTCCGCCTTCGTCATGCCCCACATAGCCCGGTGGCGCGCCGATGAGCTTGGACACTGAGTGCCTTTCCATAAATTCCGACATGTCAATGCGAATCAAGGCCTTGTCATCGTTAAACATAAATTCGGCCAAGGCTTTCGTAAGCTCGGTTTTGCCAACACCCGTCGGCCCGAGAAAAATAAACGAGCCAATAGGCCGATTCGGATCGGCCACTCCAGCGCGCGAGCGTTTGATAGTGTCGGCGATTTTTCGCACGGCTTCGTCTTGGCCGACAATGCGTTTTTTCAACTGCTCTTCCATGCGGGAAAGTTTGACGGCTTCTTCTTCAAGCATTCGCGTTACCGGAATGCCAGTCCACTTGGCGACGATTTCGGCAATGTCCGATTCAATGATTTCTTCTTTGAGAATTCGGCGCGAGCTTTGCAATTTTTTCAACCGTTTGATTTTAATCTCCAATTCCTTTTCGCTTTCTGGAATTTTGCCGTATCTAATTTCAGCGGCTTTGGCCAAATCAGCCCGCGCCTCGGCCGACTCCGCTTCCAGCCGAAAACCCTCCAAGCCTTTTTTCAAAGTTTTGATTTCCAAAAGCGTTTCTTTTTCATTTTTCCATTTGAGCTCAATCTCCGAAGTTTTTTCTTTCAAATCGGCGATTTCCTGCTCAATTTTTTTCACTCGCGAGCGGGCTTTTTTGGAAGTGGCGGATTCTTTTTTCAACGCCTCGCGTTCAATCTCCAAACGCATCACCTTGCGATGAGTTTCTTCCAAAATCGGTGGCATATTTTCCAGCGAGATTTTCAAAGACGACGACGCTTCATCAATCAAATCCACCGCTTTGTCGGGCAAGTATCTATCCGTAATGTAACGACTGGAAAGCGTAACAGCGGCGACAATGGCGTCATCGGTAATATGAACGCCGTGATAAAGTTCGTATTTCTCTTTCAGTCCGCGCAAAATCGCCACGGCGTCTTCAACCGACGGCTCGGCAACATAAACTGGCTGGAATCGTCGCGTGAGCGCCGGGTCTTTTTCAATATGTTTTTGATACTCGCGAAGTGTTGTGGCGCCGATGGCTCTCAAATCGCCTCGCGCCAGCGCGGGCTTCAACATGTTTGACGCGTCCATGGAACCTTCGGCCGCGCCAGCGCCGACGATGGTGTGAATTTCGTCAATGAAAAGAATAATCCGCCCTTCGGACTTTTCAATTTCCTTCATAATGTTTTTCAGTCGTTCTTCAAACTCGCCTCTGTATTTCGTACCGGCGATTAAAAGTCCGAGGTCAAGCGAAACCAGTTCCTTGTCTTTAAGAGATTCTGGCACATCACCCGAAGCCATTTTAATTGCCAAACCTTCAGCGATGGCGGTTTTGCCGACTCCCGCCTCGCCAATGAGAATCGGATTGTTTTTGGTACGCCGTGAAAGAATTTGCACGATGCGGGAAATTTCATTGTCGCGACCGATGACCGGGTCAAGCTTGTTTTCGCGCGCAAGATTGGTAAGGCTCCTGGTGTATTTTGAAACCGAACGCAGGCGTTTCGGTTGGCTGACATCGGTGGTTTTGGTATTTTTTAATTCTTCCAAAACTCGCAAGACATCGGCTTTGTCAATTCTGAAACGCGAAAGCACTTCGCGCGCCGCGCCGGGAATATCTAACATGGCGATAAAAAGATGCTCGGTTGAAACGAATTCGTCTTTGAGACTGGCCGCCACCTTGCTGGAGCTTTCAAGAGTTTGGGCAAGCTCGGGCGTGAGATAAATTTGATACGACGGCGAAAGCGTTGATGAACCGACATCGCCTTCAATGGCTTCCAAAACCGAATCGGTCATCAAAATAACATCCACTTCAAGTTTTTCCAAAATGGCATTGACCATGCTCTCTTCTTGAATGATAAGCGCGGCCAGAAGATGCACCGGATTGACATGATTCTGTCCGCGTTCAATAGCGAGCTCGTGAGCTCGTCTGATGGCTTCTTTGGCGCGAGTTGTGAAGTGATTGAAGGGGGGCATGAGAATTAGTTAGAAAGTTACAAGTTTATAAAGTTTGAATGTTAGGAGGAGACAAGAAACTTGCGTTCTTGCTAACTTTCAAACTGCTTGAGAGATGAAATAATTATAGCGTATTTACCTATTCAAGGGAAATTAACTCGAAATGCCTATAGCGTGGCTCAAATGCTACGCTGTATTGGAATTATAACGGTTAGATTTTTTTCGTCAACATTTTGCTTGACTTTTGTGCAAAAGAATGTTAAGTTTCTTGCTAGAAAAGTATGCTTGCAGTTTTTCGCAACTGGGACAACATACTAAAGAAAACTTCAGTTCTCCGAAAAAGTTATGAAAGAGTTCTCCGCCCGTGTACTGGTTGGTGACAAATCCTTTGTTGCTGAAAACGGTTACCTTGGGGTAGTCGGTTTCGGCTCGGCTCTTATCCTTGAGGTTGCTACGACCTCACCCGCCATCTTGGCCGTTACGATTGACGGCCAGAGGAATGTTGCGCGACGCGTTTCTGCAGAGGAACGCAAAGCGAAACAACTCGCCAAGGATGCGAAGAGAAACGGAACCGCCTTGCAAGTTAAAAAAGAGTTGGAAACAGCAACCCACACTTACCGCCAGACAGTTCCTGTCGTGAACCGGAACAACTTCGCCTGCACGCAGTTTTCCGACAACAAAATTATTCTGTTGGAATGGGAAGAAAGGAGTGGACACTTGCGGTTGATTGAGGTCAGTGTTACTGGCCAGTACGGCCACTTTTTCCTGTCGGAACAAGCGGTGTACAATGTTCAGGCTTTCCGCCTCGGAAATCGCCTCACAATTCCGGAACTGCCAAAACTTCCCGAACTGGCGCGCTTTGCGCAGGAAAACTTGTGCAAAGATGTTTTGAAACTCCAATCTGCGGAAGATTTCAAGGAAGCTCCCGAAATCAACGCGGACGGGTTGGAGCGGAATCAGGCGAGGGTAAAATACTGGAACAAAGCGAGCAACAATGGTCTGCTTGTTTCAGCCGAAGGCCAGATGAAAATCCACTTTACCCAGGTGGCAACGCGTGAGGGTCACGCTTACTTGGAAAAAGGCGAGGTGGTGTCCTACCGCTTTCGCAAGCTCAAAGACGCCTCTGAAAATGGCTTTGCAAAACACCAAAGCCTCTTGGATTACGAAGCCATCGGCGTTGTCCCTGACAACGCCGACCCAAAGGCGCCGGAGCCAAAATACATCAACACTATTGTTGATGGGGCCGTGACCGAAGCCCGTCCATTCATCAACATTGATGAATTGACTGGAGGGTCGCTCCGAGCCTAGAATCGGAGATACAACTCACCCCCGCTGGCAAATTGCTAGCGGGGTTTTAGTTTGTCTGCGGAGGTTTGGCGGGAATTTGATTTTGAAGCAATTTGCTGATGGCGCTTGCGGTAAGAAAAGAGTTGTCAGCGTTTCCTGCCGAAAGCGTTCTGATGCCGACAACATCGCCGGAAAGATTGACCAAAATACCGCCGAGGGTTTTGCCCGGCGCGGACATATCGGTTTTTATAATTTGGCCGGTTGAATTTTTGGACGCGGGAGTGGTGGAGGCTGTTGCTGTGGCAGTATCGGCCGAAGCTGGAATTTCGCTCTGGGAAATGTTTGAAACGATGCCAGTGGCGACGGAAACTTTTTCACCGCCGAGGGCAATGACTGTCTGTCCCAATTTCAGAGCAGAAACATCGGCGATTTGTGCTGGGACAAAAACAGGAGCTTTAGTTTTTTCATCAAGTTTTGGTTTGAAAAATGCCAAGCCGACTTTGTCATCGGACGAAACAACCGACAGCAGGATTATACTGCCATCGGAGAAAACGGCCTTGAATGTTTGAGGAGTGATGGGATTTTGGTTGTCGTCAAGAATTGAAGCGGTCAAAGAAGAGTCGGTCGCCAGACTGCCGTCTTTCCCGACGATTAAACCGTTACCGAGAAAAACTTCTCTTCTGTTTTCAGCGTTGCCCAAAACTGCGTAAAGGGAAACTATGCTTCTGGTATTTTTTTCCACAGCCGAAACCACAAGGTCGTCTTCTTTGACAACGATAGTTTCTTTTGTAATCACAGAGGCGCTTTGTTGACTCTGATTTTGAGCCGGCGCTTGAACAACTTTTTCAATGGTTTTTTCCACCACGCGGTTGATGGTCTGGGTGATGCCCGGTGGCGCTTGGCTCATGAGAGCGACGGTTACAATTCCAGTCGCTATGGAAGTAACAAAAGAAATGAGAATCGCGACAAGGACGATTTGTTGTTTGGTGAGTTGCTCCATATGCTAAAGATTGTAAGATAAACATACAAATGAAGCAAGAGTTTAAGTAGCCCTTTAAGTAGCCCCAAATTTTCGCCGCGAAAATTTGGGGCTGTTCCTAATTCATAACTCACTCTTGTTCCCCATCACATTCTCAATTCTCCCCAAATCTTCCGGATTTGTAATTTGAAACCAGCCTTTTGAAAGCACGACGCTAACTTCAAAATCCTTGGCAAGCTTGACGAGAGTTTGTGGCAGTCCAAACTCGCCCGATGGAATTTGCACCAAAGGATATTTGAAAATGTCGGTATGAAGCACATAAAGTCCCGCGTTATTGAGCGAGCCTACATCAAGCTCCGCGCCTTCAATAATATCCGTAATATGTTTTTTGTCGTTAACAATCACTTTAGCGCCCCTGCCCTTCTCTGTCATTTTTTTTACCAAAACAGCCCACGAATGTTTGAGGCACTCCGTTACATCAGCTTTGCTATAAATATCATCTCCCATCATCACCATAAATCTCCCAGAAAGCAAAGGTTCGGCCTCCTTGAGCGCGAACATTGTTCCCAAAAGTTCCTTCTGTTCAACAAAGCGAATTTTTTTGCCTTTGAACTCACTGCCAAAATGTTCCCGTATTTTTTCCCCCAAGTAGCCAGTAACAATAATAACCTCGCTTATTTCGCGAGGCAAAATTCCCAATTTGTGCTCAATTAAATTATTGCCAAGAACCGTAAGCAAGGGTTTAGGCATGCTCTCGGTCAGAGCTTTCATGCGCTTGCCTCGGCCCGCCGCTAGAATTACCAGTTGCATGGTTTGGCATTGTAGCATAAAGAGGATTAAATACGAATTTACGAAAAGGTACCTGCCCGCTCGTGCCTCGCAGTGGCAGGCGGGCGAAAATATACGAAAACTTTTTCAGTATCACTACAGTTTTCGTATTATTTCGTATTTTCGTGAATTCGTATGTTCGTATAATAGAAGTAGATTGACTTTTTGGAGCTTTATTGATATAAGTACAGCGGGTTCAGTTTCGGAAACAACAACGCGTCAACCTGCCAGGTTGACATTGACAAAGACGGGAAGTTCTTATGAAAAAAATAAAGATGTTGGTTTTGCTAACGGCTTTGGTAGTATTCACCCAAACGGCGTCGGCTCAAGTTATCGTGGACTTTTTCGCCGTAGGGCCAAACACCACTTCGCCAAGTTTTCCAACTTGGGCTAACAATTTAGGAGTGGCGTTACAAACCGGCGCGACAACCGTCGGCGACCAATCAAGTCCAACTGGATTTCACATGAGGAGCGGGCCGTGGCTTGCCAAAGAATTCACGGTTAGCACCGTTCATTTTTGGGACGATTTCGTCCCTACTGGGCTTGTTGCAAACGAATTCGGAAGGCGGACGCTGCTGGCGTTTGATGTCGTAAGCCCGACCAAATTTACGGCCAGCCAAATCGGCATAGCCGTCCAATCAAGCGACCCAGCAAATAGTCTGGGGCTTAATCAAAGGCTTACCGGATTCAGCGCAAGTCGTGTAGGAATTGACTATGTTGACGGAATCAAAGGAAATGGGAACGACATTGTCTACACTTCCGGCGACCACCTTGTCAACGAAGCCTATGGTGTTCCACCATCGGTCGCTTACTCGGCAAACAATCCGGCGGGACTTCAACAGGTTGTGGATTACGCGAACGCAACCCATCTGTTTCTAACAGGCACGATAACACTGTTCGATAACGGGCAAAACATTCTAGCCACCAGCGTGGCCATAGTGCCAGAGCCGAAAGATATCGGACTTGTGGGCGCGCTTGCTCTAGTCGGTTTCGCGGGTTGGAGACATCGGCAGAAACTTCGGAAGTTTCTGCCGACCGCCTAATTCGTTCGTTCTTTTTTCTCTTCAAGACTCTTGCAATCCGCAGGAGTTTTTTGTTTATAAATATGTGGTTGTGTGGTTGTTCAGAGAAAATCCAACATACATTAACTCTAAGCTATAGCTTAGAGTTAATGTATGTTGGATAAAATTACAAAACCAGTCAACCTGCCAGGTTGACTGGTTGGTTTTAATCCCCCGACTTCATCATTTTTATAAAAACTTCTTGCGGAATGTACACTTTGCCACGACCTCTTTCTTTCATTTTTTTCTTGCCCTTTTTTTGTTTTTCCAAAAGTTTCATTTTGCGGGTAATGTCTCCGCCGTAAAGATAACCCGTAACATCTTTGCGAAGAGCGGAGAGCGTCCGCGACGACATAATCCTGCCCAAAGCCACGCCTTGAATTTTAGTCACAAACATTTGGCGAGGCAAAACGGTGAAAAGTTTTTCCACAGCCGTTTCAGCTTCTTCCTCCACTCGTTTTCTAGAAACCACGCGCGAAAAGGCAGGCACCACTTCATCGGCCACCAAAATGTCCAGCTTCACAACATCAGCCTCGCGCAACTCGCCGATTTTATAAGAAAGCGAAGCGAAACCGGAAGACACGCTTTTCAATTCATCAAAAAAATTCCTCATCAGCTCGCGCAGCGGCATTTCAACCGAAACCGACGCGCGGTTGTCGCCAAAACTTTCCGACTCCCCCACCACCGCTTCGTGCTTCCAAAGCAGTTGCATGATGCCCCCGAGGTGCTCCGAGGGGGCAATAATTTTTATGGAAACCCACGGCTCAAAAACTTTTTCAATTTCGCCATATTCCGGAAAAAGCGTCGGCGAGTACACAATCAATCGTTTGCCTCGTTTATCAACCACCTCATAAGTGATGGAAGGTGTGGTAACGATGAGTTTCAAATGAAATTCGCGACGCAATCTCTCTGTAATAATTTCCAAATGAAGCATGCCGAGAAAACCAGAGCGGAATCCGCGCCCTAGAAGACCAGACGATTCTTCTTCATAACTAAATGAAGAATCAGAAAGTCGCAATCTGCCGAGCGCTTGTCTCAACAAATTAAAATCGTCTTGACTCTCTGGATAAACCGAAGCCCATACCACCGGCCGTGGATTCTCGTAGCCCGTAAGCGCCGGCGATGGGCTACGCGCGAGCGTAATGGTATCGCCGACGGACGCGATGCCCGGCTCTTTGATGCCCGTTACAATGTAGCCGATTTCACCGGCTGAAAGCGTTTCTACCGCGCGCGGGGCCGGCGAAAACACACCGACTTCAATCGGGCCGAACTCTCGATTGGCAATCTTAAAGATTAATTTTTCGCCTTTGCGAATTGAACCGTCAAAAACCCGCAAGTAAACAATAACTCCTGTGTGATTTGAATATTGAAAATCAAAAACCAAAGCTCTGAAGCCGTCCGCGGTTATCTGCGTCTCTGTATCTGCGCTAATCAGCGAGTGGGGTGGAGGAACGCGTTTGATAATTTCTTCCAAAAGCTTTTCCACCCCCTGCCCAGTCCGTCCCGACACTTCAAGTACCGCACTTTCGGAACAGTCAAGTAATTTGGCAACTTCTTGTTTTATTTCAGCTGTGCGGGCAAGAGGCGAGTCCACTTTGTTCACCGCAGGAATTATCACAAGTCCAGCCGAGCGAGCCATGGCAAGCACTGAGAGCGTCTGCGCCTGCACACCTTGCGTCGCGTCCACCAAAAGTATCGCGCCTTCCACCGCGCGAAGGGCGCGCGAAACTTCGTAAGAGAAATCAATGTGGCCTGGAGTATCTATCAAATTCAGAACATAAGACTGTTCTGAATTTGAAAATTCCAAATCACAAGCACCAAATTCCAAACCTTCCCCGTTTTGAGTTTTGTGTTTTGGTAATTGGGTATTGTTTGGGTTTTGGGATTTGTGATTTGTGATTTGATGGTTTGGTTTCCAAACCATTCGGACGGGCGTCATCTTAATAGTAATTCCCCTCTCTCGCTCCAGCTCCATGCTATCTAGCACTTGGTCTTGCATCTTGCGCTTTTCAATCGTGCCAGTCAGTTCAAGCAAGCGGTCGGCCAAGGTGGACTTGCCATGGTCAACATGCGCGATTATTGAAAAATTTCTGATAAATTGCAGACTCATGCAGTGAAATATAGCAGAGCTGGCCCAATTTACAAAAGATTGTTTGATTTCTGACTGTGTGGTATCTTTTTCAATAGAATTTTGGAAATAACAGGCATACATTAACGCATTGCTATAGCTTAGGGTTAATGTATGTGAAATATAGTGGAAATAGGGCGTATATGAGACGAAAACAAAAAAAGAAACCCGACAAAAAAACAGCCCCTGACATTACTTTTCATGAGTTACTCAAAGAGTTGGAAGCTTTTGGCAAAAAGCTCGAAGCTTTCCATAGGAAGGTTAAAAAAATATCTTTGGTAAACCCCGCACCTTGACCGCAGGGCGTTAACCCTGTGGCAAGCCCCCACACCAAACGAATGTTTGGTGTGGGGGCAAGGCCGCCCGAACCATGCGCACAAGCGCAGGGCATTCAAGGTGCTGGGGTAAACCAATTGCTCGCGCGCCCGAAGGGCGCGCTTTTTTCTTCACTCTTCATTCTTAAATCTTAAATCTTAAATCTTGAATCTACTCAAAGTCCCTCCGCCGAATCCACCCCGACCACCCTAGCTTTCCAAATTTTCTGATGAAGAGTTTTCCAGACATCTTTAATTTCTTCATTTTTCATCAGCGCCAGAACCAAAACGCCAACAGCAATGCCGAGTATGCCCGAGCAAAAGCCTTGAAGAAAAATGCCGACAAGCGTGTTGATGCTGAAAATTTTATCAAAAACATTTAAGAACAAGTATGTCACATATCCCATGATGACAGATGAACTGAAACTCGCAAAAAAAGTTTTAAGCACTGGCGCGCTAAAACCCGGAAATTCGCGCTGAAAGGCGACCCAATGCCACAGAGCATTTATTGTCGTGCCAATTGAGTAAGCCAAAGGCAGGACAAGCACGATACTGCCCGAAATGTCGGAAACTTTGAAAAGCGATTCCATGAAATATCTGAAAAGCGGTTCGGTTTTGAAAAAACCGATGAAAAGAAAACCTACGGCCACCAATAAAACCGAGGAAATGACATTTATAACGAGAGGCTTGCTAGTTTTGCCCAAAGCGTAATAACCGCGAACGAAAAGCAAAAGCAGGCTTTGAGGCACAACGGAAAAAATAAAAATGGCAAGACACGCGGCGGTGAGCCTAGTGTCAGACCAGCTGAAGTGTCCCGAGCCGAGAATTGTTCGCACTATCTGCGCCCGAAGCACCACAAAAAGCGCCGAGATTGGAAGCAACCAAAAAATAATATGCCGAGCTGAAACAATCATGTTGTCCAGAAACTTATCGCGATTGCCTTGCGAGATGAATCTGGAAAGCGCTGGAAAGACAGCCGAAGCGTAGCTCACGCCCACGATTGAAAGCGGAACGGATTGCAAATTCCAAGAAAAATTAAACACAGCGATGGAACCAGCGCTCATGAGGGAGGCGAAACTGACAAGAAAAAACGAGGCAATTTGATTTGAGGAAAGAGTTATGGTTCTTGGCAACGAAAGCAAGAGTAATCCCCGCGCTGACTTAAAATCCAAAGGCAAATGAAACCGCGGAAAAAGTTTTTTTTGAAAAATAAAAGGAACTTGGATTGCGAAGTGAAGAAAAGCGCCGAGACTAACCCCCCACGCCAATCCCGAAATTCCCATCACAGGATAAAAAAACAGCACGCCCCCAATAATGGCAAGATTGTAAAAAAGCGGAGAGATGGCGTAAATGAAAAAACGATTGTAAATTTGCGTGATGCTCGCTAAAAAATTTGAAAGGCCTAAAAAAATTGGAGACAAAAGCATAATGCGAGCAAGGGTAATCAGATTGGTTTTGAGCGGGCCATGGTCAAAGCCCGGCAAAACGAACGGCACAATTTGCGGAATTAAAAAATACATCACAACGCTAATAACAATGATGGCCAGAAAAAAAATGGAAAAAGCGTTATCAATAAATTGTTTGCCTTCACCCTCGCCTTCTTTAAGCTTGGCTATAAAAAACGGCACCAAAACCGAAATGGAAACCATGGACGCAACGGAAACAAAAATCAAATCCGGTATGCGGAAAGCGGCATAATAAATATCCAGAGTGCGACTGGCGCCGAATGTGTAAGCAAAAAGTCGGTCGCGCAAGAGCGCCAGAATTTGAGAAGCCAGAGCGCAAGCGCCCAAAAGATAAGCGGCTTCGTGTAGCCCGCTTATCTCTCTGTTAAGAATTTGAAAAACTTTTTTGACCATTCAGAACAAACATTAGTTACTGTGAGTTACGAGGCTCGTGCTTTAAGGATTCACATCGGCCTTTTTGGTTTCCGACACTGGAGACTTGGAACGCTTTTCGGGCTGGCTGTCAATCGGTGGCACGGCGTTGGTGAAAGGCGAACGACCGGCGGTCAAGTTTTTGAGAATCAAATCCACTTCCGCGTTATCGGGATTCGTCGCTTTCAAGTCCTTAAACTGCGCTATGGCTTCCTTGTCCCGACCAAGTTTACTCAAGCTCAACCCCAAAAAATATTTCGCGTTGGCGTAAGACGGATTAATTGTCAAAGCTTGTTGCATGGCGGAAACCGTTCCTTCAAAATCTTTATTGTTGTAACGCAAAAAGCCAAGTTGGAAAAACACTCCGCTGTCATTCGGCGACAAAATGCTAACCGCTTGAACCGAATTGATAGCGTCTTTGATGTTGCCTTCCGCTATTTGAATCTGTGTGAGAAGAAAAATGGCGTCGGTATAATTATTTTTCTGCTGAAGAGCTTGCGTGATATAGTTTTTGGCCTTCGCGGTATCGCCGTGCGTCGCATTAAGTCTTGCCAGAGTGAGGAGAAGCAAAGGGCTTTTGGGATTACGCGCCAACGCTTCTTTGTAGGCGCTCTCGGCGCTTTCATAAGCTTTATCAAGCTTCAAAGGGACTAGCATTTCATAAATTTGTCCAAATGTAGCCCAATTTTGATAGTCGGATTTATCGGCGGATTGCGCGAGTTGAGCATGCTCCAAGGCGGAACGGAGATAGGTTTGAAATTGCGCTTGGGCGACATCAACTGAAATAGTTTTGGCGTTTTGAGAAAGCAAAGATTGCATTTGCACCATATCAATTTGAGCCAGTGAGCGATAATACGCCGAGTTTCCGTCAAAAGCCGAAGCTTTGTTTACAAAATCTGCGGCTTTTTTAATATTGCCCTCCGCATTAAAAGCGATAATGCCTTTTTGGAAATAAACCGACGCCATGAATTTTTCCACAAAAAGATAACCCACAGCGACAGCGCCAATGAGCAAAAGCACCAGTACAAGCACCGACGCGAAAGATTTCTTGGGGTCATCAATAAAGGAAATTACTTTTGGCCTAACAGCTTCGCTCTGAACAAGAGTCGCTATGAAAAGTCCGGTGGAGAAAAAAGTCAATGCCACAATAGACGAGCCGGGAATGTAGAAGAAATTGATAATCCAAAGAAAGAAGGAGACCAGAAAGGACGAACTGACCAAGTAACGAGAAACTTTATCTTTGACTGGAAACAAAATTGCCTTAAAACCGGTAAAAAGATACAGCCCTAAAAACACGAGCCACGCCAGAATCCCTAAAAAACCGCTAGCAATAAAGTAAGTTAAAATCAAACTGTAGCCGAAATTAAAATCGGTGTTCCAAAAGGGGGTGTTGTTAACGCCGTCGGGCTTATAGCGCGCCCACTCAATGGCAAAACGATTAGGCCCTGAACCGAGAAGCGGGTCTTTCGCGAAAACATCTTTGGCGATGGAATAAGTTGCCGCCCACGAAGGTCTGACTTCAAATTGAGAAACATTAAACTTGTTGGCAAAGAAGTTGCCGACAGAGTCGCCACCGAGAATAAATGTGAGGGAAATCACAAGCACTAAAAACGAAGTCGCCGAAAGTTTTCGGGTAGGTAGTTTTGGCACGGCGTCATTTGGTTCTGAAACAGCGTTCGTCTCGCTTTTGCTAAATGAAATTACATAGACAAAGAAAATCAAACTGAAAAAAGCCAGTACATACCACACGATGCTGAAATTAACAACCACCAAAAGAAACAGAGAAACGAAAAGGGTTAGATAAACTATACTTTTCAAAAGCCTGCTTAATGAAATCAACTCCAGGGTAACGAGAGAAAGCAGTGTGGCAATGGCCGAAAACACCGCAAGGTCGTTCCAGGCGCCGAGCAGGTTGGAAGTGGTGTTGGTCAAAATGCCCCACGACAAGAAATTGGCTCCGTAAAACAAACGGAGAATATGAAAGCCCGCCACAAGAAAGAACGCGCCGAAAAATAAAAGGTAAGCGTAAAAAATTTTGTCTTGCGAACGGAACAAACATGCGACCAAAAACATTAGCAAAAACATAATACCGAGAAATCCTGCTGTGCCGGGCTCAATGACTTGCCCAACCAAAGCTATTTTTGTCGCTCCGGAAAAAAGCGCCGATAACAATGTAGCGATAAATACCGCACCCCCAGCGAGAAATATCCAAACGCTTGGGAAAACAAATTGGCCGTCTTTGAGGCAAGAAAGCAACCAGAGCGCAAAAGATACCAAAACGATTATAGAAACGAGAATCATCTTGCTGAACTGAAATGGCACAGTGGCCGAAGGGATAAAAAACAACGGCAGAAGAAAAGGCAGAAACAAAAGAAGCATTGAGGCGAGTTTGCTCGGCAGACCGAAAGGAATGACGGTTGGCGCTTCTTTAATAGCTTCTGACTCGGTTGGAAGGTTTGGCATGTGATTAATTTAATTCTTATAAATGCTAAATTTGCTTATATTATAGTAAAGATAAACAGCAATATCAACTAGCATTTCGTTATCATCGGCTAATTCGCACGAATTAGCCGATGATAGAAATAAATCTTACCGCTACAGGAAATCTTTAAAAACTTTGCTTGAGCAAATTTATGTGCTATAGTGGGCGAGCCTTTGTGTTGGGTGGTTGCCCAGCGCCCCGCATTGCGGGGTGCTGGGAGGAAAGTCCGAACACTCCCCTATCTTCGGGTAGGGAAAATAGGTAGCGTCCCGATGCCTTTTTGGATCGGGATCCCGAACCCGCAAAGCGGGCATCGGGAGGTAATTCCCGCCGTCCGCAAGGATAGAGATGCGAACAGAGACGCCGAGGCGCGAAAGCGCCGAGGCGCCCAGCACATAACTTGTTATGTGCTGGGCGAGTCCTGATGGCAACATCAGGAGTGCAACGACAAAACTCTTACTTGGGTGCAAGGTCGTGTCCGCGCATCACATGAAATGTGATGAACGGAATTATCAATTACCAATTTTCAATTATCAATCAATTTTCAACAGTAGTTGATACCCGAGAGCGGTACAATTCTTAAATTTATAAATTAAGAAATTGGGACTTGTTTGAAAATTGATAATTGCAAAATTGAAAATTTAGTCGCATCGCGTTTCGCGTGATGCGCGGAAGTACCGCTCGAGCCGTTTGGCAACAAACGGCCTAGATAAATAACTACCGCCAATTTTGTTCACCTATAGGTGAATACAAAATTGAGCGTCCCGAGCGTAGTCGAGGGACTGATCCTTCGACAAAGCCTCAGGATACTCGATTTTGCAACACCTCTGGTGAGCAAAATCGGTACAGAATTCGGCTTATAGACACAAAGCAATATGAAATCCCCCGCGCCTAACGGCGCGGGGGCTTTCTCTTGCTAAATAATTTGATTATTGGCGAATAAAGCATATAATGGGAAAATGATGAGACGGGTAACCCTAACCGAACATGCAAGGTATCAAATGAGAGAACGGAAGATTGACCAGATTGTTATAGCAAAAACAATAGCGCGCCCCGATAAAACTCGCATACAACCGTCAGGTAGAAAAGAAGCGGTTCGGCGTATCAGCAGAAACGGCAAATCATATTGCGCTATCGTTATTTACGAGGAAACGCCGGAACAGTATCGGGTCATAACCATATTCATCAGCTCCAAACTCAAAAAGTATTTATCATAAAAACCATGAAATTTCATTACAGTAAAAAAGAAGACGCGCTCCACCTGCGCTTTAACGACGCGGTGATAGCGGAAAGTGATGAGGTGCGCGAAGGAATTATTTTGGACTACGACGGCCGTGGCAAGCTGGTCGGTCTTGAAGTGCTTGATGTTGCCAAACGATTCCCTCGAGAATTCGCCTCCGCTGTTGCAAAACAAAAACTACCATTTCAATTCAAGGTAGCGGCCTAGCAAACCGCAAGAGGCTCCCCTTCTTGCCAGAGCGAGGGTGGGATTGGTAGAGGGTGGAGTAAATTCAAGAGCAACACCGCGGAGCGTTAACCCCCGCGGATTGCGCCGAACCTACCTGCGCGCATTTATATATTTATCTCAAAAACTGCTCGGCGGAATTAGGGGTGGCTGACCATATTTTCTCGCTGAAAAAGATTGCGTAAGCATGCGCTTTCACCGCGTATTGTCGTTAGCTGTATTTATTTTTTCGCATATCTTGAGTATGGCCGTTGTATACTCTAGGATTTTTTTGTGCTCCGCATTATCTACAATGCGCATACCGCCCCCGATACAGCCATACCTAATATCAGTAAAATGTTCTATACGAATTTTCTTACCGTCCATGGTTTCAATACTAAAATAACGAAATTCGTCTTTTGGATTTTTCGGGTCATTACACTTACCCGTTTTTAATTCAATCCCCTTTATTCCTATATTTTTTAGTTCGCTACCGAGGGCATCTGAGATTTTTACAAAATCATGGCCGATACTTTGCAGTTCCTTATCCAATTTATCTTTATCTTGAACAGTAGATAGCATTGCTATTCTAGATTTTAATATCATTTCAAACCCGAAAGATACCAGTATATAGTGCGATTTTAGGCGTAGCTCATCCATACTATTGTCCCCAAAATTACAAAGATCATCCCGTAAATAATCGTGCACAAATTTAACAGGTTGCGCTCCCCAAATCCATACCCTAAATGCAATTTTTCTTTTTTCTTCAATATTCATAGTCGTGATTAAAAAGAATGGTGGCTATCAGCATTTCATTTCCACCAACTTCTTTTTTGATCGGCTCATTGTCGTTCATAATCTATTTTCTGCCAAATTCTAAGAAGGATTTTTAGAATCAGTCAAATTTTCTTGACGAAACTTTTGTGTAATTTCACTAGTTATCGCCACGAGAGCATCTTCAGAAAAAAAGAAATCGTCACTATGTTTATTTTGAATAGATCCTTTTTTATTAAATAATCCTGTGTAAAAAGCTATTTTAAACAGCAATTTCCATTTTTTGTTAAAAAATTTAACTTTACCATCAAGGGTATTAAAAAACTCTGAAAGTTTACTCCTTAATAACACAGCCACATCTCCTCTGTAAGCAGAGTAAAGTTTTAAATTTTCATCAAACCACTTATCAAGCTTTAATCGCTCTCTCAATCGCTCATCGTCATTTTTATAAAGATGCGTTGCATAATCTAAATAGTGATTTTTGAACATCTTTGTGAATTCAATACGATCTCCCTCGGACATAGAAGAAGTTTTTCTTTGAAGTAAGATATATGCGCCTAAATAGCAGATTTGAAGCCATGTATGAAGGCTTGTTCTTGAATGTTCCGGAATATTTGATTTGGCTTCAACTGTTTGTTGGAGCTTGTTGTTTAAATCTGTAGCAAGTCCAACAACAATCATGCAAAGGGAAAGAGCTTCTAAATTCATTTTATGTTTTATTTGGATAGCTTTTGATTCGTTTTCATAGTTTAGCCGAAGTGCCTCTAATTCTTTTTTCTTTTGATCATTTTCCATAGTTTTATTTTATAAAATAATTTACATCTTTCCCGTACAGCTTCGCGAATCTTTGTAGCTCCACCACATCAACCCTTTGCTGTCCGGATTCAATGTTTGAGATATGCGATTGCGGACGCTTCAATTTCTTTTCAACTGTGTGGATAGGCTTGTTCAAAATTTTACTATAGTCTATCTAATTTGTCAAAAAAATTGTGGTATACACGAAATCTCCCCGCCTTCGTCGGGGAGATTTTCTCTTTCTTTTTTCAACTTTCTAACTTGCGTACTTTCTAACTTTAAACTTCGTCTGTCCTCAGACGATCTCACACACCCCCGCCACACACGCCATCTCCTTCTTGACCTCCGTATCGTCCTGCTTTTCGTAAGTGATAATTTTTGAAAAATCAATGTGAGCCAAACGCCTTGCCATTTCATGATAAGTTTTCTCGTCAATCTCTTGATAGGGCGCGAGCTGGTACACATGATTATCGCGTGGCAAGAAAGACAACCCGCCGATAATATCCCAATGCTCGTAAAGCCAGTTAGCCACGGCAATCCATTCGTTATCCCCCACCGAAACGGTAACCGAAGGATTATGCTCGGTGAAATTTTCTTTGAGCAATTTCCAATGGACAAGTTGTTCCAGCGCCGTCAAATCATTTTTGTAAATAGAACCGCCCGGCGCTTTTACCGGAAACTCAAGCACATAAGTCATGGCGCTCTCCGCTGGCTGGCCGACTTCTGGATGATACGGCACGCCTTGGTCTTTTAGCATTTTGAAAAGAGTGTCGGTGGCGGAAATTCTGATGCGACGAATGTAATAAGGCGCGTGGCGCGGATGCATGCCGGAAGAACAATCAACAGTTTGCGAAAGGGTGCCTGACGGTTTGACGCAGGTGATGCAAGTTGAAGCGTTGACACCAAAACGCTTGGCGTATATTTGATTGACTCTAATGGATTCCTTTTTCATTTTCTTCAAAACTTCGGCATCGCGAACAGCCGGGCAATCCCATTGACCTGTAATGGAAACGCCGAGCAGTCTTTCCGCATCGCAATGTTCTTTCCATTCTTTTGAGAGATAGGGAAAATTGGTTAAGGTGGACTGGTAAGTTCCTAAAATCGTGGCAACTCGCACTTTCCGCAAAAGACTTTTTTCATCGTCTTCCCTGCGCGCCACGACTTCAGACAAATTGCAGAATTGCTTGCTTTGTAAAATGATTTCTCCGCACTGTAAATTATTGAGATACACAATTTTTCTCTTTCCATTTTTAGTTGTCCCGACAAATCCTCCCACAAAGAAATTATGAAATTCGTCCACCGTGCCGTTGTAAACATTTTCATAACCGACAAATTCAACACTGGCAACGCGGTGATTAAAGAACTGGGCAGCAGTCTGCAGGTCATGATAAGTGCGGAAAGGCGAGCTCATCCGCGAAATCTCCGGACTGATACGCGCCTTTTTACAAGCTGTAACCCATTCTGATTTAAGCGGTGTCCTGCCCAAACTAAACAATAAACCAGTATAGGTAGCCAGTTGCACCTCGCGACGCTTTTCTTTTCGTTTATCATGCGATTTACGAATTTTAGAAACGGTTTCTTGGTGGAATGTTTTATCAGACCATTTCTTTTTCAGACCGCAGGAGATGCTACAAACGCCGTATTCGCGGGTTGTAATGCTCGCTTGAAACGGCGCGCTACAAACCTCGCACTGTTTGTTCATGTGAATCTGTCCGTCAACGATTTCGCAATCATAACCTTCTTTGGTATACCGCGTGTACGAAGAGAGCACCCTAGGGTCGGTATCTACATGTTCAAAACCGCATTCAAGCGCAGACCATTTGGCAAGCCCCAATACTCCGCCCAAGTGGTCTTTCCGCCACTTACTGAACGACTGAGGTAAATTGTTTCTCTTAGCGTAATCCAGCCAATCGTTATTGCTGAAACGGCGCCCGAGATTTTTGGTAAGCGCAAGAGCGTGCTTTCGCAATTCATCTTCAGTAACTCCGGAATACCGTTTATTTTTTTCGCCGGAATTATTTTCGCTGTGTTTTTGTTTATAGGCTCTCCACTGTTCCGCTGTCCATTCAGTTTGCGCCCTCCTCATGGGATTGTTATCTCCAGTCATAAGGTTTCCATGCAAAGCATCATGCGCCATTTTACTCATAATTTCTAGATTTTCCGGCGCGTTGTTTCGGGCATTTCTATCTTTATGATGGACGACTACACCTTTCGGTATCAATGTATTATAGTGAAATGAAGCGATAAGCCTGTGCTCCGCATTATTTCTCGATTTACCGTTATTAAGCCACCAGTAATCTTGAGAACGGGAATTCGCGCCCGGAAAAATATCTTTTAGAGATGCTTCAAATTTTGTGAGTACCGCAAGACTATCTCCTCGTTTTAAGTCTTTTACTTCTCTATATCCGCCGGTCCGTAACCGAAACTTATGATTATTTGTCGCAGTGATAGTTGACCCATCATCAAGAGTAACTTTGTACACCTCCTTGCCTACACCGGTAACACGGGGATTTCGCATCGTCCGAATGACAATCTTGCCTCTATCATCGTAACAAAATACCGGCACATCCTTGCCTTCTTCGGCAAGTTGTTTTATAGGCACATGTCCCCGACCATCCGCCATATAAACTAAAGTTTCCCCCGTAACGCAAGGATTCGTGCCGATGGAGCCGATTAAGGTTTTGCCAGAGGCGTCAAAATAACCTTTCAAAACTTTCAACCTTCGTTCAGGCAAAGTTTTGGCGAGTGAACCGCGATTAAAAATTCCCCGCTCGCCCGAACCGCTGTTCATCAAAGCCACCCACTCGTTCAAAAATTCAGCGTTTGACGGCTTTTGAATATAAACGGCGGAATTGTTGGCAAGCGAGCGTTGGGGTTCATTGACATAAAACTGGCCTTTTTTAGCGTCGCGTATCTCTTGGTCGTCCAAATCGGAAAGTGAAATCATGGCGCTTCGGCGAACACCGCCAGAAACCACGCAATCCCCTATCATGCAAATAATATCGTGGACATCAAGGTTTGAAAGTCGCTTGCCTTGGCGCTTGAACATTTTCTCGCGGGCAAAATTTAACAGCCGTCGCAGAGGTTCCGGCCCGGAAGATTTGCCACCCATAACTTTCAGTCGCGCGCCAGCCGGTCGCAACTGGGAATAATCAAACTCCACATCACTGCCCGAAACCCACGCGTTGGCGCCAAAAATAAAAGCGTCGCACCACCCCTCTTTGCTGTCGGTAATGGTATGAACTGGCAATTTTTTTCCGGTTTGAAGTTTAATTTGCGGAAATTTTTGGACATTCTGACTTTCCACAGACCAACCGGCGCCAGTACCGCACATTGAGACATACATAATTTCGGCGATGTCGCGAAAACTTTCCGGCGCGATGAACGAACAATTGTAAGCGCAAACATTTGTGGTACGCGCGGCGGTTCCAGAAAATTGAAGCAGTCTCATTGAAGGCATGGCCTCTTGTTTCAAAATCGCTTCGCGGATTTCGGCGTACTCGGATTCTTTCAGTTTGCTTTTGCCGAGATTTTCTTTCATGAAGGAAATGTAGCGGTCAACAGTTTCAATCCAAGTTTCTCTGCGACCTTCGGCGTCAATCCAACGCGAGTAAGTGCGATAGTAAACAAACTCGCCTAGGGGATTTCTGAAATACCTTTTGCTTTCGGTGGCAAGTCTTTTGACTTTTTCTGGCACATGAAGACCTTTCTCGCGCAATTTTGATCGTTTTTCGCGGTACAAAATATAGGCTTTGGCGGTTTTTACATACTCGCTCAAAATAAGTTCCTTTTCGGTGGAGTCTTGAATGCCCTCAACTGTCGGAATAAAATTCTTGTGTTTTTTTACAATGCGAACAAGGTCGGAGAGCACTTTGTTTGCCACGAGCCGAGCCTCCTCTTCCGAACCCTCGCCGGTTTGAATCATCGCTTTGTTGATAGCGGTAACAATCCGTTCAACATCAAACGGAACCACGGAACCTCCTCGCTTCTGAACACTGGCCACAAAAACTTTTTCTTTCTCCCCGCCTTTTTTATTAGCAACCATAAAAAATCTGAAATTAAATGATTAAGTTAGAGGTAATTGTACCTCAAATTCAAAAAGAAAAATTCTGTGGACAAGGAAAAAATTACACTCAACTACAAAAACAAAAAACTGTAAAACCGCCTCGTAAATTTTGTTGAAAAATATGCTTCGTTTCACTTATCCAAAGAAAAATAAATTTTGTCGCCAATTTTGATAGAATTTTCTTTCGCAAACCCGGCATTCGCTTCCAAAACATACAAAGCGGGAGAAATGGGAGAAAAAATTTCAGGAAATGTGCTGGGAGACACATTTTCCTTGATGTCAACTACGACCCGCGCCTCTTGAAGCCAAAAAATATCAATCGGAAACCTCATGTCCTTCATCCAAATCTGGTAAAAATTAGGAGTATCAAAGACAAAGAGCATTGCCGTGTTTTTAGCGATTGAATCTCTTGCCCCAAGGCCTTTTTGACGACTGGCTGGCGTATCAACCACAAAGGCTTTGATTTTCTTATGTCCTATAGAAATACTGCTAGTTTTCAGTTCTTCATTTGCTTGTCCTTTATCAGACAGTTTGTCCTTTTGAACCGAAGACCAAAAAACTATAAAGGACAAAACCGCTACTGCAAGCGCGCCAGAAAGAACGCAATGTCTTTTAAGAAAATTTTGACTCATTTTTTAACTTGTGTAAAAGGATAAAATCACGACACCAAAAACAACGCAACATGCTCCAAATATCTGATGAGCCTTTAATCTCTCTTTGTTAACCAAAACTCCAATTAAAACAGTAAGCGCAATGTAACTTTCACTTACCGCAGTTGCAATGGATATGGGAATAAGCGTCATTGAAGTGGCGTAAGAAATCCAAGCAACATTGTCAAACAAACTTTCACTCAATATTATGTTCCGATTAGCTCGTAAATCTCGCCAAAGATTTTTTGCTTCGCCGGAAATCGCAAGATATGCCAAACAGCAAATAGCCAGCGCGGTATGCACAAACCAGATTGTCAAAAGCGGTGAAAGTGTTTGACTACCGAAACCGGTAAGAAAATTCATAAGCCCCATGCCAACGGAACCGATAACCGCAAAAAACACGCCTTGCTCAAACACAGTCTTATGAAATCTTAAATGTTCAAAACTCTTTGAAACTGTTAGGAGCAACCCGATAAAAATGAAAGCGATTAGAAAGTATACAAGCGGAGCTAAATGCTCGCCTGCAAAAATAATGCTGAAGGCTACAGTAAACGGCAACTCAAGTCCGAACACGGGCTCAATAATGGCAAACTTGCCTCGTTTCAAACCCTCAAATAGAAACAGAGCTGAAACAAGTGTGATAACCGCAAGAATTGTGAGAAGCAACAAACCTCGGGGATTTTGAAAAAGAGAAACCAGTTCACCTCCAATAAAAGGGAAAATGCCTAAAGCGCCCACAAAACCGATGAAGAAAAGGCTTTTCCAGTTCCCCACGGTCCTCGTTGCGCGTTGGATATTCCAATCTCCAATAGTCCACGCCACAAGCGCGAGGAAGGCAAAAAATAATCCCAGATAATTATCCATGGAAAAATTATAACACACAGGAACAAGGTTTACTCACATAAAAACCATGAAATATAACGGTAATTGTCATGTAACACATCTCACGCTATCGCGTGAGATGTGTTACATGACAGCAACTCATGGGTAAACGGTAACACCACCATGAATTAAAAATTCCATAAAATTTTCCCGTAAAAAAATCCTCGTTATATTAACGAGGACTCACATCTAGTTTGAAAGTTATTCATCTACCTCACCTTCAGCCACATCAGTAGCTCTTTCAAAACCGGAAAAGACTTTCTTGGGTTCGGGAACGCGATTACGGGCTACCAAAGGTTCCCTACCGCCGAAAAGTGGCTCTTCACCGCTCGTGCCAAGGAAATCGCCATCCGAATCGTCCGAGACAAACAGGTTTGTTTTCATAATAGTAGGAACAAATTACCGACTGTTATGATAACACGAAATAATTATGAAAAAAACTGTTCAGAACGGAAAAAGGTGGCTGCCCCCCTTTTTCTCGTCTTTTTGAACAATCTTGACCATAATATTGCTTTTATAATTTTTCCCAACCAATGACGGGGTGAAGCTCCCACCAGTTATGAGGTTCGTCAAATCTGGTAATGCCCCAGATTTTGATACGGTCTCCTTCTTTTGGTAGGGGCAAATCTTTTATTTCTGGTATTGTCTCGGTAACCAAAACTGGCAATGGCAGATATTGCGGACGGATAATAATGTGGTAATCGCCGTCTGGCTCGTGAGTAACTTTATCTACGATACCCTCAACCGCGACTTTCGTTTTTGTGCTTCCATTCGCAATAAAATCAACAAGCCCGACATCGTGATAAAGCAGGTTGTCATCTTCTTTTACCCCTTGCTTAACGAAAAAAGTTAAAATCCGCGAAAAAACATTTGGGATTGTGGCCTGTGGATTTATTGTTTGACTGCGAATATAGAAACCCAAACCAACACCACCGCCAAACACAAGAAGGGATATCAAAATTATAACGAGTTTCTTTTTCATACTTTTGTGATTTCTTTAGTTTTCCAGTTTCCAGCGAGTTAAAGGGGGCAGCCACCTTTTTTCAAAATGCCAACTAAAAGGTTTTACTCTTACACACTTTTTCCCGTACAAGGCGGAGGGAGCGAGATTCGCCCGCGACTAAAAATTTGTCGTCACAAATTTTTGTCTGTCCCACAAGGGGACTTCTATTTTTATAAATAAAAATATGTCGAGCACCGCCTCATCCCGATTTGCTGGTGCAAATCGCGGACTCCGGCGTTCGAATCCCCCACCTCTCTCGCAATGATGAAGCCTCGCGGACTGCGTTCAGCAGTCCTTGAGGTTCATTGCGGTGTATTCTTCAAATAGCTCGAACGGAGTTTGCTTGCCGCGCTTCGCGCGGCTCGGAAATGGGGGTGAATAAAATCCGGAGCGGCTCCGCCGCACATTAACAATTTCAAGTTTTTCTTTGGCGGACTAATTCTTAATTCGCGAGGCGAATACAAACTGGTTATTCTCCTTCTGAAAAAATATCTAGAGTAGATCTCCCTAAATCTGTACAATTGGGAATCTGTGCCCCCGAGTATAAGCATGAAGTTACCTGCAACTCATATCGATTATTGGATGGCAAATCAACTGGTACTTTCCACTGCACCCCACGATTGGCAGGAATATCCTTGAAAAGTTCCATTTGGATTTTATGTGGATATGAGACATTTGTGAGAACGATGGTAACTTTTGAAGAACTGGTGATTTCAGGATCATTAAATGGCCATGTGATTGTGTATGTACGACCGGTTGCAATACCACGTTGAATACCTTCGTAAGGTACTTTAATTAAACGTGGAAGTCGATATAAATCATTGGTGGTGCCGATACGGACATACCACGGAGCGAAATTGCAATATATTTTTGTTTTACCTGTGAAAAAGTTTTCGCCCACAATATCATTGCAAGCATAACTATTAAATTGGCGAACTGAAGCATATCCTGCTGAAGCCCAGATTGATGCAAGAAGTACAATTACACCAATAATTTTAAGAATGTTAATAGTAATTGAATCTCTTGTAATACGTCTCAGGCAAAAATATATTCCCAAGAAAAAGGCAAACGTAATTATGCCTGCAAGTAAAAATTCAGACATGGTTTTTGCCCCAATGTGAATATACAGAGACAATGCCAGTGTGGCGATCAAATATAAAATTAGTAAAAGCTTTTTATTCATGAAAAATTTCTTTTGCCCTTCCAAAATATGGTTCGAGCCGATTTGGTTTCAGGTTCTTTGGCAGTTTGGAATGTGCGACGGAGCCGCTCCGGATTTTATTCACCCCCATTTCCGAGCCGCGCGAAGCGCGGCAAGCAAACTCCGTTCGAGCTATTTGAAGAATACACCGCAATTCAGGATTTCGCAAGTGGACAGAGGATACCTCGCGGCGCGAAGCGCGCCGCTCGACTAGGATTTGAAAGGGCTTTTTGGGCGAAAAAGAAAAGGATTTATCAATGAAGGGCAAAAGAAATTTTTATCAATTTTAATCAAACAAAAACATGAGATACATAATTTACGCCAGGAAATCAACGGAAAGTGAAGAGCGACAGGTGATGTCTATTGAGTCCCAGCTTGCTGAATTGAATGAATTTGCCGCCAAAGAAAAACTTGAAATTGTTGCTTCGCTTTGCGAAGCCCAAACTGCCAAAGAACCTGGGCGAATGAAATTCGCTGAAATGTTGTCATTTTTAGAATCGGGGAAAGCAGACGGAATCCTCTCATGGAATCCGGATCGTCTCGCTAGAAATTCCATAGATGGAGGACAAATTATCTATCTACTGGACACAGGAAAGATTAAGGACCTCAAGTTTCCAACTCACTGGTTTGAAAATACACCACAAGGAAAATTTATGCTGAATATTGCCTTTGGGCAAAGCAAATACTACGTTGATAATCTTTCTGAAAACATTAAGCGTGGACATAGGGCTAAACTTCGCAAAGGAATATGGCCCGGCTTTGCCCCACTTGGTTACACGAATAATCACAAAACGAGAGATGTAGATGTTGATTCCGAAAAAGCTCCGCTAGTCCGTAAAGGTTTTGAACTATACTCGACTGGTAAATATACCTTGAAGCAAATAGCACGAGCGTTGAAAGACCTCGGACTGCGGAGCTACAAAGGCAATATTCTTGCAGTTTCCTGTGTCCAGCGAATATTGAAAAGCACTTTTTACTATGGAATTTTCGAGTTCAATGGCGAGACGTATCAGGGTTCGCACGAGCCGTTAGTATTAAAGAAACTTTTTGATAAATGCCAGGAAGTTATGAAAGATCGCGGACATATCAAAACACGAAAAGCTGAAAACTATTTTCCATTTCGCGGGCTACTCGCTTGCGGAGAATGTAAATGTGCCATTACCGCCGAAACACAAAAAGGACATAACTATTATCGTTGTACCAAGAAACGCGAAATGTGTTCTCAAAAATATGTCCGCGAAGAATTACTAACCGAACAAGTGAAAAGTTTTCTCCAAAAAGTTTCTTTGCCGAGCCAAGACACAGAAAAGGTTTTGCGTGAATTGGACAAGGACGAGCAGAAAGCAAAAGAGAGTAACTTCGTGGTTGTGCAAAATCTCAAATCAGAGTTAGCCGACATCGGTGTGAAATTAGACAAATTGCTTTCTGCTTATCTTGACGAAATTATTTCTACGGAAGAATATACCGCGCAAAAACAAAAATTGTTCTCTCGTAAAGTGGAGCTGAACGAAGAAATCAGCGAAATTGAGAATGGAAGCGTGTCTTGGCTCGAACCGGCTCGTGAGTGGGTAAAATCCTTAAATCAAGCAGAGAAACTGCTTGAGAGTGGGGATAAATCAGAAATGACAACATTTCTAAAACAAATCGGCTCGAACCATATTTTGATTGATAAATCCTTTTCTTTTTCGCCCAAAAAGCCCTTTCAAATCCTAGTCGAGCGGCGCGCTTCGCGCCGCGAGGTATCCTCTGTCCACTTGCGAAAT
>Ga0209515_10001580_pt1 | contig 37467 bp, 35 predicted proteins | sample Subgroupgradi54m_FD_187454 | JGI IMG/M metagenome (GOLD analysis project Ga0209515, IMG submission 187454) | Subsurface groundwater microbial communities from S. Glens Falls, New York, USA - GMW60B uncontaminated upgradient, 5.4 m (SPAdes)... ... | reverse complement strand
GCGCCGGGGAGCCCCGGACAACACGACCAGCAGCGTGTCGTTGCCCCGCTGCGCGATCTCGTGGCGGTTGACCGCCTCGTTCTGGAAGAAGACGAGTGGTTGCCCTTGCGCGTCCTCCGCCGACTGCACACTGAGGAAGCGCGAAAGCTCGAGTGGGATCGCGCGTTCGCCGCCGCGCAGCGCCTTGAGCGTGAGCGTCGCCGTACCTTCGAGCGAGCGGTCGGGCTGAATGGACGTCTCGATGGCGTATGCGACGGGCGCGAACGGCGGCACGAAAGGCTCGGTAGCCCCGGGGCGGCGGAACGATGCCCAGACGTCGTAGTAGCGGGCCCCGGCCACCCACCGCGGCTGGCCCAGCAGCACCTGCTCGGCCCGGCGTTCGTCCACCAAGACGTCGAACGGGCCGGAGGCTTCGCCCTGCAGGCCAGCGTAGAAGTACGGCTGCGGCTCCGCAGCGACCCAATCCATCAGGATGCGCAGGGAATGCCAGGGGTTCATGTTGGCCGCCGTTCGGTTCCATTCTTCCGCGAAGCTCGGCTCGTCGGCCGGCTGCACGCCGGCGACGCGCAACTGCTCGAGAAGCTCCTCGCCGGTGTTATCAGTGAAGCGAAGATAAGCACTCGAGAAGCGCTGGTCAAGCAGCGGCGCGCCGAGGGAGCGCGCCAGCGACGCCTTCTCGATGGGGTCGCGAGGAATCGCTAGGACGTGACCCTGCCCCGTGAATACAGCGCCGGTGAGCCGGCCGTCGTGGGCGGCCAGAAACGCCAACTTGCCCTCGGCCAGCGAGAGCCGAACAGCGTCGCGGTTGATGTGGAGGTCCCCGACGTAATAGACCTGGTGCGGGATGAGGCGCAAAGCATTGAGCGCCTGATAGAGCTCCCGGGAGCCCGGAGCCAGCGCCTGCGCCGCCGAGGTTCCCGCTGCCAGCAGCACACACGCTGCAATGCGCAGCGCCTTCATGCGCACGAATGTAGCAACTTTAAGCATCGGGCGGCAAGGCGCCGAGCGACGCGCCAAGCGCGTTTGCTAGAATTGGACTGTGCGTCGCACCGCCTCTTTTTTGAGAGCGCGCCGGTGGTCCTCGAGGCTGCTCCGTCTGGCCCTGACGACCGGGCTGGCAACTCTGCTGGCGTTGCCGGCGCTGGCCGATACGATCGTACTGAAAAATGGCCGGCGCATCGTCGCTGCCAACGCGGTCGAGGAGAACGGCCGCGTCAGCTACGAAACCTCGGCCGGGCGGCTGAGCCTGCCGAGGTCCATCGTGGACCGCATCGAACGTGGCGCAGTCGCTGCCACCGACCCCGCCGTCCAACTTACCATCACCCCGCCTCCGGTCGAGACAACCGCAGGCAACGGCGAGGTGGCGCGCGCCGCCGTGCGCGACACCTCCATCGACCGCGAATACATCACCAAGCTCGAAGAGGCCGCCCAGCGCGGCGCGCCCGAGGCCGTGGCGCGCGTTGCCCTGGCCTACCATGCCGCGGCGCAGTTCGAGCTCAGCCACGGCGAGTTCGAGCAAGCCATCGCCGACTATCGCCGCGCCCTCACTTTCGCTCCCGAGCAGCCCAGCCTGCTGCTGAACCTTGCCTACTTGCACCTGCGGCGCAGCGAATACACCGCTGCGCTCGATTATCTGGAGCGGGCGCGCCGCGTGGCGCCCGAATCGGCCGACGTGGCCAAGCTGACCGGTTGGGCCTACTACGGGCTGAACCGCATCGAGCTGGCGGTCGAGGAATGGAAGCGCGCCGAGCGGCTGCGGCCCGACTCGGAGGTGCGGCGCGCGCTGGAGAAGGCCGAGCGCGACCTCCAGACCGAAAGCAGCTACCGCGAAGGCGAGACGCGCCATTTCGTGCTGCGTTACTCCGGCACCGCGGCGCGCGAGCTTGCCCGCGACGTCCTGCGCACGCTCGAGGAGCACTTCCGCGTCATCGAGGCTGAGTTGAACTTCACTCCGCCCGAGCCTATCGGCGTGATCCTGTACACTGGCCAGGCCTTCGCCGATATCACCCGGGCACCCGGCTGGGTGAGCGCGCTGAACGACGGCCGCATCCGCGTGCCCGTGCAGGGGCTGAGCTCAGTCCCAGCCGAGCTTTCGCGCGTCCTCAAGCACGAGCTGACCCACAGCTTCCTTCAGCAGAAGACCCGCGGGCGCTGCCCGGTTTGGTTACAGGAAGGCATCGCGCAGTGGATGGAAGGGGCGCGCAGCGGGGAGTTCGCCGGCGCGGTGGTGATGGCCTACCAGCGCAGGACCTCGCTGCCGCTCGCGGCGCTCGAAGGCACGTGGATGAACCTGCCCGAACCGGCGGCGGCAAACGCCTATGCGTGGTCTCTCAGCGTAGTCGAGTACATCGTGGCCACCTATGGCATGCGCGACATCTTGCGCCTGCTCGACCGCATCTCGAACGGACCCTCCGCGGAAGCCGCCGCGCAGAGCGCATTGCGCATGGACTACGTCGAGCTCGAACGCGAAACGATTAGGTACCTTCGCCGCACCTATCTGCGCTAGCTTGGGAGTGCGGCGGCTTGCCTCCGCCCTCCCAAGAGCTGAAGGCCGGCTCTACAGCCTGGCCAACAGGGCGGCCAGCAGGGCGGCGCGCTCGGGCAGTTTGCCGACCACCACGCACTCGCCGGGGCTGTGCGCGCCCTCGCCAACTCCACCCAGGCCATCGAGCGTGGGCACGCCCATTGCCGCCGTGAAGTTGCCGTCCGACCCTCCGCCGGTGAACGATTCCTGAAGTCTTAGGCCGATGGGGCTCGCCAGCGCGAGCGCATGGCGGAACAGCTCGGTGCTCGCGCGACGCTCCAGAGGAGGCCGGGAGAAGCCGCCACGCACTTCCAGGCGCGCGCCCGGGAGGATTGGCCGGAGCCGGCGGAACTTCGCTTCCAGACGACCCATGTCCGCGGCGCGCGTAACGCGCACATCCACCAGGGCGCGGGCGCTTGCGGCGATGACATTGGTGCGCGTGCCACCTTGCACCACGTCCACGTTTACCCCAATGCCGCGGCGCGGGTCATTGAACCCCGTGACGCGCGCGATTTGCAGCGCCAGCTCGTGCACGGCATTGACGCCCTTCTCCGGATTGACTCCGGAATGCGCAGCGCGGCCGGTGATCCGCAGCTCAATTTCGCCGACGCCCTTGCGAGCCGTCTTGAGCCGGCCGTCGGGGCCGCTGGCGGGTTCGAGCACCAGCACGGCGTTGCTCCGGCGGGCCTCCCGCTCGATCCAGGCGCGCGAGGTCTTGCTGTTGATTTCTTCATCGGTGGTCCACAGAAAAACCACGCGCTTGCGGGGCCGAATGCGCCGGCGGTTGAGCGCCTCGGCAGCGAAGAGGGCGATCACCAGGCCGCTTTTCATGTCCAATGCGCCCGGGCCCCAGGCGCGCCCCCGCGAGAGCCGGAACGGCATACGGGCCAGCGTGCTGAGGTCATAGACCGTGTCGAGGTGGCCCAATACCAGGAGCTGTCCCTCGGGCCGGCCGCGGTCGCGCCACAGCGTGATGCGGAGGTGGTCGCCGCGCTCGCGCTGCCGGAGGAACTCGACGCTTGCGCCGCGCTTGCGCCACTCCGCGGCGACTAAACGCGCGAACCGATCCACTGCGGCCTTGTCGTAACTCGGCGATTCGGCCCGGACGAAACGCCCGAGCAAACGTGCCATCTCCGCTGCGCGAGGGTGCAGGTCGGCGTAGAGCTCGCGGATGGGATTGGGAGGAAGCATCGCGCCGCCTGGGGCAAGCCGAGGCAGACCCCGCATGCTAGCAACTCGCGATTCCTCGGGCAACGCTTTCCGGGGCCGGGCGATTCCCCCCGGCAACCGCCTGCCAACCACGTTCCCCTGGCCGGGCGGTTCGCATATAATTGCAGGATTGCGCACGCGTCAAACGCCACACCGGGGGCCATGGAACAAAGTCGAGGCGAGCGGATGATCCTGGACAGCAAAGGCATCGAGAAGATTCTGCCGCACCGTTACCCATTCCGTATGGTGGATGAGATTCTGGAAATGGAGCGGTTCAAGCGCGTGGTGGGCATCAAGAACGTAAGCATTGAGGAATACTACTTCCAGGGGCATTTCCCGGGCAAGCCCATCATGCCGGGCGTGCTGATCATCGAGGCCATGGCGCAGACCGGCGGGCTGCTGCTGCTCCAGGAGGTGCCCGACCGAGCGAACAAGCTGCTGTACTTCGTTGCCGTGGACGACGCGCGCTTCCGCCGACCGGTGCTCCCGGGGGAGCAACTGCGCCTGGACGTCACGGTGCTCAACTGGCGCGGCACCTATTGCAAACTCGGGGGCAAGGCCACGGTGAACGGCGAGTTGGCGGCGGAGGCCACGCTGATGTGCAAGATGGTGGACCGCGAGCCGGCCGCCAAGCCGGCGGCGAACAGCGGTGGGTCACGGCGATGAGCGAGATCGACTCGCGAGCGATAGTTGCGCCCAGCGCCCGGCTGGGCCGGGGTGTGCGCATCGGGGCCTATGCCGTGGTGGGTGAGGCGGTTGAGCTGGGCGACGCCTGCGTGCTTCATCCGCATGCGGTGGTGAACGGGCCGGCGCGCCTGGGCCGCGAAAACGTGCTGCACCCGTTCTGCTCGATTGGCGGCGACCCGCAGGACATGAAGTATGCCGGCGAGCGCACGGAACTCGTCGCCGGAGACGCAAATATTTTTCGCGAGTATGTCACCGTGAGCCGCGGCACCCTTCAAGGGGGCGGGGTGACGTGCCTGGGCAGCCACAACCTCTTCATGGCCTACGTACACATCGCGCATGATTGCCAGATCGGTAACTACACGATCTTTGCCAATGGCGCCACGCTCGCCGGGCACGTCACAGTGGAGGACCATGTCACGCTGGGCGCCTTCTCCCCGGTGCACCAGTTCTGCCGCCTCGGGCGCTATTCGTTTGTCGGCGCTTCGACGGTGGTCTCCAAGGACGTACCGCCGTTCTCCAAGGTCGTCAGCGAGCGACAGACGCGCTGTTACGGCGTGAACGCGATCGGCCTGGAGCGCCGCGGGTTTGCCCGGGAGCGCGTCCAAGCCATCGAGCAGGCTTACCACCTACTGATGCACTCGAAACTGAACACTACGCAGGCGCTCGAGCAAATGCGCGCGACGCTGAATGGCTCGGCCGACGTCGAGGAGCTGATTCGGTTCATCGAGGCCACCGAGCGCGGCGTGACGAAGTAGGGCATCCCGATGACGTCTGCTCCGCAAACTGCCCCACAAGACGCCCGCTGGGGACTGATCGCCGGCAACGGGCAGTTTCCGTTCCTCGTGCTCGAGGGAGCGCGGAGCCAAGGCATCGAGATGGCCGTGATCGCCCTGCGCGAGGAGGCTTCGCCGGAACTGGAGCGCGTGGCTGCCCGGCTGCACTGGGTGAGCTTGGGCGAACTCGGCAAGGCGCTCGAGCTTCTGCACCAGGAAGGTGTGAACAAGGCGGTCATGGCCGGCCAGGTGAAACACAACAAGATCTTCAGCTCGATCCGGCCTGACGGGAAGCTCGCGAAACTGCTGTTTTCGCTGCCGCTGAAGAACACCGATTCGCTGATTGGCGCGGTGGCGCGCGTTTTGGAGGCGGAAGGCATCGAACTAGTGGATTCGACTGCGTTTCTGAGGCCGCTGGTGCCCGAGCCCGGCGTGCTGACGCGCCGTGCCCCGGACGCAGCCGAGGCCGCTAACGTCGCCTACGGTGTGCGCATCGCCCGGCAAATCGCCGGACTTGACTTGGGCCAGACCGTCGTGGTGCGCGACCTCGCCTGCGTGGCCATTGAGGCCATGGAAGGCACTGACGAAACCATCGAGCGCGCTGCGCGTATCACCGGTGGCGGGCGGCTGGTGGTTGTGAAAGTGAGCAAGCCGCGGCAAGACATGCGCTTTGATGTACCCGTTGTGGGCCTTTCCACCGTCGAAGTCATGAAGCGATCGAACGCCACGGCACTGGGGCTGGATGCGCGGCGCACATTGCTGTTCGACCGCGCCCGCTTGATCGAGGTCGCCGACGCCGCCGGCATCGCCATCCAGGCGTTTGAACCGGAAGCGCGCGCGGAAGCCCCGGCACCGGAAGGGGACCGTTGAGTGAGCCCGCCGCAGAAGGAGGAAAGGTTCGCGTCGCTGTTGTGGGCGTGGGTGATTTCGGCCGCAACCACGTGCGCGTGTTCCGCGATCTCGCCGAGGCGGAGTTGGTCGGCGTCGTGGACACGAACGCCGACCGCGCCCGGCAAGTGGCGGCGGAGTTTGCCACTGCGGTGCTGCCGGACCTTGAATCGCTGGCGGGCCGCGTGGAGGCGGTTGGCCTGGCGGTGCCCACCGTCGAGCACGCGCGCATCGGATGCCGCCTGCTCGAACAGGGCCTGGACCTGCTCGTGGAAAAGCCCATGGCCGCGACGCTGGCCGAGGCCGACGCGCTGATCACCGCGGCGCGGAGAAACGGCCGAGTGTTGCAGGTGGGGCATCTCGAGCGGTTCAACCCCGCGGTTGTCGCGGTGGAGAAGGTGGTTACGCGCCCGCTGTTCTTTGAGGTGCATCGGCTGGGCGTGTTTTCGCCGCGCAGCCTGGATGTGGACGTCGTATACGACGTGATGATTCATGACCTGGATATCCTGCTCGCGCTCGTGGCCGCCCCGGTGGCGGACCTGAAGGCCGTGGGCATTCCCGTGCTGACCGATAAAGTGGACATTGCCCATGCGCGCATCGAATTCGAGTCCGGCGTGGTGGCCAACGTGACCGCCAGCCGCGTTTCCACCGAGCGCGTGCGCAAGATGCGCTTCTTTCAGCAGCACGAATACATCTCGCTCGACTACACTCGCCAGGACGCGCTGCGTGTGCGCGTCCGCCAGCCGGGACCGCAGCCGCAGTTTGACTTCGAGAAGCTGCCGACGCAGCCCGAAGAACCGTTGCGCGCGGAGCTGCGCGCTTTCTTGGGTGCCGTGCGCTCCCGGCAAGCGCCTCGTGTTGATGGCGCCGCGGGCCGGCGCGCGCTCGAGCTGGCCGACCGCGTCATGGCGGGCATCCTCGAACATGCCCGACGCGTGCAGCTAGGCGCCTTCGCCATTCCTCAGGCAAGCGGATGATTCCACGAATCCTGGTTCCGATCGATGCGCGGCCCGTCTCCCTAGACGCGAGCGTGCCCCCGCGGCGGCGCTCGACGGCGCTGGACTCGCGCACGATTGTGCCGGCGGACTTGCCGGTCGTCGCGCTCGACGGCAAGACCGCAATCCCTGCCTACCTGCCCTTGGAAGTGCTGGCGGCGAGGTTTGTGGTGCCGCGAGACATGCCCGCGAAGCCGCTCGATGTCACCTCGGCCATCCCGCAACACGTCCCGCTGACCGTGCTCGATTCACGTGTGGCGGTGCCCAAAGACGTGTTGCCCACGCCGATTCTGCCCAAGGGCCGCGTCCCGCGGGAGCAATTGTCCGATCTGCTCGAGCCCGACGTCATCACCACGGGCGAAGTGAACCTGCTGGCCACCCCGGTCGAGGAGCGCGTCTCGAACTGGCGCTGGGCATCGCGGGTCTCCTCGATCGTGTTCCACGGCACGCTGCTCGCTTTCGTCCTTATCGAGCCGAAGCTTTTTCCCTACCGGCCGCCGACGCAGGCGGAGATGGAACTGGCGCGCCGGCAGTTGAGCTTTGTTTACCTGCCACCGGCAGTGACCGAGGCGCCCAGGATGCAGCGCCCGCCGACGGAGCCCACCAGCCCGCAAGTGCGCGTTGACCCGCGCGTGCTGCGGCAGGTTGCGCCGCCCACAGTTGAGCCGCAGCTGCTGCCCGGCGCGCCCGAGCGGGAGCGCGTTGTGCGCGATTTGCCCGCAGCGCCGACACCCCAGTTCCCTGCCGCTTCCCAGGTGCAGCCTCGTGGCGAAGCGCCGCGAGAACAGGCGCGTGCGGAGGCGCGGGAGCCGTCAGACGTCCCAGGCGGCTTGGTCTTGCCGCGCACCTCTCCCGGCAGGGCGCTCGAGGAGTCCGTGCGCGGCGCGCTGAAAAGCCGCGGCGGGACGGGAGCAATCGGGTCTGCTGGGCCGATTCCCTCCGGGCCGGGCGGAGGCGGAGGAAAGGGCTTTGCCGGCAACGCTATCCAGATGTTGACGCCGGACGAAGGGGTGGACTTCACCAATTACTTGACGCGTGTGCTGGCCAGCGTGAGGCGCAACTGGTACGCGGTGATCCCGGAATCGGCGCGGCTCGGAGAAAGGGGCAAGGTGGTTCTGCAATTCCGCATCCTGCGCGACGGCAACGTGCCTTTCCCTGAGCCGGAACTCATCGCCACTTCGAGCAAGGAGCCCCTCGACCGCGCCGCGCTCTCCTCCATTCGCGCCTCGAGCCCCTTCGAGCCGCTCCCGCCGGCCTTCAGCGGGCCGTTTATCGAGTTGCGTTTCATCTTCCTGTATAATCTGCCGCTCGACTACTAGTGAACGCGACCCGCAAGCAGGTTCTGGGCGCGCTGCTTCTGGCGCTGCTTCTTCTGATCTACCTCCTCGTTCGCTACTGGAAATACCTGGGATGAGCGCGGCGGCACAGCTCCCGACTGCGCTCGTGTCCCTCGTCGGGCCGACGGCTTCCGGCAAGTCGGCGCTGGGTGTCTGGCTGGCTGAACGATTGGGCGGCGAAGTGGTGGCCTGCGATTCAACGCAGGTTTATCGCCACTTTTCCATCGGCACCGCCAAGCCGGCGCCTGCGGAGCAGCGCGGCGTACCGCATCACTTGATGGATTTGCTCGAGCCGCACGAACTTTTCACCGCCGGGGAGTATCGCCGGCGCGCGCTGGAAACCCTCGAGGACCTGCGTCGGCGTGGGCGCCTGCCCATATTCACTGTCGGCACGGGGCTCTACCTGCGCGCCCTGCTCGAAGGCCTGGCCGATGCACCCACTCGCTCGGACGTTCTGCGCGCCCGCCTCGGCGCGCGTGCCGAAAAACACGGCCCGGCTTATCTGCACCGCATTCTGCGCCGCCTGGACGCGCCCGCCGCGTCGCGCATCGCGGCACGCGATGCGCCAAAGCTCGTCCGCGCCATCGAAGTTTGCCTGCTGGCGGGTAAGCCAATCACCGAGGTGCATCGAGCCGGCCGCCCGCGCTTGGAAGGCTACGTCGCGCTCAAAGTTGGGCTAATGCCGTGCCCCGGCGAGCTCTCTCAGCGTATCGATCGGCGCGTCCAGTCAATGCTCGAGCGGGGCTGGCTGGACGAGTTGAAGGCCTTGCTGGCACGAGGTATACCGCCAACCGCCAAGCCATTCGGTTTCATCGGCTATCGCGAGTTGCGCACACACCTGGCAGGTGAGATGGACCTTCGCGAGGCTGTGCAGGCTATTCAGCAGGCCACGCGCCGCTACTCCAAGCGGCAACTCACCTGGTTTCGCAAGGAACCCGGCGTACATTGGTTTCAGGGTTTTGGCGACGACCCGGAGATCGCCGCCGGTATCCTGAGGTATCTGGAGGCGCAACTCACCGCGGCACCGATGGCTCGCGCGCATGCCCGCGAGGGCGTATAATTTTTCACGCCAATGGACAAGGTCCGATCGACCCAGACCGATGAACGTGTGCTGCTGGTCGGTGTGGGATTGAAGCGAGCGTCGCGCCTGCCGGGCCTGGAGGCCCGGGAAGCGGAGCGCGAGTCGCTTGCGGAGCTTGAAGAGCTGGCGCGCAGCGCCGGCGCAGAAGTGGCCGGCAGCGTCTTTCAGATGCGCGAGGGGTTGGATCCAGCCACGGTCATCGGGCGCGGCAAGCTTGAGGAAGTAAAAATCGAAGCACAGATGCGAAGGGCGCCGTTGGTCGTGTTCGACGGCAGCCTCACGCCGGGCCAGCAGCGAAACCTCGAGCGCGCCACCGACTGCCGCGTCATCGACCGCACGCAATTGATCCTGGACATCTTTGCGCGGCACGCCCGCAGCCGCGAAGGCCAGCTCCAGGTCGAGCTGGCGCAGTTGAGCTATCTGCTGCCGCGGCTGACCGGCCGCGGCACGGAACTCTCGCGTTTGGGTGGCGGCATCGGCACCCGCGGCCCCGGCGAGCAGAAACTCGAGACCGATCGCCGGCGCATCCGCGAGCGCATCGGCAAAATCGGGCGCAGCATCGAGACCCTGCGGCGCCAGCGCTCGCTTCGCCGCGAGGCGCGCCAGGCCGTGCCGCTGGGCACGGTGGCGCTGGTGGGTTATACGAACGCGGGTAAATCTACACTCTTCAATGCGCTCAGCCGGGCAGAGGTTTTGGTTTCGCCGAAAATGTTTGCCACGCTCGACCCCACCGTGCGCGCCGTGCGCCTGCCATCAAACCGCCGCGTGCTGCTCTCCGATACGGTCGGGTTCATCCGCGACCTTCCCCCGAGCTTGCTCGCAGCATTCCGCGCCACACTGGAAGAGGTGCAAGAGGCGGCGCTCATCCTCCACATTAGCGATATCTCCAACGCGCATCACGCCGAGCAGGATGCCGAGGTGGAGAAGGTATTGACGGAACTCGGGGTCGAGAGCCGGCCGCGGTTGCGTGTCTGCAATAAGATTGACCGCCTCAGCTTGGAGGAATTGGCTGCTCTGAACCACGGCGCGGCGAATGCCGCGGCCAATGGAAGCGTGATGGTGTCCGCTCTGGTCGGCACGGGCCTCGAGGAGTTGTTGCGACGCATTGACCAGGCCATGCCGGTGGACCCCATCGTGCGGCTACAGTTCTTCGTGCCCTTGACCGACGGGCGCACGCTGGCGCTGGTGCACGCGCTCGGGCGCGTGCTACGCTCCGAAGTGCGCGATTCCCAGATGGCCATGGAAGCCGAATTGCCCGAATCGGTCGCCCGCCGGTTGAAACTCCAAGCCACTAGCTCGCGCGCCTGAGAGGATGCCCCGGAGGCCGCCGCGTCGCACTCCCCCTACGGAACTTTTACCCTGAGACCTTGCGTAACTGAATGTAGTTCGATCGGGAGGCCATCGCCATGGCTGGGTTTCTGCTCTGGTGCATCCTGCTGGTAGTTTGCTGGCCGCTGGCGCTGCTGGCACTGGTGGTCTACCCGCTGGTTTGGCTTCTTTTGTTGCCATTTCGCCTCGTGGGAATCGTGGTCACTGGCCTTCTGGACGCCATCTGGCAGCTTTTTCTCCTGCCCGGGCGAGTGCTCCGCCGCATCTGAAAGCGGAAGCCGGGGGTCGCGCGGCCCTCGCGTATCCTGGTCTCGATTGCTCCTCGGGACCGCGTGGTGGAAATATTGTGCTCGATCTCGATGGCGGAAGCAAAATGATTGCACTGTGGAAAACCGTGTGGAAATCCTGCACCACGTTGGGGCAACTTCGCCAAGCCCGGAGGGAGCGCAACAGTCTGGCAGATGGGGGCATCTTCTGTATCTTCTTTTTTATCACAAAATTAACTGGAACCATGCCGGTGGCCTCGTTGGTTTCAGACTCCACAGTCAAGGGGTGCGCGCGCGGCGGATTTGCACAGCATTGCAGCAGGTTGTATCCGGAGAGTAACCGGCTGACTGCAAGTTTTTTGTGCAGGTTAGTGCGCTCTGAATCCGGCCCTCGCTTCGAGCCCGCCGTTGACGGCCGCCGGATTGGGGGACTATAGTGTGGACGCCTCGCGTCAGGGAGTGCGGCGGCGAAGGGTGAGCCGAATCCTCCCGAGTGTGTCATGAACCTGCCGAACAGCCTGACCATTCTGCGCATTTTCTTTGTTCCCCTGTTAGTGGTGGTGTTGCTGACCCGCGAACCCAACCCGGTGGTCTGGGGCGTCCCCGTGCATTTCGAGGTTTGGGGCGTGCTGATTTTGTTGGCCGCGGCGGCCACCGACTGGGCGGACGGCTATTTTGCGCGGCGGCGGGGCGAGGTGACCACTCTGGGCATCCTTCTAGACCCTATTGCCGACAAGCTGTTGATCTCGGCGGCATTCGTTTCGCTGGTGGGGATGCACCTGGTGCAGCCGTGGATGGTCGTGATCATCATCGGGCGCGAGTTCATCGTGGTCGGGCTGCGCAACATTGCCTCCGCCGAAGGCTTCACCATCCAGGCCTCCGCGCTGGGCAAGACCAAGATGGTTTTGCAAGTACTCGCCGTCTGCGCGGTCATCCTGGGGTCGAAGTACCGTTGGGTAAAACCACTGGGGAAGCTACTGCTGTGGCTGGTGGTGGTAAGCGCGGTGGCCTCGGCGGTGCAGTATTATCTGAAATTCTGGAGCCAGGTGGACGACCGGGTCAAGCAACGACGCCACCTGCGGCTCCTCGAGCGCAGGAAAAAGCAGCAGGATGTCCCCACTTTGTAGCGACGACCGCCGCGCGCTGCTCGAGCTGGCGCGGCGAAGCATCGTCGAAGCGGTGCGCGACGCCCGCGTCCTGGATTTCCCCGGCCCCGTCGGCGCGCTGGCGCAGCCCTCCGGCGCCTTCGTCACCTTGCATCGCAGCGGGCAGCTATGCGGGTGCATTGGGCAGGTGTGGCCGCGTGAAGCGTTGGCCGCGATCGTCGCGCGTTGCGCTATTGCCGCGGCCACCAAAGACCCGAGGTTCCGCCCGGTGCACGCTGAGGAATTGCCGGACCTCGAGATTGAGGTCTCGGTCCTCTCTGACCTGACGCCCATTCAGCCCGAAGCCATAGAAGCGGGTCGGCACGGGCTGGTCGTGGCCCGGTATAACCAGCGCGGTGTGCTGTTACCGCAGGTCGCCGCCGAGCGCGGCTGGGCTCGTGAGCGCTTTCTGCAAGAAACCTGTGCAAAAGCAGGCATGGAACCCGATGCCTGGAAAGATCCCGCCACGAGTCTGATGGCCTTCACCGCCGAGGTGTTTTCCGAGGCGGACTTCGCCCCCCGCCGGCGCGAGCAGGTTGGTTAGCGGTCCGCTCGACTCTGCCTCGTCCAACGCAAGCGAGCTCATCCCCGTCCGGGGCTGAGCCCTACTGTTCCCGCTGCGGATTGTCAGGGAGAAACCTGTCGAGCGGGGCTACTCGATTTCGACGTAGCTGCCGACGTACACTTCGCGCAGGCTGAGTGTGACCATCACGGTCGAAGCGTTGGGCGAGACGCGCAGCACGATCCCTTCGCCCAGAATTTCTCTTGGCAGACCGCCCCAAGAGTACAACCCCGGAGTACGGCCGAAGCCGTAAATTTTGTAGGCGGTGCCGTAGCTCTGGTAGGCGGACTCGGCGCGGGTGCCCTGGTAGTGGAAGAACCGGAAGTAGTCGCCGACCTTGACGCCCTGTGAGGCGCCCAGATTGACATAAACGATGGTATTGGTCCCGGCCACTTGGCCGAAGTTCTTCGTCGCCACCACCATGGCCGAATTCTTCCCGCTCGCCGGAGCGAAGCGGTCAAAGTCGGCCGCCGCTTTGAAGGGCGGCGCGGGGCGCTCGGTGAAGGGGCGCACGATGTCGCCGCGCTGCATGTAGTCGCAGGAGAAGAGCACCTCGGCGATGGCGACATTGGGCTCGACGTGCACCACGCGCACCTTCCCGAGGTCTTGATACATTGTGCCCATCGCCCGCAGCAGAAACATCTGCCAGCGGAACCACCTGTACCTCAGCGGTTCCTTCACCGCGCGCGTCACCAAATATTCGTCGCCCATCTTCACGCCCTGCGACGCGCCTCGGTTGAGGTACACCAGTTCGCCCTGAGCGAAGAGCAGTTTGTAGTTCGATTGCTCGCCGGAAATCAGATAGCTGTCCGTGGGGATCTGCTCGGTCGTGACGATGCCCGAGCAGTAGATCTGGCTGGCATCGGGCGCTTTAGGCGCTTGCTGGGCGGCCGCGGCGGCCGCGGCCAGCAAAATCAACAGACAAAGGCAACCCGTCTTTGCGCGCATCTGCGAATTCCTCCCAGGACCCTTCTCTCAAGCGCCCGCATTGGCTCGGCGGGTCTTCAATGCGACGGTAACAAACGACCCTGGAAGCGTCAAGCGTGTCGGCCCCACGCTTTACACTTTGGATACCGCGTGGTAGAAGCCCAGCACCCCCGTCGGACGGGGTCAGAAGGAGCGTGGGGTGCTGTTCGGCAGAGAACGCATCTGCGCCGTGGTCGCCGGTTCTACAGCGGCGGAGATGGCGCGCCAGCTTGACCGCGCCCTGCGCTGGACCCGCACGATTGAATTGCGGCTGGATTGGCTGAAGAGCCCCAGGGAACACCTCAAATTCATCTTCCGCAGCCCCCGCAGGCGGCTGCGGCCGACGCTGATCTGCACTTGCCGGAGGCGCCCGGCCGGGGGAAGATTCTCCGGCAACGTGCGTCACCAGCTTTCCCGGTTTGTCTTCTCCTGGCCCCTTCATCCCCAGTGGTGCGACGTCGAAATCGAAACGGCGGGCCAATTTCCCGCCGGCGAGTTAAGAAAATTCCTTGGCCCGGCACGGCTGCTGGTCTCCTACCACAATTTCCGGCGGACGCCGCGAAACCTTGCCGCGATTGCGCGTCGGCTGGCTCGCAGCGGCGGCGACGCCATCAAAATCGCGACGCACTGTCGTTCCCTTGCGGACTGTCTGCGCGTGCTCGCGCTGGCCCGAGGTCACCGGCGCGTTGTTGCGGTGCCCATGGGCGAGTACGGCCTGCCGGCGCGCGTGCTGGCGCTGCGCGAAGGAAGCGCACTGGCCTACGCGGCGGTGGAAGAAGCGACCGCGCCGGGACAACTCTCGCTCGAAGCGATGAAGCGCGTCTACCATGCCGACACGCTCGATCGGCGCACGCGCGTCTATGGAGTGATTGGCCATCCGGTCGGCCACTCGCTCTCGCCGCTGATGCACAACGTCGGCTTCCAGATGCGGCGCATCAATGCGGTCTATTTGCCCTTCCTGGTCCGCGACTTGCACGATTTCATCGCCGCGATCGAGCCGCTCGGCATCGCCGGCTTCAGCGTGACCCTGCCGCACAAGCAGCGCATCCTGCGCTACTTGGACGACTGTGACCCACTGGCGGTCCAAATTGGCGCGGTGAATACGGTAGTGGTCCGCGGCGGCAGCAGGCTTTACGGCTACAATACCGACTACGTTGGCGTGCTGCGCGCGCTTGAGCGGCGCGTGCGGCTGCGCGGCAGTCGAGTCTTGATCTACGGGGCGGGGGGCGCCGCGCGTACTGTGGCCTTTGCGCTGGCGCAGGGCGGAGCGACTGTCTCGGTGAGCGCGCGGCGCCCCGGCCCGGCGCGATCGCTGGCCCGCGCCGTGGGTGGCGAAGCGGTGCCGCGAGCCTGCCTGCGTCGGGAGTTTTTCGATGCCATCGTCAACGCCACTCCGGTCGGCATGTATCCGCGCGCCGGCAAAGCGCCGCTGCGACCAGCGGAGCTGAACTGCCGCGTGGTGATGGATCTTATTTACCGCCCGGCAAAGACCCGCCTGCTCAGGCTGGCCGAACGCCGCGGCCTCGAAGCGATTTCCGGGGTGGACATGTTTGTGGCCCAGGGCACAGCGCAGTGGGAGATCTGGACTGGCGTGCGCGCGCCGGTAGCGGCGATGCGCCGCGCCGTGCTCGCCGCGCTGCGGCGCGAGTCGACTCCAGCAGGCCAGCGATGATTCAGCCGGATTACAAAACGTTTCGGCGATTGGCGCGCCAAGGCAACCTCGTGCCGGTCTACGATACGATCACTGCCGACCTGCTCACACCTGTTTCCGCTTATCTGCGCATGGCGCGCGGTGCCCGCTACGCCTTTCTGCTGGAAAGCGTTGAGGGCGGCGAAAAAATTGCCCGCTACACCTTTGTCGGCGCGAATCCGCTGGAGGTGTTTCGCTACGTCCAGGGCGCCAGCATCATCGAAGGTGAAGCCCGGCTGCACTGGGAGCAGGCGAACCCTATCGAATTCCTGCGCCGGCGCGTCGGGCGCTACCGCCCGGTGCGGGTTCCCGGCCTGCCGCCGCTCGTGGCCGGGGCCATCGGCTATTTCGCGTACGATATGGTGCGCTTGCTTGAGCACATCCCGGCGACGGCGCGCGACGACCTCGGCTTGGATGACGCCGTGCTGATGTTTTATCTCGGCCTGGTGGCGTTTGACCACGTCCAGCATCGCGTCTGGATTGTGCGCAACGTCTTCACCGAAGGCGAGGGCGGCCTGCGCGCCAAGTATGACGCCGCGGTGCGCGAAATTGCGGCGACGCGGCGCCTGCTTGAGCGGCCGCTCGAGCCCGAGCGTCGCCTGTCTACATCGGCGGGCAAGCTGCGCATCGCATCCAACTTCCGGCGCAGCGCCTATCTCGCTGCGGTGCGCAAGGCCAAGCGTTACATCCGTGCCGGCGACATCTTTCAAGTTGTGCTCAGCCAGCGCTTCGCTGCCCGCACGGCCGCTGACCCATTTGCCATCTACCGCGCGCTGCGAGCGCTGAATCCTTCGCCGTACCTGTACTTCCTGCGGCTCGGCGACGTGACCGTCATCGGCAGCTCGCCGGAAATGCTCGTGAAGGTGCAAGGGCGCGACGCCTTTTACCGTCCCATTGCTGGAACGCGCCACCGCGGCCGTGACGATAGAGAAGATCAGCGCCTTGAGGCCGAGCTTGCCGCGGACCCCAAAGAGCGCGCCGAGCACATCATGCTGGTGGATCTGGGGCGGAACGACCTGGGACGCGTTTGCGAGTACGGCTCCGTGCGCGTGGAAAAACTGATGACCGTCGAGCGGTACTCGCACGTCATGCACCTGGTGTCCAGTCTACGCGGGCGCCTCCGGCCGGATGTGGACTGCTTTGATGCGCTGATGGCCTGCTTTCCTGCAGGAACCGTCAGCGGCGCTCCCAAAGTTCGAGCGATGGAAATCATTGACGAGCTTGAGCCGACGCGCCGCGGCATCTATGCCGGAGGAATTCTGTACCTGGATTTTTCCGGCAACCTGGACTCGTGCATTGCCATCCGCACCCTGGTCGCCAAGGGCGGCTGGGCCTACGTGCAGGCCGGCGGCGGCCTGGTGGCCGATTCGGTTCCCCAGCGCGAGTTCGAGGAGACGCTTAACAAGTCGCGGGCGCTTCTCGCGTCGCTGGAAGCCGCCCATGCCGGTAGAATGTAGGGACCGGCGAGCCGAGGAGGCCGGGAAGCACTGAGCATGATCCTGGTCATCGACAACTACGATTCGTTTACCTATAACCTGGCGCAGTATCTGGGCCAGTTGGGCGAGACTCTTGAGGTGTGCCGCAACGACCAGATCACCCTCGAGGAGGTTGCCAAGCGCAGGCCCAAGCGCATCGTCATCTCGCCCGGGCCGGGCGTCCCGGAGGACGCCGGCATCACCGTGGAGCTGGTCCGCCGCTTCGCCGGCAAAGTGTCGATTCTCGGCGTCTGCCTCGGCCACCAGGCCATCGGCTATGCCTTCGGCGGGCGCGTGATCCGCGCCCCTACGATCATGCACGGCAAGACCAGCCCGATCACCCACGACGGCAAGACCATTTTCCGCAAGGTGCCGCAGCGGTTCACCGCGACGCGCTACCACTCGCTGGTGGTGGACCGCAAGGGCCTGCCGCGGGAGCTCGAAGTCTCCGCGCGCACGCCCGACGGCACCATCATGGGCCTGCGCCACCGCAAGATGCGCATTGAAGGCGTGCAGTTCCACCCTGAGTCGGTCCTCACCGAAGTCGGCATGCAAATCCTGCGCAATTTCCTCACTCTCTGACTCGCGGCCCGGGATGACCGAACACGCCATCGAAGTTGAAAACTTGGTGAAGGATTATCGCCCGCGTAACCCGAGTCCGGTGCGCGCGGTGGATGGCATGAGCTTCAGCGTGGCGAAGGGGACGATCTTTGGCCTCCTCGGCCCCAACGGCGCGGGCAAGACGACCATCCTCAAGATGCTCTCCACATTGAGCCGGCCCACGGCCGGCCGTGCGCGCCTACTCGGCTACGACGTGGTGGAACATCCCCTTGAGGTGCGCCGGCGCATCTCCGTCGTCTTACAGGAGACGGCGGTGGAAATGTTTCTCAGCGTGCGGGACAACCTGCTCACCTTCGCGCGCTTCCATGGAATGGACCCCGGCCTGGCTCGCCGCCGCGCCGCGGAAGTGCTCGGGCGCTTCCAGCTGACCGCAGATGCCGACCGCAAGGTGCAGGACTTGAGCGGCGGCTATCGCCGGCGCGTGCAGGTGGCCAAAGTGTTCATGGTTTCGACTCCCGTGTTGTTCATGGACGAATTCTCAACCGGCATGGACCCCATCCTGAAGCGCGCCGTGATGGACTACCTACGCGATGAGGCGCGCCAGGGCCGCACAATCGTTTTAACCACGCAGATCCTGAGCGAGGCGGAAGAGCTCTGCGAAGACATCTTGATCATGAACAAGGGCCGCCAGGTGGCCCGCGGTGACCTGCACGCACTGAAGCTGCTCTCCGAAGGGGTTTACGAGGTGGCCATGACGTTTGCCGAGCTGCCTGCTTCCATCGAAACGCAGCTCGCGCGCCTGTCCCCGCTGCGAATGAAGATTAGCCAGAACACCATCGAGCTGGCCCTGAAGGCCGATGAGGCGCGGGTGCTCGAGCTGGTGAGCGAGCTGGCCCGCAACCGTCGCGTCCTGCGCGTCGAGGTCAGCGGCGCCAGCCTAGAAGATATTTTTGTCGAGCTGACCAAGGGCGCGTAAGCAATCGGGCAGGGATCCCCTCCTGTTTGCTCGTTGCGCCCTGCGGGGGAGAATGCCATGGCTGCCATTTCTGCGGTCTTCTACCGCGAAGGAAAAATCCGCATCACCAACCTGACGTTTATTTTCTGGGACTTGTTCTATCCGTTGGGCTACCTGCTGGTGTTTGGCGTGGGCATCAACTACGCGCTGGGTTCCCCCTCAGGCGCCGCCGCGGTGGACTACAACGCCTTTTTTCTGGCGGGCGTTCTAGGTATGGCCAGCTTCGGAATCGCGGCGAACACTTCCTGGTCATTCTTCCTCGATCGCGATAACGGAATTTTCTTCGAGATGTTGACCTACCCGCTCAGCCGCGCCGAGTACCTGCTCGGGAAGGTCCTCTTCAATGTCCTGATTGCCGCGATACAGGCGGGCATCACTGTGGGCCTTGGCAGCATCCTCCTCGGGATCCGCATCCGCTGGGACCTGCTGCCGCTGCTCATCGTGGGGATTGTCGGGGGGACGTCGGGATGGTTCTTCTTCTATGCCATCTTCGCGCTGAAGATCCGCCGCAACGACCTGTTCAATAGCGTCACGTCGGTCTTCTATTTCGTCTTTCTGTTCGCCAGCTCAGTTTTCTATCCGCTCGAGCCGTTGCCGGCGTGGTTTCGCGGCGCAGCGCTCGCCAACCCCATCACTTGGCAGGTGGACCTGTTGCGGCTGAGCACTATCGGCGCGGGCGAGCCGCGGCGGATCGCAATAGAAGCCGCGGCGTTTGCGCTGTTCTCGGTGGTCTCGTTCCTCTACGCGGTCCGTTGCCTCCAGCAACAGGAATAGCCGCCGGCGGCAGAGCCTGAAACGCCCGGCTTACTTGGTGGCCGTCCAATCGTCCATCGCCATCGTCTTGCCATCCCTGCTCTTAAATTCTATTTTCTCGAAGTTAAAGGTGATTTCTTCCATCGGCTTGGTGCCGCCGGGGAGCTTCTGCAGGCTGGAGATCAAGGCATCGGTCAAGACCAACGTCTTATAGACCTCTTCGCCACCGCGAGGGCTCGGCCGAACAAATTCCATGACCACCGAAGTCAGCACCTCGCCCGTGCTGGCTGCCCTTGCGATCATGGGTGAGGCCGGCCCCCATTCCTTGACAATCGTGATCGAGCCGTGCTGCCGCTTGCCTGTGGCCATTCCGCTGCCAGCCTCCCGCGCTGCAGTGGTCCGGCCGGTAGCCATTCCGCTGCCGGCTTCCCGCCCTGCGGCGGTTCGGCCGCTGGCCATTCCGCTCTGGGCGTCCCGGGGTGTCGTCACCCGAAGGGAGAATTTGGATGCGGGAATTCTGTTTCCCTGCTGAGCGCTGGCGCCCTCGCCTTTGAATACTCCTTGCCTGGACCCTGTAATCTTCAGGTAAAAATCGGCGCTCGCCGTGTATCCGAGCGCCGTCGCAAGGCAAACTGCGACTGCAATGGTCGCCAACCGAACCAGGAGCTTCGCATTCATCGCCGGCCTCCAGAAGTTTTAGCGAGATAGATGCATCCCACAGAATGGTGGAGATTCTAACCCGTACAACCGCAGGGCACGGGCCAGGAGAGAGGCTTGTTTCCAGGCCGGCAAGGGGGAGCCACGCTGCACATTTCCGAGCGGCAAGATGAGCCTAGCTAGCCGATTGGGCGCCGTCGTCCATGGCCATGGTCTCGGCTGCGCAATCTTCCAGTTCGATCCACATGTGGCGAATCTTTCTATTTCAGCGTTCGGCTAGCCGTTGGTGAAGGCCACGAGCGCGTCGAATTTGGCGTGCGCGGCGCCGGAATCGATGGATTGCGCTGCTCCGCGAACGCCCTCCCGAAAATCCGCTGCCAGCCTTGCGGCCACCAGCGCCGCGGCGGCGTTGGCCAGGACAATGTCGCGCCGCGGGCCCGCCTCGCCCTCGAGCAGGTGCCGAATGATGCGGGCATTTTCCGCGGCATCGCCGCCGGCCAGCGCTGCGAGCGGCGCCCGGCACAGCCCGAAGTCTTCCGGCGCAAGGCGATAGCTGCGCACAGTCCCCTGGCGCGCCTCGGAGACGTAAGTCTCACCGCTCAGCGAGATTTCATCCAGGCCATCGGCGCCGTGCACGACGAAAGCGCGCTCGACGCCGAGTTGCGCCAGTGCCTGTGCCATGGGTTCCGTCAACGCAGCCGCAAACACGCCCAGCACTTGTACCGATGCTCCCGCCGGATTGGTGAGCGGCCCGAGCAGATTGAAGACCGTGCGCCCGCCCAACTGCCGACGCGCTCCCGCCGCGTGCTTCATTGCCCTGTGTATCGCCGGGGCGAACAGAAAACCGATTCCGACCTCCCGGATCGCCGCGCCGATGCGCTGCGGCGGCACATCTAGGTTTAAGCCCAGCGCCTCGAGCACGTCGGCAGAGCCGCATTTAGAGCTGAACGACCGGTTGCCGTGTTTCGCCACGCGCACGCCCGCTCCGGCCACCACAAATGCCGTGGCGGTGGAGACGTTGAACGTGCCCTGGGAGTCGCCGCCGGTACCGCAGGTGTCCACCAGCATTCCTTGCGGCGGGCCGGCAGAGTCGAAAATGGGCTCCGCGTGGCGGCGCATGGCGGTGGCGAAGCCCACCAACTCCTCCACCGCCTCACCCTTGGTGCGCAGCGCGGCCAGCAGGCCGATGACTTGCGCGTCGCTGGCCCGCCCGGAGAGCAGGTCCTCCATGGCCGCCTCGGCTTCGCGACGCGTGAGGTGCTCGCCAGCTTCGATTTTTCCAATGGCTGCGACGATCATGACTTGCTGCGCCGTCTAACTTGCTCGGCCTTGGCGTTCAGAGTAAACTGCCGCGTTTCGACTAAACGCGAATTCTAGCATTGTTCCTGGCGAGCCCGCTTCGGCGGGCGGACCGATGCCTGCGCGATGAAGATTCACGAATATCAGGCCAAGGCCATTCTGGCGCGATATGGCGTGCCGACGCCCCGCGGCGAGGTGGCGTTTAGCAAGGAAGAAGCGCGCGCCGCGGCGGAGCGCCTGGGCACGCCAGTGGTTGTGGTCAAGGCCCAGATCCACGCCGGCGGGCGCGGCAAGGCCGGAGGAGTCAAGCTGGCCCGCTCGCCTGCCGAAGTCGCTGAGCTCGCCGGCAAGATGCTGGGCATGAAACTGGTCACACCGCAGACCGGTCCCGCCGGGCGCATCGTCAGGCGGTTGCTGATCGAGGAGGGGCTCGACATCCAGCGCGAGCTTTACCTCGGGCTGCTGATTGACCGCGCGGTGGCCGCCCCGGTTTTCGTGGCCAGCGCCGCAGGCGGGGTCGAGATCGAACAGGTGGCGCGGGAAAATCCCACCGCAATCCTGCGGGAAACCATCCATCCCGCCGTGGGCTTGCAGCCCTACCAGGCGCGCAAGCTGGCGTTTGGCCTGGGCCTGCCGGCAGAAGCTGTGGTCGCCGCTGGGCCATTCCTGCAGGCGCTCTATCTCGCCTTCACCGATTCGGATGCGTCGTTAGTCGAGATCAACCCGTGCGTGCTGACCGGCGAGGGCAGGCTCATCGCGCTCGACGCCAAGATGACCTTCGACGACAGCGCGCTGTTCCGCCACAAGGAGATCCGCGAGCTGCGCGATCTCGACGAGGAGGACCCGCTCGAGGTGGAGGCCTCAAAGTTCAGCTTGAACTACATCAAGCTCGATGGCACGGTCGGCTGCATGGTGAATGGTGCGGGCCTGGCGATGGCCACCATGGACATCATCAAGCTGGCCGGCGGTGCGCCGGCTAACTTCCTGGACGTCGGCGGCGGCGCTTCCGCCGAGCAGGTCAGCAATGCCTTCCGCATACTGATGAGCGATCCCGCGGTGCACGGCGTGTTCATCAATATTTTCGGTGGCATCCTGCGGTGCGACGTTCTGGCCACCGGCGTGGTGGCGGCGGCGCGCGAGCTCGACGTGAAAGTGCCAGTAGTGGTGCGCATGGAAGGCACCAACGTCGAGCAGGGTCACGAAATCCTGCGCCGGTCCGGGCTGAACTTCACCATTGCGCGGGGCATGAAAGACGGAGCGGAGAAAATCGTGCGACTGGCAAGCAAGGCATGACCGAAGCAATGGAAGATTACTTGGCTTCATTTCAATGAGCATCCTGATCGATCAAGCTACGCGCGTCGTCGTGCAGGGCCTTACAGGGCGCGAGGGCAGCTTCCACGCCCAGCAGATGCTCGAGTACGGCACCAAACTCGTCGGTGGGGTCACGCCCGGAAAGGGCGGCACAAAACATCTCGACCTGCCAGTGTTCCATACCGTGGCGGAGGCGGTGCGCGAGACTGGCGCCAACGCCGCGGTGACCTTCGTGCCCCCGGCGTATGCTGCCGACGCCATTCTGGAGGCTGCTGACGCCGGGCTGCCGCTCGTCGTCTGCATCTCCGAGGGTATCCCCACGCTCGACATGGTGCGCGTGGCCGCGGCGCTGCGCGGGGGTCGGACGCGCCTGGTGGGGCCGAATTGTCCCGGCATCATCTCGCCCGGCAAATGCAAGATCGGGATCATGCCCGGGCGCATCCACAAGCAAGGCTACGTCGGGCTGGTCAGTCGCAGCGGCACGCTCACCTATGAGGCCGTGGACCAGTTGACGCAGCTCGGCATCGGCCAATCCACCTGCATCGGCATCGGCGGCGACCCGATTATCGGTACGTCGTTCCTCGATGCCATCCGCCTGTTCAACGATGACCCGGAAACACACGCCATCGTGATCATCGGCGAGATCGGAGGAGACGCCGAAGAGAAGGCGGCGGAGTTCATTCGCTCGAATGTGCGCAAGCCCGTGGTCGGATTCATCGCCGGGCAGACGGCCCCGCCGGGTCGGCGCATGGGCCATGCCGGCGCCATCATCAGCGGCGGCCAGGGCACGGCCAAGGATAAATACGCGGCCATGCAGGCCGCCGGGATCCATTGCGTCGAGAGCCCCGCGGAAATCGGCCAGAGCGTCGCCGCGGCGCTGGGCAAAGCCGCAGCAAAGTGAGAGGAGATCGCGTGGCTATCGAGCACACATTGGCGATCATCAAGCCAGATGCAGTCGAGCGTGGACTCGAAGGAGAGATACTCTCCCGGATTCACCAGGCGGGCTTCCGAATCCTGGCCATCAAGTCCCTGCGCATGACCAGGGCCGAAGCCGAAGGCTTTTACGCTGTGCATCGCCGCAGGCCGTTTTTCGCGCCGCTCACCGAGTTTATGAGTTCCGGCAAAGTCGTGGTGATGGTGCTCGAAGCCGAGAATGGCATCGCCCGCTGGCGCGACAACATGGGCGCCACAGACCCCGCCAAGGCCGCGCCCGGAACGATTCGCCGCGACTTCGGCACCAGCATCCAGAACAACTGCACCCACGGCTCCGACGCCCCCGACACCGCCGCCTTCGAAATCAGCTACTTCTTCCCGGGCTACGACGTGCTGTGAGGCCCGCTGCAGCGGGCGCCCCTGCAACCCGCGAATCGGCTTTGCGGCGCTTGCGCCAACCGATTCGGGTAGAATCGGCCTCCATGGAGCCGCTGCGCGAAGTCGGCCGGGCGTTGCTGATCTTTGGCGTGGTGCTGATGGGTGTGGGTGCAGTGCTGCTTTTGGGCGCGCGGCTGCCGTTTCGGTTGGGGCGGCTCCCGGGCGACATCGTCTATCGGGGCCGGCACGCGACATTCTATTTTCCCATTATCACGTGCTTGCTTGTGAGCCTCGGCCTCACGGTTCTTTTCTGGTTCTTCTCGCTATTCAGGCGATAATCGCATGACGCAATTCCAATTCAACTTGGCTCCCGAACGGAAAGTCTGGTCGGTCAGCGAGCTGACCAGCCGCATCCGCGACCTGCTCGCCGCGACATTTCCCGACATCTGGGTCGAAGGCGAGATCTCGAACTGCCATGAGGCGCAGTCCGGGCACGTCTATTTCACGCTCAAGGATGCGCGGGCGCAGGTCCGTTGCGTTTGCTTCCGCAATCAGGTGCGCCTGCTGAAATTCCGCCCCGAAGACGGTCTGCACGTCACCGTGCGCGGCTCGGTGAGCGTCTATGAGCCGCGGGGGGAATACCAGATCTACGTCGAACACGTCGAGCCGGTCGGCGTGGGCGCTTTGCAGCTCGCCTTCGAGCAGCTCAAGAAGCGCCTGGAGGCCGAGGGGTTATTCGACCCGGCGCGCAAAAAGCCGCTACCCGTGCTGCCGCGCCGCATCGGCCTGGTGACCTCGCCGCGGGGCGCGGCGGTGCGCGATGTGGTGCGCATCCTTCGGCGCAGGTTTCCCAATGTTCACCTGATCCTCTTTCCGGTGCGCGTGCAGGGCGAAGCCGCCGCCGGCGACATCGTCGAGGCCATCCGCCACTTCAACCGCCCGCCGGCGGTGGATGTGCTCATCCTGGCGCGTGGCGGCGGTTCGCTCGAAGACCTCTGGGCATTCAATGAAGAGGCTGTAGCGCGCGCCATCGGTGCCTCCGCCGTGCCCATCATCTCTGGCGTGGGGCACGAGGCCGACTTCACCATCGCTGACTTCGTCGCGGACGTGCGCGCCTCCACGCCCTCGGCTGCGGCGGAGATCGTCGTGCGCACGCGGCAGGAGTTTGACCATCACCTGGCGCAGCTCGAGCAAAAAATGTACCAGCGGGTGCGTTACCTGCTGCTCGAATGGCGCCACCGGCTGCAAGACCTCGCTGCCCACCCCGGCTTTCGCCGGCTGGAGGACTTACTCCGCGTGTACCGCCAGCAGGCCGACGAGTTCATCGCGCGGTTAGCGCTAGCGCTGCATGGCCAGCTCGAGCGGGCGCGGCGGCGGTTCACCGTGGCGCAGACGCGCATCGCCGCGTTCGACTTGCGCGCCCGGATTGCGGCGCTGCGCCTGCGGCTCGAGCAGCGCTCGGGCGACCTGCGCGTCCGCGTGGACCGGTTGCTGGTGCCCAAGCGGCAGCGCATGGAGCGGCTGATGCTGCAGCTCGACGAGCGCAGTCCGCTGCGCATGCTCGAACGCGGCTACTCGATTGTTTACGACACCGCCGGAAACCTCATCCGCGCCGCCGAGCAGGTGGCCGTCGGCGACGAGGTGGCCATTCAGCTCGCTCGCGGGCGGCTCGCGGCAGAAGTAAAAAAGAAAGAAAGCAAGTAGAGGAGGTAGAGGAAGCAGAGGAAGCCTAGCGCCGGCTTCCAGCCGGCGTTCTTGTGTGCCTTCTCCTCGGTGCGGATTACTCTGGAGTGCTGGTGACCTTGAGGACGGCCAGAAACGCTTCCTGTGGGATGTCCACCCGGCCGACGCGCTTCATGCGCTTCTTGCCCTCTTTTTGCTTCTCGAGCAGCTTGCGCTTGCGAGTGATGTCGCCGCCATAGCACTTCGCCAGCACGTTTTTGCGCATCGGAGCCACGGTTTCCCGAGCAATGACGCGGCTTCCGATGGCGGCCTGGATGGGCACCTCGAACAGTTGTCTAGGGATGAGTTTCCGCAGGCGGCTCACCAGCTCGCGCCCGCGGTCGTAGGCCTGCTCGCGGTGGCAGACCAGCGACAGCGCGTCCACCGGCTCGCCGCCCACGAGCACGTCCATTTTCACCAAGTCCGCCTCGTGGTAACCGGCCAGATGGTAGTCCAGCGAGGCGTAACCGCGGGAGACGCTCTTCAGCCGGTCGTAGAAATCCAGCACAATCTCATTGAGCGGCAGGTTGTAGGTGAGCATAACGCGCTGCGGCGAGAGGTACTCGAAGTTCTTCTGCACGCCGCGTTTTTCCTCGCAGAGCTGCAAGATGGCGCCCACCGAGTCTTCGGCGGTGATGATCATCGCCGTGATGATGGGTTCTTCGATCTTCTCCACCGAGTTGGGCGGCGGAAACTTTGTGGGACTGTCCACCTCAAGCACTTCGCCGGCAGTGGTGGTGATGCGGTAGCGCACGCTTGGCGCGGTGGTAATCAGGTTCAAGCCGAACTCGCGCTCCAACCGCTCCTGGACGATCTCCATGTGCAGCAGGCCGAGAAAGCCGCAGCGGAAACCAAATCCGAGCGCGGCGGAGTTTTCCGGCTCGTAGAAAAACGCGGCGTCGTTGAGCTGGAGCTTGCCCAGGGCGTCACGCAGCGGCTCGTAGGCGTCGGCCAGCACAGGGTAAAGCCCGGCGAAGACCATGGGCTTGATGGCCTCGAAACCCGGCAGCGGCAAAGCGGGGCGGTCAGCCTCGATGATGGTGTCGCCGACGCGGGCGTCGGCGACGCGTTTGATGTTGGCGATGACGAATCCGACGTCGCCGGCGGCGAGCTCTTCGAGCACCACCGGTTTGGGCGTGAGCGCGCCCATCGCCTCGACTTCGTAAACCTCGCTGTTCGCACAGAGGCGGATGCGCAGGTGGGGCGTGATGCGGCCTTCGACCACGCGCACCTGCACCACCGCGCCACGGTAGGAATCGAACCAGGAATCGAAGATCAACGCGCGCAGCGGTGCCTCGGTCGAGCCCCGCGGCGGCGGCACTCGCCGCACCACGGCCTCCAGCACTTCTTCAACGCCCAGGCCGCTCTTCGCGCTGATGGCCAGCGCGTCGCCGGCGGGAATGGCCAGCACATTTTCGATCTGCTCCTTCACCTGGTCGGGCCGCGCGGCCGGCAGATCGATTTTGTTGATCACCGGGATGATCGTCAGGTTGTTCTGCGCGGCGAGGAAAGTGTTCGCGACAGTCTGGGCCTCGACGCCCTGGCTCGCGTCCACCACCAGCAGCGCGCCCTCGCAAGCGGAAAGCGCCCGCGAAACCTCGTAGGAAAAGTCTACATGCCCGGGCGTGTCAATCAAGTTCAAGCGATAGGTCTTGCCGTCGCGAGCGGTGTAATACAGGCGAATGCTTTTCGCCTTGATGGTGATGCCTCGCTCGCGCTCGAGGTCCATCGAATCGAGCACCTGGGCGGTCATCTCGCGCTGGCTGAGCGCGCCGGTCAGCTCGAGCAGGCGGTCGGCGAGAGTGGACTTGCCGTGGTCGATGTGCGCGATGATGCAGAAGTTGCGGATGAGGCCAGGGTCCATCGGTCAGCGCTGACGCAGGAGCGAAAGGCAGCTCGTGAAGCGGATTTTGGGGATGCGTCCCACCTTGCGCGCTTGGGAATTTCTCAAAACAACCCAGTGTGCCACAATTCCAGGACGACCACCAGTCGCGCGCCGGATGGTCTCACGCCTGCCGCCCTGCGCATGGCCCGTCGACCAGCCCGCCGATTTGCTGGTTCGGCAAATTGGCCACAACAGTTTGGCGGAAGTCCGCCGGGCGGTATATAGTGTTTTAGTTTCGGCACCCGGGACTCTGCCCGTCTGCGGGTCTCGACTCCTTTGCGAAAACTGCGCAGCGCACATGGCTGTTGACGTCGCCAAAAGGCTCGACCGGGCCAAGCGTTACCTGGAGAAAAACAAACTCCAGGACGCCATCGAGGCCTACCTGGCCGTGCTGGAGGATTCGCCTGCGCACCAGGAGGCCATGCAGGCCCTCGGCGACCTTCACACCCGGCTGAATGAACCCGAGCGCGCCGCGATTTACTACGGCCTGCTGTTCGACCGGCTCACCGAGCCGGGCGACGAATCGCGGGCCACCGCGCTCTATGCGCGGTATCTGAAACCGTTCCAGCAACCGCCCGAGCGCGTGGCCCGCCACGCGCTGCTGCTGCAAAAACAGGGGAAGGTGGAGGAGGCCATCGAACAGTTCACCGCGGCGGCCGAGCTCTTCCAGGCGCGGCACAGGGAAGAGGATGCGCTGGCATGCTGGGAACGCGTCGCGCAGCTTGACCCGGACAACCCGGCGCGCCACATCGCCCTGGGCGAGTTCGGCGAGCGGCTGGGCAACGCGGCGGCGGCCGCCCGCGGCTTCCTGCGCGCCGGGCAATTGGCGGACGCCGCCGGCGAGCTCGATCGCGCGCTGGAACTCTTCGCCCGCGCCCACCGGCTCGCGCCGCACGAGCGCGGTGTCGCACTGCTCTACGCAAGAGCGCGCCTGCGCCAGGACGACGCCGCTGCTGCGGTTGCGCTTCTCGAGCCCTTTTCGGACACCGAGACCGACCCCGCGTTCCTGGATACGTTTGGCGTGGGTCTGATGCGCGTCGGGCAACTGGACCGCGCCCGCGGCGTGCTGGAGCAGTTCTACCGCGGCAACGCCGAGAGTTTTCCACGGCTGTTCGAGCTTGCGGACCTTTATTTCAAAGCCAAACAGGACGAGCCGGGCGTGCAGCTCCTTGCGCAGGTCAAAGGGCGCATGTTTGAGACCCACCGCGAGAGCGAATTTGCCGCGCAGGTGGATCGTGTCGCGGAGGCGAATGCCGCTTCGCTGCAGCTGACGGAGTTCTGGGGCGCGCTCTACAACGAGCTGAACCGCGAAGCGAAATATTTCGATGTGCTCGTGCGGTTGTTCGACCTTTACCTCGAGGCGGGCAATCTCCCCGGCGCCTGCGAGACGCTCGACCGCCTTGTGGACATCGATCCCTACGACTTCCGCAACCAGCAACGCATCGAGCGGCTGCACGGCCGCGCCGATCAGGCTTATCTGCGCAGCGTGGCGGGGCGCCTGGTCAAGGCCGCCACGCAGGGCCCGCAGCTGCCCGCCATGGGCCGCTCGCTCCGCGAGGAGGACGACCAGCCGGTAACTGAGGAAGGGCGCATCCAGCAGGCGCTCGAAGACTTGCTCGTGCAAGCGGAGATCTTTCTCCAATATTCTCTGCAGGCCAAAGCCGTCGAGCGGCTGGAAAAGATTGCGGAAATGTTTCCCGGCGAAGAGGAGCGCAACCCGCGCCTCCGCAATCTCTACGAGTTGGCGCACTGGTGGCCTGCGGGCTCGAAACGACCGCCGGAATCCGCTTCGACCGCACCCGCCACCGGCTCACCCACCGGGCGGACCGGCGTTTACAGCGCGGAGACGCTCCGCGACCTGGCCAAAATTTCCGAGATCAACCACAACGTCTATCGCCAGCCCACGCCGCGCGCCGTGCTCTCGGTGGCGGTCAACGAAATTGGCGCTTACTTGTGCGCCACGCGCTGCCTGGCGGTGGTGGGCGCGCCGGGACAGCCACCCCAGATGGCCGCGGAGTTCTGCGCCTCGGGCGTGGAAGCGTCTCCCGCCGACTTAGTTGTGCGCCTGCTGGGGCATATCGAGCGCGCCTCCCCTGATTCGCTCGGCGGACTGCCGCTCGAGGCGGCGGTCGCGCCCGTGCTCCGCGAACTGGGATTGGAGACCGCGCTGGGCGTGCCGCTCGTCGATAAGGAGACGCAGGCGCCCGCGGGAATGCTTGTCGCGGGGCACGCGGCGCCGCACAAATGGAAGCCCAACGAGACTTTCTTCCTGCAATCGCTGGGTGATCAGATGCTGCTGAGCGTCAACCACACCCGCCTGCGCACGCTGGTGCGCACCCTTGCCGTGGCCGACGAGAAAACCGGCCTGCTGGGTCGCAGCTCCTATCAGAATTGTTTGCTCGGGGAGACGACGCGCGCCAAATCGCAGGGCACGCCGCTGGCGTTGGCCATCTTGCAGATCGACCGCGGGCCAGAGCTCATCCGCCAGCAGGGTGAAGACCTGGTCGAACGCCACATGGATCAACTGGCGCGGGCCGTGCAGCCGGTGGTCCGGCAGAACGACCTGACCGTAAAATATACCGCGTGGGCGCTGGCCTTCATCCTGCCGGATACAACCCTCGCGGGCGCGCGCAGCCTCGCCGAAAAGCTACGCAAGACCGCCGCGGGCGTTCGCCCGCCGTGGAACGCCTCGCAGCTCACCGTGAGCGCGGTCGTTGCCGAAGCCATTGCGCGGCCCGACTTCGACAGTGAAGATATCGTCACCGATTTGATCAATCGCGCCGAGGCCAGCCTGGAAGAGGCGCGCAGGACGGGCGGCGATACCATCGTGTCGCTCGAAATCTCCCGGAGTTGAGAAGAAGTATGATTCTGACCGCGGTGATGATCCCGGCCGGGGCGCGCACACTGATGACGCGCTACACCGGGGCGTTTAAAGACAGTTCGGCCGTCGGCGGCGGGCAGGGGATCGCGATGATCGTCGAGGTCATGTCTTAGTCGCACTCACCGGTTTCGCTTGATCCTTTCTTCGTGGGGGGAATTCGTATGCCGATCCAGAAAGTGGGTGTGGTGGGCTGCGGCCTGATGGGCTCGGGCATCGCTCAGGTGGTTGCCCAAGCCGGCTGCGAAGTGGTTGTTCGCGAAGTCTCCGCGGAATTGGTGGACAAGGGGCTGAAAGGCATCGAGAAGAATTTGCAGCGCCTGGTGGATAAAGGAGCGCTCAGCGGGGTCGAGCGCGACCACACACGCAGCCGCCTGCGCGGCACCACCAGCCTCGACGAGCTACGCGACACCGACCTGGTGATCGAAGCCATCGTCGAGCTCTTGCCCGCGAAGAAGGAACTCTTCGCCGCGCTCGACAAGCTGTGTCCCCCGGCGACCATCTTCGCCAGCAATACCTCCTCGATATGCATCACCGAGATGGCTACGGCTACACGCCGCCCCGCCCGCTTTGTTGGCCTGCATTTTTTCAATCCCGTGCCGGTGATGAAGCTGGTGGAGGTGATCCGCACGATCTCCACCGATCCCCAGGTGTTCGACGAAATCGTGGCCTTTGCCGAACGGCTGGGCAAGATGCCGGTGCGAGCCAGCGACCGCACCGGGTTCATCGTCAACCGGTTGCTGGTGCCCTATCTGCTGGACGCAATCCGCGCCCTCGAAGAAGGCGTCGGCTCGATCGAAGACATGGATAAATCCATGAAGCTCGGCTGCGGCCACCCCATGGGCCCGTTTACGCTCCTCGACTTCGTCGGACTGGACACCACCTACTATATCGCCAACGTCATGTTCGACGAGTTCAAGGAGCGGCGCTTCGCGCCGCCGCCCCTGCTCAAGCGCATGGTGCTGGCCGGCTGGAACGGCCGCAAGGCTGGCCGCGGATTCTATGATTACACCGATCCGCAGAACCCGAGGCCCGTGCGGCTCGCCTAGGGCCCGAAAGTCGAGAAGCCAAACGCGAGATTCGCAAGAGGGGAAACAGAAAGCGGAGAATGCACAATGGAGAATAGCTCACAGAGAGTTGGACGCTGATGGCTGAGAGATAAAACTGAAGAACGGAGCGCTCCTCCCATGACCTACGAGAATCTCTTGTACGAGAAGAAAGAAAAGATCGCTTACATCACCTTCAACCGCCCAAAGGTGCTGAACGCGCTGAACCGCAAGACCATGGAGGAGCTAGGCGACCTGCTTGCCTCGGCGCGTGAGGATGCTGAGGTGCGCGTGCTCGTCCTGACCGGCGCGGGCGAGAAGGCTTTTATCGCCGGTGCCGACATCAACGAGCTGGCCGAGCGCACGCCGATCGATGGCAAGGAATTCTCGTTCTTCGGGCAAACCGTGTTGCACAGGCTCGAGACCCTCGGTAAGCCTTCGATTGCGGCCATCAACGGTTATGCGCTAGGCGGCGGCTGCGAGCTGGCACTGGCCTGCACCATCCGCCTAGCCAGCAAGACAGCGAAACTCGGCCAGCCCGAAGTGAAGCTGGGCATCCTCCCCGGCTACGGAGGCTCGCAGCGCCTGCCGCGGCTGTGTGGCAAGGGCGTGGCGCACGAGCTGGTGCTCACCGGAGAGATCATTTCGGCCGAAGAGGCGCTGCGCATCGGCCTGGTGAATCGGGTGACCGAATCGACTGAGCTGATACCCGCGGCCGAAGCCCTGGCTAAGAAAATCATCGCCAACGCCCCGCTCGCGGTAAAGTTCGCCATGGAGGCCATTGAGCACGGCATGGAGATGCCGCAAGAGGAAGGGCTGTTCCTGGAGGCGACTCTGTTCGGCCTGTGCTGCGCCACCGAGGACATGCGCGAAGGCACCCGCGCCTTCCTGGAGAAGCGCACGGCGCAGTTCCGGGGACGATGAATCAAGGCAGAGGAAGCAGAGGGGCAAAGGAGGCAGAGGAGACGAGTGAAGCCCCCGGTGTCTGATCTGCAAAGGCGAACATGAACCAAAAGATTCAACCGAGACAAATCCGCGGCGAACTGGAGGCTGCCGGACTGCGTTTCGGCGTTGTCGTCAGCCGGTTCAACAGCTTTATCACCGAACGCCTGCTCGCCGGAGCGCTCGACGCTCTGGAGCGCGCCGGTGCCGAATCGAAGCAGATTGACGTCGTGCGCGTCCCCGGCTCGTTCGAGCTCCCCCTTGCCGCGAAAAAGCTGGGCCAATCGGGAAATTATGATGCCGTGATCTCCATCGGCTGCATCTTGCGCGGCGAGACCTCGCACTTCGAGTACATCTCCTCGGAAGTCGCCCGCGGCGTACAGCTCGCGCAAATGGATACGGGCGTGCCCATGATTTTCGGCGTGCTCACCTGCGACACGCTCGAACAGGCCATCGATCGCGCCGGGCTGAAAAGCGGCAACAAAGGCTTCGAGGCAGGGCTCGCAGCGCTCGAAATGGCGAATCTTTCCCGCAAGATTTCTCCCGCCCGCCGCGGCCGGGGCCGCGGAGACCGCCGTTAGCATGTCGCTGCGGCGCAAGGCGCGCGAGTACGCTCTGCAGATGCTTTTCCAGTGGGAAATCGGCCGGCAACAGCCGGCGCGCGTCGAGGCGGGCTTCTGGAAGAATGCGCGCGCCGAGAAAACCACCCGCACCTTTGCCAACCAGCTCTTTGAAGGCGCAGTTACAGAGGCAGCCGCGTTAGATGAGCTCATTGCCCAGCACTCCGAGCACTGGCGCTTGGAGCGCATGGCCGCGATCGACCGCGCCATTCTCCGCCTGGCGGTCGCGGAGCTGCGCGCCGGCGCCACGCCCGTCAAGGTGGTCATCAACGAGGCCGTCGAACTGGCCAAAAAGTTTTCCACGGAAGAGGCTGCTCCCTTCATCAACGGTATCCTCGACGCTGTGCGCAAGGCCGAGCGGAAGTGAAGTCCCGCCGCGACACGAAACCGTTCAGTTTTGACCGGCGCGCATAGTACAATCCCGCCCGCCTTGTGCGAAGTCTCGGGGCGCAGGGAACCTCTTCTCGTGATCTTCCGATGGACAGCCGTGACACGCAAAGGGAATGCACGCTTCCCTCGGCGATGCCTGCTGTGCGTCGTCTGGCTGGTGCTGGCGGTAACGTGCCCGGCACAGTCGAAATCCGCGGCGATCCGCGGCAAAGTCGTTGACCCAAAGGGCGGCAGCGTGCCCGGCGCCCAGGTGCGGCTGGCCAACCCCATCACCAACTATTCGCAGTCTGCCGTGAGCTCCGACGCGGGCGAGTTTCAACTGGTGGACATTCCCTTCCATTTGTACACCCTCACAGTAGAGGCGGCCGGGTTCGAGCCTTTTGTCCGCGAGGTCCAGGTGCGTTCCAACCTTGACCAGCGCGTGGATGTGCGGCTCAGCGTCGCGACTGTCCGACAGCAGGTGAACGTGGTCTCCGTAGGGGAAATGATTGACGCCGAGCAAACCGCGCCAAGCGTGGTCATTGACAGCAGCCGGATCCTCGATTGGCCCACGCCGCAGCCGAGTCGCAGCACCGAAGAAATTGTCTCTTCCGCGCCCGGCTGGACGCTCGATGCCAATGGCCGGCTCCACGCCCGCGGCATTGAATACCAGGTGCAGTATTCGCTCGACGGCATCCCCATCACCGATACGATGGCCGCCACATTCGCCAGCTCGCCTGATCCGCGCAATTTCCGCTCCGTGGAGATCACCACGGCGAATATTCCGGCTGAATACGGCAACAAGCTTGCCGGGATCATTGCCGTCAACACGCGCTCGGGTCTGGAAATCCCAACTTCAGGCAGCGTCACGCTCTCGGGAGGCAGTTTTTCCACTTTCGAGAGCTCGTTCGACGTCGGCGGCCACACGCGCCGTTTCGGCTACTTCCTGAGCGCGGCGGGCGGCGCATCCCATCGCTTCTTGGATCCGCCAGCACTGGAGAATTTTCACAATCGCGGCCGGGGGGTGAAGACTTTCTTCCACTTTGACTTTACCCCGACGACGAGAGACCTGCTGCGTTTCACCGGCTCGGTAGATGGCGCGCGCTTTGACGTGCCTAACTTACCGAACCAGCAGGCTGCCGGGCAGGACCAGCACCGCGAATCCGCCGACAATCTTGCGGGACTCTCCTGGCAGCACAGTTTCTCAGGCGACTTGCAAAGTTACCTGGCCGTTTACGAGCGCTACAATTCGGCTCGGCTGCGCAGCAACACGCTCTCTGCGCCCGTCTTTGCCGAGCAGTCGCGCCACAACACCAACTTCGGCGCGGTCGGCTCGCTCACCTACCACGCGCAGCGCCACACCATCAAGACTGGTTTCGACTTGCTGCGCTTCCCGCTCAGCGAATCATTCACCTTTGCCATCACCGACCTCGCCGCCCTGCTCAAAAGAGAGCCTGACCTGCCCGACCCGGTCCGCAACTTCACCCTGGCCCATCCTTTCCTGTTTCAGGCGCGACGCGCGGGCTGGGAGGTCTCCTCCTATTTTCAGGACCACTTCCAGGCGGAGCGCAACGTTACCTTGGATTTGGGCCTGCGCTTCGACAGCTACCACTTTTTGGTTCGTAAGGATTTTGTGAGCCCGCGGTTCGGCGCTGCCTACTACATCCCCGGGATGCACACGGTTCTGCGCGCCTCTTTGAATCGCTTCCTGGAAACCCCCGCGCTCGAAAACCTGCTGCTCTCTTCGTCGGAGCAGGCGCGGATTTTCAGCCCCGCGAGTGACGCGGGCGGCACCGCCGCCGGCGCGCCCGTGCGCCCGAGCCTCGAGTGGCAGGCGGATGTGGGCTTCCAGCAGCAGGTGACGCGCCACCTTCGGCTAGACGCAACTTTCTACTTTCGCTGGCTGGTGAATCCTCCCGAGATCACGAACTTCTTGGAGACGGGCATCATTTTCCCGGCCACGCTAGCGCGCAGCCGCTCGAAGGGCATCGAGACCCGGCTCGATTTGGCGCGCCTGCACGGCTTTTCGGGCTTCGTCAGCTATACGAACCTGCACATCTACGGATTTGCGCCGATCACCGGCGGGTTGTTCCTCGGCGAGGCGGTCGATTTGCTCCGCCGAGCCGGGCAGCGTGTAAAGATTGAAGAAGACCAGCGCAACACGGTCGTCTTCGAGCTGCACTACGACCAACTGCCGCGGGGCGTCTGGATGGCCTTTGGCGGGCGTTTCGACAGCGGCTACAGTGTGGAGCTTGCCCCCGACGTCACTCGCCGGGACTTTGTGAACGAGTTTTCCGACCGCATCCTCGATCAGGTCAACTTCGAGCAGGGGTTTGTCCGCCCGCACACCGTGTTGAATTTCTACGTGGGCAAGCGTTTTCCTCTAAACGAGCACGTTTCGTTGTCGGCACAGTTCAACATCCAAAACCTCGCCAACACCTTTCATCTGATCACCTTTGAGAGCGTCTTCTCCGGCACAACGCTGGGTCGCCCGCGCACCTACAGCGGCCGACTAACCTGGCATTTCCAGTAGTCCAGCGGCTCCCAGCTACTGGCATTTATTCTTGCGCGTTTTGATTCTTGAGCTTTCTTAAGCTTCAATGGAGCCTTCGAGGAGAGTCACGGCGGAGCCGCTGACCCGCGGAACGTACCGCCCGCCGTTGAGCCTTACTTCCACGTGGATGCGACTGGGGCGGCCCATCTCCACCCCCTGAACAATCTCGAGATTTTTCGCGGCGGGCAATCGCCCGTGGCGCACGAGATAGGCTCCCAGCGAGCCGCCCGCCGAGCCGGTGGCCGGATCCTCGTGCAGCTCCCAGGGAATCATCCCGCGGGCAAAGGCCTTGCCGGGGTTTCCCAGGGCGAAACAGTAGGCCAACAAGCCGGAGTTGGAGATCAGGTTCTTCAGTGCGTGGATGTCCATGCTGATGCGCTTGAGCGCGGCGCGCCGCCGCAGCGGCACCATCAAGTTGAAGATGCCCGTGGAAACGTACTCGAGCGGTAGCGACGCCTCGAAATCCTTTGACGCGAGCCCCAGCGCCCGTGCCAGCGCAGCCCGGCTCAGCCGGGCCGCACGGAACTGCGCGGGCTTCTGGGTCATGGTGACGCGCACGGGCCTCCCGGCTCGAAACGCGATCTCGACCGGAAGAATTCCCGCGCCGGTCTGCTGCCAGATGCGCACCGCACCCTCTCGCGCCGGGACAACGCCGAGCTCAGCCAACAGAAACCACGTGCCAATCACCGGATGGCCCGCCAGGGGCAGCTCGCGAGTCGTGGTGAAGATGCGCAGGCGCGCCAGGGCGCGGTTGCACGTCGGCTTCTGGACGAAAACGGTTTCCGAGAGGTTCATCTCGCGGGCGACGTCTTGCATGCGCCGGCGGCTGAGGCCGTCACCGTCGGTGATCACTGCGAGCGGGTTCCCGGCGTAGGGCCTCCGGGTGAATACATCGAGCTGGTAGAGGCGTCGTTTCACGAACGGTTCTCCCTGATTACCGCACGGGCATTCCGTACGCAGCGCTCAGATGCGTTCCAGTTCCTCGATGGTGCGCTCGTTCTTCAGATTGCCGGTGTTCAAGGTGGATTTTGGCTCAAACAGGACCACCTGGACTTCCTCGTCGGCGACCGGTAGATGTTCAACACCTTTCGGGACGACCAGGAACTCGCCTTCCCGGATGTGTATCTCGCGGTCCCGGAAGCGCATCCGCAGCTTGCCCTTTATCACCAGAAACAGCTCGTCTTCGTGCTCATGATGGTGCCAGATAAACTCGCCCTTCAACTTTACGACCTTCACGTAGGAGTCGTTGAGCTCGCCCACGATTTTTGGGCTCCAGTAGCTGCGCACTCTTTCAAATTTCTCCAGCAAGTTCACTTTATCCATACCCGAACCCCCAGCCTGTTACGCTGATTTCACCTTGCGTGATGAGCGGAGCAATTCTTCCTCCTCCTTCGGCGGAGTCAGAATGACGCCGAATCCAATGACGCGCCAACTAGGCGGCACTCCATCGCCGCTAGAGCCTCTGCACCAGGGTGCTGGTTTCCTCCAGGATGCGGCGAGTGGTCTCGGGGCGCGTGGTCTCCGCATAGATGCGCAACATCGGCTCGGTGCCCGAGGCGCGCACCATCCCCCAGCCGATCTCGCCGAGATATGCTTTGACGCCGTCCAGGTCCTCCC